>Ga0209463_1001677_pt1 | contig 13094 bp, 10 predicted proteins | sample AgamicMgSfrz_FD_187169 | JGI IMG/M metagenome (GOLD analysis project Ga0209463, IMG submission 187169) | Agave microbial communities from Guanajuato, Mexico - Mg.Sf.rz (SPAdes) (version 2) | ecosystem: Host-associated > Plants > Phyllosphere > Phylloplane/Leaf | place: Guanajuato, Mexico... | reverse complement strand
TTGGCCTGCAGGGTCTAAGCTGTCTCGCTAATCCCACAGGAGTCTCACCCCTTCCACTCCAAGCAACGCATGAAAATTCAATGTAAGTTTCTAAAAATCTTTTTGTCGACAAACTGCACTTATCAGTTAATAGCTGATAAGTTTTTTTATTCATAGCCAATGCAGTTTGCGAAGTTTATAAAAATTTTCCTAATTTCAAAAAATAATCCTAATCAGCATAATATACAATTAAAAAGTACTAAAATAATTTCAAATGGAGACAAAATAACTCCTAACAGGATGAAAAATGAAAGTGTTAAGATAATTATGTAAAGAATGATAACGTTTACAAAAACGAAGGGGGAAGTAATGATGAAAAAGTTTTTGGCCCTATTCCTAGTCAGTGTTTTATTATTAAGTGCATGTTCTTCTGGTTCAAGCTCTGGAGAAGATTCCCAAAAAGATAGTGATGATATTACATTATGGGCTTGGGATCCAAATTTTAATATTAAGGCAGCAGAAATGGCAAAAGAAGAATATAAAGAAGTAAATGCTGATTTAAATGTAAAAGTAGTGGAGTATGCTCAAGCAGATATCATTCAAAAGTTAAATACTAGTTTAAGTTCTGGAACAACGAAAGGTCTTCCAAACATTGTATTAATAGAAGATTATCGTGCACAGAGTTTTTTGAAAGCGTACCCAGATATGTTTTTTGAATTAACGGATTATATGAATGCTAAGGATTTTGCATCCTACAAAATTGCACCAACAAGTATGGACGGTAAAAATTACGGTATTCCATTCGATACTGGCGTAACAGGTCTGTATGTAAGAACCGATTATCTAGAAGAAGCGGGATACTCTATCAAAGACTTGGAAGGGATGGATTGGAGCAAATATATGGAAATTGGTAAAAAGGTAAAAGAAAAAACAGGAAAGCAAATGCTGACTCAAGATCCTAAAGATTTAGGATTAATTCGTATGATGATTCAGTCGAGCGGTTCTTGGTATTTGGCAGAAGATGGAGTAACACCAACCATTGACGGAAATGAAGCGTTAAAAGCAGCATTTGAAACATATAAAGAAATTTTAGATGCAGATTTAGTTAAACCAGTATCTGATTGGAGTCAGTTTGTAGCTGGATTCAATAGTGGGGATGTTGCTACGGTTCCAACAGGAAACTGGATAACTCCTTCTATCAAAGCGGAGGCTTCACAAGCTGGTATGTGGGCAGTGGCTAATTTTCCAAAATTATCAAAGATTACTTCTTCGGTAAATGCATCAAACTTAGGTGGTAGTTCTTGGTATGTACTAAATATTGATGGGAAAGAAAAAGCAGCAGATTTTATAGCTAAAACATTTGGATCGAATGTAGATTTTTATCAAGATTTGGTTAAAGAAATTGGTGCGATTGGCTCTTATATCCCTGCATCTGAAAGTGATGCATATAAAGAAGCAGATGAATATTTTAATGGACAATCCATTGTCCAAGATTTTGCACAATGGACAGAGCAAATCCCTCAAATAAACTATGGTTTACACACTTATGCGATTGAAGATATTTTGGCCATTGCCATGCAGGACTATCTGAAAGGAAAAGATCTTGATCAAGTACTTAAGGATGCCCAAAAACAAGCAGAAGATCAAATTAAATAAAATATAGAAATAAAAAAGAATTGCTTCGGGAATGAGAAATTTTACAGAGGATCAACAATATACTCCGTAAAAAAGCATTTTCGAAGTTCTTTTTTAAATGGTTTTATATTATCTAATCCCTATCAAAAAATAGTTTCAATATCTAAAGTTTACCATTATCAATGGAGACCTAAGACTTAGTTTATCCCACTCTTAACGGACAGTAAGAATCCCCCTCAAGCTTAGGAGAATATGAGGAAAGATCAACTGTCCGTAAAGGTTCGATTGGTACAACTAACCATTAGTGGGGATGAACGAACCCCACTGATGGAAGTTTCACTTTATGGATGTAAAAATGGTTAGGAGATGATTATAGTGTTAATTACCGAAAAAGAACGAGAATTATCTCGTAGCCCGCGGAAAAAACAGATAAATCATAAATTAAAAAGTACAGTTATTGGATGGTCTTTTATATCTCTTGCAGCAATAATGATTTGCGTATTCTACTTTTATCCGATGATACAGGCTTTATTGCTTTCCTTTCAATCAGGGACTGGAGCAAATTTAGAATTTGTTGGGATAGAGAACTATACTCGTCTATTCAAGGATCCAACTTTCTTAACTGCGTTGAAAAATACGGTTATCTATTTAATAGTACAGGTACCGCTAATGATTTTACTAGCTTTGATTCTTTCTGTTCTGTTAAATAATAAAAATTTAAAGTTTAAAGGATTTTTTCGAACAGCCATTTTTTTACCATGTGTAACATCATTGGTAGCCTATTCTGTTATTTTTAAATACTTATTTAGTCAAGATGGAATTATCAATTTAATGCTTATGAAGATAGCTCTTATTAGTGAACCAATCCAGTGGTTGACAGATCCTTTTTGGGCGAAGATTACCATCATTATTGCCATAACTTGGAGATGGACCGGATATAACATGATTTTTTATTTATCAGCATTACAAAATGTGGATGAATCCATTTACGAAGCGGCAAAAATAGATGGAGCATCATCACTTCAGCAATTTTTCAAAATAACAATACCTAATTTAAAACCAATAATATTATTTACTTCAATTACGTCAACAATTGGTACATTACAATTATTTGATGAGGTGGTCAACATTACACAGGGAGGACCGGGAAATGCAACGATAACAATATCACAATATATTTATAATTTATCGTTTAAATATACTCCCGATTTTGGATATGCAGCAACAGTCTCCTATATAATCGTGATTATGATTATTATCTTCTCTATTATCCAATTTAAAGTGGCAGGTGACAAAAAGTGAAAAGAAAAAAGACCAATCAAGTAATCGTGTATACCATGTTAATAATAGCAACGATTGTTTCTATCTTTCCATTTATATGGATGATTGTCAGTGCTACAAATAAATCAGTGGATGTTACGAAGGGGAGATTACTGCCTGGTACGCATTTTGTAGAAAATATACAAAATTTATTAACATCAACTGAGTTAATTCCTGCACTGATTAATTCAGCGAAAATTTCCATTACTACTACTATCTTGTCTTTAGTAATTGCATCTTTAGCTGGGTACGGATTTGAAATTTACCAAAGTAAATCTAAAGACATTGTTTTCAATGTTTTACTCCTTTCTATGATGATCCCTTTTGCCGCATTAATGGTGCCACTATTTAAAATGTTTGGTTCCATTTCCCAAACTTTTCCTTTAATTGGAATAGACACATTGGTAGCGGTTATTTTACCAACTGTAACAACAGCTTTTTTAATCTTCTTCTTTCGGCAAAGTACTAAAATGTTCCCAAAAGATATATTGGAAGCTGGCCGGATTGATGGGTTAACAGAATTAGGTGTTTTTTTCCGCATATATATTCCGACAATGAAAACTACTTATGCAGCAGCAGCGATTATAACTTTTATGGCAAGTTGGAATAATTATTTATGGCCATTAGTGATTTTGCAATCTCCAGAAAACCAAACGATTCCATTATTAGTTTCAAACCTTGGTTCAAGCTATTCACCGGATTATGGGGTAATAATGACGGCGATTGTTATTGCTACATTACCAGTGGCGGCAATATTTTTCCTTTTACAGAAACATTTTGTGGCCGGAATGATGGGATCTGTTAAATAATTACTCAAAGTTGATCCTTTTTAAACTTAATTCAGTGCTATTAATTGGATGTTATTTCCATTTAAAATGAAAATTTGTAGAGGGAGAACTGCTTGTCTATTCCTAAAGGAGTTAAAATAAGAAAAAAATGAAAGAAAAATAAAAAAAAATGATAAAATCTTGCCCAAATAAAGTAAGATATAATTATAATAGTTGATAGGATAAACAAACTATTGCTGTATTATATCACTTAAGAAGTAGCAAGTTTTTCTAGGAGTGAAAAAAATGAATGCGATTCCAACAATTCTTTGGTTAGAAGATCCTAATGTATTTGCAGTTAATCGACTTCCTGCACATTCAGATCATCGTTATTATGAGACGAAGGAAGAGGCTAAAAACAAAAATGAAATGAGATGGCGTTATTCATTAAATGGAAATTGGAAATTTTGTTATAGCAACAATCCAACCTCTCGTCCGGAAAGATTTTATGAGGCAGAATTTAGTTGTAACGGCTGGGGAGATATTCTTGTACCAGGTCATATCCAAATGCAAGGCTATGGGAAACCACAATATGTTAATACGATGTATCCATGGGATGGTATAGAACATTTACGTCCACCGGAAATCTCAAAGGAAAATAATCCAGTAGGTAGTTATGTAAAGTATTTCTTTTTACCTGAAAATATGAAAAATAAGCAGGTTTATATTTCTTTTCAAGGAGTAGAGACAGCTTTCTACGTTTGGCTAAATGGAGAGTTTATAGGTTATAGTGAAGACTCTTTTACTCCGGCAGAGTTTGATTTATCTCCATATATAAAGGCAGGAGAAAATAAGCTGGCTGTTGAAGTCTATCAAAGAAGTACTGGGAGTTGGTTAGAGGATCAGGACTTTTGGAGAGTTTCGGGGATATTTAGAGACGTTTATCTATATACTTTTCCAGAAATACATGCATATGACGTAAAGATTAATGCTAGTTTAGAAGAGAACTATACAAAAGGAAACATATCAGTAGATCTTAAACTTAATAGTAATAATGGAACTGGAAAACTAATCTTAGAGGATAGAAATGGTTTCGTTATTGCTTCAACCTCCTTCCAATTAGATGAAATAAGTAAATGTCAAATAGATACTCCTTTCCTATGGAGCGCAGAAAATCCGTATTTATATAACCTTTATATAGAGTTATACAATAAAAAAGGAAATTTAGTAGAGGTCGTTCCCACTAAAATCGGCTTTAGAAAATTTGAAATGATCAATACGCTTATGTGTATAAATGGAAAAAGAATTATATTTAAAGGAGTTAATCGGCATGAATTTCATCATCGGAAAGGGAGAGCTATTGGTGAAGAAGAAATGCTTTGGGACATCCAAACATTAAAAAGACATAATATTAATGCTGTTCGTACATCTCATTATCCTAATCAAACTTTGTGGTATGAGCTTTGCGATGAGTATGGGATATATGTTATTGATGAAATGAACTTAGAAACCCATGGAAGCTGGCAGAAGATGGGAGCAGTTGAGCCTTCTTGGAATATTCCAGGAAATAAAAAAGAATGGTTGCCAATTGTAATGGATCGAGCTATTTCCATGTATGAAAGAGATAAAAACCATCCATCCATTTTAATCTGGTCTTGTGGAAATGAATCGTATGCTGGTGAGGTCATTCTTGAAGTTTCTAACTACTTCAGAAAAGAAGATCCAACACGTCTTGTTCATTATGAAGGGGTTTTTCATAATAGGGAATACAATGATACAAGTGATATAGAAAGTAGAATGTATGCAAAACCTGTTGATATTGAAAAATATTTAAAAGAAGCTCCAGAAAAACCATATATTAGCTGTGAATACATGCATGCCATGGGAAATTCACTAGGCGGTATGCACAAATATATAGAACTAGAACAAAAATATGAAATGTACCAAGGTGGATTTATTTGGGACTATATCGATCAATCGATTGTAAAGAAAGATCGGTATGGAAATGAATATTTCGCATATGGCGGAGACTTTGAAGACCGACCGACAGATTATGGTTTTTGTACAAATGGAATCGTTTACGCTGATCGAAGTCTGTCACCGAAAATGCAAGAAGTAAAATTTCTTTATCAAGATTATAAACTGATTACTAATAAAAAAGGCGTCACTGTTAAAAATGAAAGCCTATTCTCGGATATAAAGGATTATTTCTTACAATATGCTTTATATTTTGAAGGAAAAGAAACGTATCGCAAAACAGTAGAATTATCTATAGAACCGAACAAGGAAAAATATGTTGAATTTAATTTACCAGATTCTATTTTAAGTGAATTTGGTGAATATAGTATAATTACTTCTCTTCATTTAAAAGAAGATAAACTTTGGGCTAAGAAGGGCTATGAAATTGCATTTGGGCAAACTATATTCCGAGTAGGAGAAAAGCAGATTAATAGAACGATTACTGGGAATCCGTTAAAAATAGTAGAAGGTGACGTCAATATAGGAATTCATGGAAAAGATTTTACTGTTTTATTTTCTAAACAAATGGGGTCTCTTGTCTCCCTTCAATATGAGGGAAGAGAAATGATTGCTAGTCCACCTCAACCTTCATTCTGGAGAGCCACCACAGATAATGATCGGGGGTTTTCTCAAGAATATACATCTGGTTTATGGTTCGCAGCAAGTCTTGGCCGTAAATGTATAGAAGTAGATTTTGAACAACATGAAGATTCTGCTAAGGTAAGCTTTACTTATCAATTTTCAATTAGCCAAACTTTGCGGGTACGAATAGAGTATTTGGTTCATAAAAATGGAAGTTTAACAGTTAAATCAATTTACAGTGGGGCTGAAGGATTGCCTCAACTACCGATTTTTGCATTAGTTTTTAAAGTTCCAGCAGCGTATGAATATTTGAAATGGTATGCAAATGGACCACAAGAAAACTATTCAGATCGTTCTATGGGCGCAAAATTAGGGCTATTTTCTAATCGAGTTACGGATAATCTCTCTAATTATTTAGTGCCTCAAGAATCAGGAAATAGAACTGGTGTTAGAAAACTATGTGTTACGAATAGTAATGGAAAAGGAATTGAAATTGAGTCAACGATTCTTCCTTTAGAATGTAATGTTTCTCCATATACAGCCTTTGAATTAGAAAATGCAAAACATCATTTTGAATTACCAAATATTCATTACAGTGTCATAACCATTGCAGGAAAGCAAATGGGAGTTGGAGGTGATGATAGCTGGGGAGCTCCAGTACATCAAGAATTTTTAATAGATTCCAGTAAAGAAGTAATTTTTGAATTTACATTAAGTAAATGTTAGATCATTAGAAGAAATTTTGGGAGGAGAGAGTATTATGAATTATAGCAAAAGATCAATGGGAGAATTAAATGGAGCAGAGGTAACGGAATATACCTTCACAAATAATAATGGAATGAGCTTTTCCAGTATGGATTATGGCTGCATCATCACAAAAATAATCGTTCCAGATAGAGAAGGGAACAAGGAAAATGTGGTGCTTGGCTTTGAAACATTAGAAGATTATAGAGAAAATAAAGGTCCATATTTAGGTGCCATTGTTGGAAGAGTAGCAGGAAGAATTAGAGGCGGTCAATTTGAACTAAATGGCAAAGAGTATCGTTTAAATACTAATACTCCTCCAAACCATTTGCATGGCGGAAATGTTGGCTGGAGTGAAGTAGTCTTTGAATCAGCCATAGTAGAAGAGGATGACTCTATCGGAATCCGTTATACATATCATAGTCCAGATGGAGAAGAAGGCTATCCAGGTAATTTTGAAATTACTGTAGACTATTTACTAACAAATGAGAATGAATTAGTGCTGTCTTATCACGGAAAAACGGATCAAGAAACGCCTGTCACTGTGACAAATCATTCCTATTTTAATTTAAGTGGAAACAATAAAAGAGATATAACTGAACATGAACTAATTGCTGATATTGATCGCTACTTAGAGCTTGGAGAAGGATTTATTCCGACAGGAAAAATGGTTCATACAGAGAATACCCCATTTGACTTTGCAGAAGGGAAATTGTTGAAAGAAGGAATCAACAATAATTATGAACAAAATAGAATAGTGGGGGATGGCTATGATCATCCACTTATTTTCAGTGAAGGAGGATCACATTCAGCTATATTACGAGATAAAGAGAGTGGCAGAGAAATGTCGTTGATTACGAACCAGCCAGCAGTTGTCCTTTATACAGGTAACCAGCTCGAAGATCATTATCGTTTTAATGGAGTAAGCAGTAGAAAATATTTAGGTGTATGTTTGGAAACACAAGGACTTCCTGATGCAATCAACCATCCTGAATTTCCGTCTGTTGTTTTAAAACCAGAAGAAACATATCATGCTGAAACAAAGCTGAAATTTCGCGTAACTGAATAGAAAAAGAAGGAAAAGAGGAAAAACCGATTTTATTGGTTTTTCCTCTTTTTTATTATTAGAAGCAAGCATGGACTCTATTTAGATTAAGGCTGTTTTCTAAAGGATTGTTGTTTTTTCAATAGGAAAAAACAATTAGTTGGAAAAATGGAGCAGCCGGAATACACGTAGACTCCTGTGGGATTAGCGAGACAGTCTGAGACCCCGGAGGCGAAGCTGAGGAGGCTTAAGCTTAGCCCCACGGAAAGCGAAGTGCATTCCGGCTGCGGGTAATCGCAACAAACTTTACGAAAACAGCCTAGATTAATGACAAAATTTTTCTTTATTCTTCCAATAATCCTTATGGAAAACACCTTTCATAATCTCAAACTAAATGAAAGGAAAGAAGTAAATATTGTCTCTATATAGAGCAAAATAACGTTAATGTAAGTGTTATCATTTTTACTATAATAAAAGAAAATAAGATGATAGAGGTGAGTACGATGAGTGTTAGCACAGAAGTTAAGACTTCCGAAATAGTAAAGCCAGCTCCTAAAAAGCGGCAAAGTAAAAATGTGAAAAATGAAAATTGGGTAGGGGTTGCGTTTGTCTCACCAATGTTAATTGGTGTTTCAATCCTTGTTTTGCTACCAATTCTTGCAACCTTCATTTTAAGCCTTGCAGATTGGAGCTTTATTACAAATATCTCTCAATTAAAATGGGTAGGACTACAGAACTTTGTTGATTTATTTCAAGATAAGATATTTTTACGTTCTTTAATGAATAATGCGATTTTTATGTTAACAGTACCAATTTGTATGATTATATCCTTATTTCTTGCGATTGCAATTGATCGGAATGTTTATTTTAAAAGTTATTTTAAAGTAGCATTCTTTATGCCGTATATTTCAAGTGTAGTGGCGATTGCAGTGGTATGGCAAGTATTGTTTCACCCATCTTTAGGGCCAATTAATCAATTTCTCATGTCACTCGGTATTGATAATCCTCCTAAATGGATTGCAGATCCTAATTTTGCATTAGTTTCAATTATGTTTATTCAAATTTGGATTTCGATTGGTTTTAATATGATTATTTATTTAGCTGCACTACAGTCTATTCCTCGTGATTTGTATGAAGCTGCTGATATAGATGGAGCAAGCGCATGGGTGAAATTTAAAAACATTACGTTACCAATGGTTTCACCAACAACGTTCTTCTTGCTGATCACAGGTATAATTTCAACCTTTAAAGTATTTGACTTAATATCTGTCTTGACAAAGGGAGGGCCAATGCATTCAACAAGCATGATTGTATGGAATTTGTATGATACGGCTTTTGTTAATTTAGATATAGGACATTCTTCTGCAATGGCAGTTATTTTATTCTTTATTGTTTTTGCTATTACGCTTATTCAGTGGTTAGGACAGAAAAAATGGGTGAATTACTAAGGAGGGATCTAGATTGTTTAAATCACTGTCAATAAATAAGGCAATTATGACAATCATCATGCTAATTATCAGTATTATGTTTCTTCTTCCATTTGTGTGGATGCTTTCTACGTCATTTAAGATTGAAACAGATGTTTTTAAATTTCCAATCCAGTGGATTCCAGAGAGATGGAATGGGTTCAACAATTATAAGGAAGTTTGGTTTGGAGATAATCCGTTCTATATTTATTATTGGAATACGATTAAAGTTACAGTTTGTACAACCGCCATTTCGGTGACTGTTTCTGCACTGGCGGCTTATGGATTTTCAAAAGTAAATTTTCGCTTAGGCAACTTCTTGTTTTTAATTGTATTAGCTACTTATATGGTACCTGCACAGGCTATTTTAGTACCACAATTTATTATTTACCGCAAAATTGGACTTTTTGATAGCCATTTAGGATTAATTTTATTAGGAAGCTTTAGTGTACTTGGTACATTTATGCTCAGACAATTTTTTATGGGTGTTTCTAATGAGCTAGTCGAAGCGGCTAAAATCGATGGAGCGGGACACTGGAAGATTTTCTGGCGAGTGGTTCTTCCGATCGTAAAGCCTGCAATAGCCACCTATGGCATCCTTAGATTTATTTGGACATGGAATGATTATCAAAATCCATTAATCTTCCTTCGCTCCGATCATTTATTAACGATACAGCTAGCGATGCAGAAGTTTACGACAATCAATGGAGAATTTTACTCTTTGATAATGGCAGCAGCAGTATCAGCCATTTTACCGTTAGTGATTGTATTTATTATTGGGCAAAAGCAAGTAATTGAAGGAATTGCATTAGGTGGAGTAAAAGGGTAAAGGGAGGTTTTTTTTACTGGTCCTAAATTAATATAATAATAGAAGATATTTTTCGGTTTTCTAAGGAGCCAAAATCCATTATTGAGCGATTTATACTACCTGCTGCAACGGTAGAAAAGCGTGATTATGGAGTTTGCATTCAGGGGGGAACCTCTATAAATATTTACTTTGATCCAAAACAATATGATGTAAGTATACAGAAGTGTTCGTTTGTTAACCATTTTAATAAAGTAGAAGAAGTGCTATTACTGGATCTCTCTCTTGCAGAGTTAAGCAGGAATTTACACATTTATCTAGAATTTGAATTTAGTTACGAAAAATAGGAGGAGATACAATGAAAAGATTAGCATCTATTATGTTTATTAAACCTGGATATGAAAACGAATACAAGAAAAGACATGATGAGCTTTGGCCGGAAATGGAAGAGACATTGAAACAACATGGTGCCTCCAATTATTCTATTTACCTTCATCATGAATCACAAGTATTATTTGCTTATTTAGAAGTAGCAGATGAAGCGACATATGAGGCTATTTCTCAAACAGCAATATGCAAAAAGTGGTGGAAGTATATGGCGCCAATAATGGAGACAAATGAAGACTATAGCCCTGTATCGCATAAGCTGGAAGAAGTATTTCATTTAGACTAAAACAGAAGATTATTCGTTCGATTAGATGAGGGGGAGCGATTTATGAGAGTTGAAATTGGGGGATGGTCAGGGAAGATTTATGATGTCTGTCAATGGATTACGAGATTAGCTTATATAAACTTACTGTGGATAATTTTTAGTGCATTGGGCCTCTTTATTGGTGGCCTTTTCCCTTCTACTGTAGCAATGGTTACCATTATTCGAAAATGGCTTCAAAGGGAAACGGATATTTCTGTATTGGATACCTATTGGCAGACATACAAACGAGAATTTGGTAAAGCAAATAAATTAGGAACAGTTGTTTTTGCATTTATTGTGTTCATCTATATGGATTGGAGAATTATTAGTTCCATACAAGGGTCCATGAATGTAGTATTAATGGGGTTATTAGTTGGGGGAATCTTTCTTGCCTTTTTGACGCTATTATACCTTTTTCCTGTGTATGTTCATTACGAACTGAAGGTTTTACAGTATTTTAAAGTCGCTTTTTTTCTTGCTTGTATCCATCCACTCCATACTTTATCTATGATCATCGGTGTCTGCACGATGATTTTTTTAGGCGTAGTATTCACAGGTGCTGGTTTGCTTTTCTTAGGTAGTGGGCTGGCTAGTATTATTCTATATTTCTCTAAACCAATATTTACAAAGATGGATGAACTGAGAATAACAAAATTACAGCAAAGTGAAAATCAGAATTAATACAGAGAAGCTATACTTAGGAAATTCTACTTTTCCTAGTAATGGCTGGTTTCTAAAAGCTTGTTTATTATTTTGGGATTCAGGTTTTAGCAACAAACATTATGAAAACAGCTGCAGTAAATAAAAGTAAAAATTGTTGCTGGATAAGTAAAATTATTTTTATTGGTAGCGTGTGAACTTCTGTTAATCTATTCCTGTAAGGGTTTACATGATACAATACGTAGGGGGAATAAACAGATGCAAAGAAAAATTTGGAAGCTATCAATTTTTGTTTTAATTCTTACTTTAGTCATGACAGCATGTAGCAGTGGAGATTCAGAAAAAACTTCTGGTAATGAAGACGGAAAGGTAACGATTAAATTCCACACTCATGGAAATGAAGCATCTTATAACTGGAAAAAAACAATTGCGGCTTTTGAAGAGGCAAATCCAGATATTAATGTAGATTTAGTAATCTTAAGTGAAAAGGGAGATACGCAAGAAGCAATCAAAAAACTGGATTTAGCTGCAGCTTCTGGTGAACAGTTAGATGTGCTAATGTTCAGCGATACGGCTAGTTATGCACAGCGTGTTAGTATGGGAATGGTTGCCCCTATTGATGAATTTATTGAAAAAGATGGGTACACTGTAACAGAAGAATATAAAGTGGATACGAAAATTGGTGATAAATATTATGCATTACCTGGAAAATTTAACCCATGGTATGTATTATTAAATAAGGACCATTTAGATGAAGCAGGTTTAGAAATACCTACAGATTGGACATGGGATGAATTCCAAACTTATGCAAAAAAATTAACGACAGCCGATCACTATGGAACATTTTTTCATGGTCCGCAAAATGGCAGTTGGTTGGAATTTATGAAACTTGCTTTAGCTAGTGAAGCTGACAACACTGAGTTTATAAAAGAAGATGGTAGTTCTAATATAGCAGATCCGCTTTTTAAGAAAACACTTGAATTGCGTTATCAAATGGAGAAAATAGATAAATCAGCTGTTCCTTATACGGACATTATGTCTCAAAAACTTCATTATCGAAATCAATTTTTTAACCAAGATGCAAGTACGGTATTAATTGGTAGCTGGATGAATACGGAATTAGGTGGAACCGATCAATTCCCGCTAGAATTTAATGTCGCAGTTGCACCATATCCGAAGAATTCAAGTGATGCAGAAGGTGGCTATACACCAGTAACAACTGATTTTATGGCAGTGGCAAATAACTCTGAACATAAAGAAGAAGCATATAAATTTATTCGTTGGTATACAACAGAAGGACAGATTTTACAAGGAAAGAATATCCCATCTTGGAATAATGTCAGCAATAATCAATTTGGGGAGATAATTGATAATATTTTAG
>Ga0209463_1001676_pt1 | contig 13098 bp, 14 predicted proteins | sample AgamicMgSfrz_FD_187169 | JGI IMG/M metagenome (GOLD analysis project Ga0209463, IMG submission 187169) | Agave microbial communities from Guanajuato, Mexico - Mg.Sf.rz (SPAdes) (version 2) | ecosystem: Host-associated > Plants > Phyllosphere > Phylloplane/Leaf | place: Guanajuato, Mexico... | reverse complement strand
TTTTATCTGTATAGTAATAATAAATAGTACCTTTACCAACTTTAGCTGTCTTTGCAATTTCATCAACCGTTGTGTTACGGACACCACGCGTAGAGAACAGTATTGTGGCAGATTGAATGATTTTCATTTTTTTATTTTCTTTTTTTAATTTGATCATTGTCTACACCCTATCCTTGAAATATTTAGCGAGTTTTCAGTTTTTACATTCTGTATCAGTTCATTTTTAATTTTGTAACTCCTAATAGAAAGTCCTCTATTTGCTTCTTATAGAATAACATACACCATTCTTATTTCTATTATATAACTATAATAGAATGCAACTTTATAACCTAGGGATAAAGTTGAAAGTTTGAGGTAATAATTTTTTAATCGGAAGATGAGAATTCAAGTGAAGGGGAAAGTGATTTCTTTCTTGATTGAATTATTTGATTTTTTATTCAATTCATTTTATTATATAAACATGACTAAAAGATGTTTTTAGTCGGATTTTTTTACGGAAAACCGACTGATATTTGATTTTAGTCGGTTTCTATACTATTTGAGAGAAGGTAGACACTATGTGTGGAATTGCAGGGTGGATAGACTGGTCTAAAGACCTGTCTCATGAACAAGAAACGTTAAAAAAAATGACAGATGCTATCATTCACCGAGGACCTGACGCAGAGGGGCATTGGTTTTCAAAACGAGCGGCATTAGGTCATCGACGTCTCATCGTCATTGATCCTGAAGGTGGCCTTCAACCTATGCTGTATAAAGATGGAAATGATACGATTGGCCTTACGTTCAATGGAGAAATTTATAACTATCAAGAATTACGTAAAGAACTTGAGGAGAAAGGTCATGAATTTCAGACCAAATCGGATACAGAGGTATTACTACACGCTTACTTAGAATGGCAAGAAGATTGTGTTCAACACTTAAATGGGATTTTTGCTTTTGGTATTTGGGATGAAAGATTTGGGAAATTGATGCTTGGTCGTGACCATCTAGGCGTGAAGCCGTTATTTTTCGCTCAAAGGGGAAGCGCAATTCTCTTTGGTTCAGAGTTAAAAGTTTTACTTTCGCATCAACTTGTAGATGCTGAGGTAAATAAAGAAGGACTTTCTGAAATATTTTGTCTTGGACCAACACGTACTCCTGGTCATGCTATTTTCAAGGATATACATGAAGTGCGTGCTGGCCATTATATGACGTTTACCTCTAATGGCTCGACTACGACACAGTATTGGAAACTTGAAAGTAAAGAACATGTAGATGATATTGATACAACAGTTGAGACAATCCGTTCCATTTTACAAGATACGGTAAAACGTCAGTTAATTGCTGATAAACCAGTGGTATCTATGCTTTCTGGAGGTTTAGATTCCAGTGGTTTAACAGGTTTAGCAGGAAACGAATTTGGGAATAAAGGGGAACGTCTTCATACATATTCCCTGAATTTCATCAATGATGAAAAAGACTTTGAGCAAGACTTCCTTCGTTTTGATCGTGATGAACCTTGGGTGAAACGTGTGGCTGAATATGTAGGAACAAAGCATCATTCTATAGAGTTAGGATCAGATAGTTTAATAGAGCATTTATTAACTCCAATGCGAGCGCGTGATCTACCTGGAGTTGGAGAATTAGAAACGTCTCTTTATTTGTTATTTAAGGAAATGAAAAAAGATGCAACAGTTGCACTTTCAGGCGAATCCGCAGATGAAGTATTCTCAGGATATCCATGGTTCCATCAAGAGAAGTTTCTAGATGCAGAGATATTCCCTTGGAGTGTTAATTTATGGTATAGTACAGAAATTTTATCAGAGGATTTTAAAGCGAAGATTAGCCCTGAAAAATATCAAAAACAAAAATTTGAAGATGCAGTTGCTGAGGTTCCCTTTTTAGAAGGTGAAAGTGATCTGCAAATGAAGCAACGTCAAATGTCTTACATGTTTATTACACGTTTCTTGCCATTTATGCTAGAACGAAAAGATCGCACAAGTATGATGAATGGCTTTGAAGTACGAGTTCCATTTTGCGATTACCGGCTTGTAGAATACCTATGGAATGTCCCATTCGAAATGAAAAGCATAGACAATATTGAAAAAGGTATTTTACGTAGAGCTTTTGAAAATGTACTTCCAGAGGATGTACGTTATCGCAAAAAAAGTGCATATCCAAGCACTAAGGATGCCTCTTATCTACAAGGTATTAGTGATTGGATGTTACATGTGTTGAACAATCCTGAATCACCTATTTTGCCATTAATTAATGTAGAAAGAGTTCGTGCTATTGCAGAAGGAAAAGACGAAGTAATTTCAGGTAATGATGCAAGAGGTATAATAGATTATTTACTTCAAGTTAATAGTTGGCTTCAGGAATATAATATTAAATTAGTATGGTAGATGTAATTTTCAAATAAAGAGAATAGCTGAAATATTAATGACCTAAGTAAACCGCATTTCCAATGGATTAGATAGTTATCTAATAATTGGAGATGCGGTTTTATAAAAAATAATAATATGTTTATAAATGTAAAACCTACGGAAACTTTTCCTGTGGGTTTTTTAAGTAGTTTTTACGAAATTATTAGTGTTTTTTATTTTGTATTTCAATAAGTTCATCTTGTACCATTTTTATATAATATTCTTTTTCTGTTAGTTCAAATATAAATAATGCTTTTTTCCAGTTATAAACAACATCTTTTACATTGTGTTGTTTAATCTTTAATAAACACTGACCTTTTAAATAGAATAGTTCACCTAATAGGTATAAAGTATTTAGATTAATTGCTAATTTGATTCCCCTATCAATGTATTTTATTGCCTCTTCATGTTGATATGTGAAGTCTAAACATTTTGCTAAATTGAAAATGATTTTTAATTTAATTTCTTTATCTCTAGGAAGATCTAACTTATTAAAATTAGTTAAACATCTTTTTAATATCTTAATACTTTTTTCATATTCTTTGTTTTCTCCATGAAATATAGCCATTGTCTGCATAATATGTATTTCTCTTTCTGATAAAAAATCAGAATTGGTTAAAGTTAGTTTTAATGCATGATTTAAAAGAGTTAAAGCAGTTTTTGTTGATCTATTTACCTCAAATATAGCGATCGCTTCATGCCATATTAGAAATTGTTTCTCTTCTTTTGTTTGAAAATTATTTAAGTTTTTCTCTTTTTTTACTATTTCATAAAGTTCTTTATATTGTTTTTGCTTTAAGCAATCTTTTATTACATATTTTACATTTTCTGTATATTTTAATCTTTTGTTTTGAGTTAGTGCAAATATATGATTCGGATCAATGCCAAGTCTTTCTGATAATTGATATAACAATATGCTAGATGGATAAATCACACCTTTTTCGATCTTGCTAATTTGACTTTGTGAACAAATTCCATGACACAATTCGGATTGTGATATGTTTTTTTTTATTCTAAGTTCTTTAATGGTAATACCCAAATCGTTAAATTCCATTTTTTCACCTACTATTTAGCACTGTATTAGTATAAGAGCTTTCTCTAACTTTTAATGTAATGTAAAATTAATATATTTACAATTATTATTTGTTTTAAAGGAATTACCGTTTCCATAGGATGGTGAGGCTTTTATTATGTACAAAAAAAGACACCCTAAGGTGCCTTCCTCCGACTTGAACCACGTTCATTTAGTATAAACTTATCCGTATTATCCCTTTGTTATACGTGTAAACACACCCTATAAAACAGAATCGTCTATATACACCAGATTGTTAGTTTACAAAGTACAAGAGATTTGAGATTAGTATTAGAGTGACGCGACACCTTCCATAATGATTGGTATGTTACGCCTTTCAAAAGAATCTGCTTTATAGAATGTATCCACGTTTGTTATTTTACTATATATAAAATTCATTCGGTGTATTTTTTCCAGATATGTATAATTGCATAAAGTTGATGGGAAAATCAGAGTATAATTTGGATTGTGTAATAAAGATAAGGCCCACCTACGGAAATAGGTGGGTTTTTGTTGGGTATTACTATCTCATTGCACACAAGGGAATTTCTATTAAAATCATAGCATATTTTTATAGCTCTTATATTGAGAAATAAAGAAAAGACACCCAAATAAGAGTGTCTTTTCCCTTAGTATTTTAGCAGAAGCAACTGCATCCAATAATGATTAAAAGTATAAAGAGTACAACGAGTAAAGCAAAAACGTACTATTCTACATTATCTAAATTAAAGGTAGCTACGCAAAATGGAAGTATTCCTGACCTTGTAAAGAAAGGTATTTTAGATCGAGAAGGAAATGGATTTACTCCAGGTGATGATGATACATTTTATGTAATGTTCACATTCGTAGATAGCGGTGAAGGCCAAAATATATTTCAGGGAGATGCATTGAAATTAAATTGGACGTTTAATTCCATACAAGCAAGCGGTGAAGAAAAGTAAGTGTAATAATTTGTATACTCTATGTTTAAAATTGTAACAAGAAGCATAAGATGGCCGTTTTGATCAACTTATTCCTTTTTAGTTTGCGGTCAACGTATGCTTCTAATATGTATACAACAAAAATAACAACTAGCGCCTCGTAAGAGGTGCTAGTTGACATGAAATTCGTTATTGATACTGAAAAAGGATCTTTTTTTTAAAAAAAATTTGGTCCATTTCTATATTAAGTGTAGTTTTTTCTATACTTAATTAATTTTATATACTGAAATAAAATATTTGTTAAATTTTTTTATCTACCACCAAATCCAGGTTGCATAGGGGCAACTTTGGGGAACATGACCCCACCAGCACCACCACCAGGTGAAAGTTGAGAAGCTGCAACTGGCGCTAATCCAAGACTAACATTTCCACCAACTACATTAGGGAATACAATCACCATCAATTTAATATTTTTCAAGTTTCCCAAAAACTGAAATAATTACTAAAGTCTTTATAAGGAAATAGAAAGCTTTTTAATTCTTGACTAATATCTTCTAGATTCCCATATATATTATCTACTGCTAAATTAATGTCCTCATTAAAATTATATAGCTGTTCATCTACATAACTGAATCCCTCACAGCAATCATTATGTATCAAATTAGATATAAATGGTTTTATTTTCAATACATTTTCTTCATTTAGGATAAATTTATCCCATAACAGCCCCAGTATTATTTTTACGGGTAATTTTTTATCATACGTTCCTTTTACGTTTTTTAATTTAGGTACGATGTCAACCAACTTATCATTACTAGATAGAGAAACTTCTATAATTTCAATAGAAGGGCTATCTAATGCTTCAATTGTCTGATCAGCCCAATCAATTATTTCAGTTTTTGAAAATAAACCAATTTGTAACCCTATACTCAGAACCTCAGCTATTATTTTTATATTATCGATATATAAAACTCCTTAGATTTTCTGATAATTATACATCGCAGTAACCTAAATTTCAAAAGGTTGTTGCTAGTATGCAGTAACTAAAGGGATTTTTAAACCTAGGATTTCTCCACATTGTTATCAAGCTAAAAAATAAAATCTCTCCTAAAACGAAAAAAGATGAACAAAATAATACAAAGGCTCATTTCTATTTCTTTTTTAGTTTCTATTCCTTAGTAAAAGAACTTAGTAGATGAAAAGGTTAGATTGCACAATTAATTGGGAGATAAGTACAAGTAACTTTGAACCTCTTGAACAAATACTTCTAATTTATTATATATAGAAACAGATATAATAAATTCACCCTTTCCTATGATTCTACAGAAAGAATTTTTTTATATTTGTAGGATAGTTTTAGATACAAAAACACAGGAATTTGCAACCTATACATGACTAAATGTAAAATATATATTGCATTAATTTTGTTAATAATTTAATATATAAAATATAAGATTTATGGTGTGAAGTTATCTTTACAAGTGAGGTGTATTTAATGACTTTAAGTAAAGTGAAGATTGCAAGGGTTGAAAAAGGTCTGACCCAACAAGGGTTGTTCAATATTGTAAATGTTACACGACATAACATTAGTATTATTGAAAGTAATAATTATAACCCTTCTTTAAAACTTTGCATTCATACAGCTAAAACACTAGATAAAAGTTTAGATAAATTATTTTGGGAGGAATTTTAAAATGGAAAAACTAAAAAAATGGTTTTCACTCAGTACACACCCAGATGAAAGAATCCAACAAATTGAAATGAAAATTTGGGCTCAATCTGGAATTATTGTCCTACTTATAGCTTTTGTTGATTTTATAATAAGAGGAGCATATCTACACCGTCCATTTTTAGAATGGGCTGCTTCATTAGCCATTATAATTTTTTATATGATATTCTTTTTTATTAAATCTATTTTGACTGGTATTTATGAAACAGATATTAATAATAAAGAACAATTAAATGAAAAGTTAAAAGAAAAAATGAGTAATACCTTTATTTTATGTTTTGTCGCAATAGGTGCTACCACATACAAATATAACTTACCTGAAGATTTCGTTGGATGGTTATCAGTAATAGCAAGATTTATTATACTTTTTGCTTTCCTATTTGGTATTCAATATCTTATTACAGTATTAGCATGGAAGAAATCAAATAAAATTTAATAAGTATAGACAAAAAAGCTTATCTTTTAGCACTTAATGATAAGCTTTTTATTATTTTTTCATCTTTTTTCGTTTGGGTGTACAATGAATTTCTTAGCTTGATAGCGATGGGATAGAACCACATCGCCATTAAGCGGAAGTTTTATAATACTCCAGAACAAAATTTCGTGCTAACTTGTAACAAAAAAACATGTGAAATTGCCCATAGATAACTATCTTATAGTAATTACATAAACTAGTGTGTGATATAATAATATAAAGATATTACATTTAAAGGGGGATTCAAATTGGTTAAAAACTTACCTTTACTAATAGTGATTTTACTACTTGGTATAAGTTCTTCTACGTTAAGTACGAATGGATACTTTTCTCCAGTTATAGAAGGGTCTTTAATGATTATAAGTATTATTTTAAACATTGCTGCAGTGATAGGTTTATCACTACACGTTCTTGTATACCAACCTATGAAAAGATATGAAACAAATTTAAAAGAGACATTTAAATAAAATAATTATATTCGAGGTAACAACCCATCGTTATTGAGCTAAAAAATGTATCCATAAAAAGAAAAAATACGCTATTCTTTCTGTAGAATCATAGGAAAGGATGGCGTTTTTTAAATTTTATAGATACTTTGTGGTAGCCTCAAGTAGGAGGATTTAGCACAGGCAAACAATAATATTTTTTGTCTAGAAAGGAGAATGTTTTTTGAAATACACATTAAGAAAAAAATTAAGGGTGTTTTTTATAGGATTACTAGTACTAGTAATAATCACTTCTATTTTCGTTTATTACAAGTTTTTAACACCTTCAGCAGATATGCAACAATACAGGGAGTATTATGCTCCAAAAACAACACAAAAAGTATTGAATCAAGGTGAGGTAAAGGTCACATTTTTAGGAACATCATCTTTACTATTTGATGATGGAAATACACAATTAATGATTGATGGTTTTATTTCTAGGCCATCCTTACCAAAAATGTTGTTCAGCAATATAAAAACAGATGAAGATACTGTGGATAAAGTTTTTAATCAAATAGGGGTTGATAATAATAAACTTAAGGGATTATTTATTGCACATACTATGATCATGCGTTTGATTTAGCTTATATAGCTAAACGAACTGGAACACATGTATATGGTTCAGAATCAGCAATTAACATAGGTATTGGTGGTGATATAAATAAGAACCAGATGTCTGTATATGAAGTAAATAAGGCTATGAAGTTTGGTGATTTTACTGTTACTGTCCTTCCATCGAAACATTCACCAACCTTTGATGAAGGAGAAAAAATAAAAAAGCCACTTAAACAACCTGCTAAAGCCCTAGATTATCATGAAGATTCTTCTTATGATTACTTAATTACACATAATAATAGAACTTTCCTTGTTAAACCAAGTGCTAACTATATAGAAGGGGTATTAGATGATATACGAGCTGATGTCTTGTTTTTAGGAATAGGGGTATTAGGAAAGCAGGAAAGTACTTTCCAAAATACGTATTACAAGCAAACTGTACAAAAAGTACAACCGAAGCTTGTTATTCCAATACATTGGGACGATTTCAACAAACCATTGACAGATACTCTTGAAGCGATGCCTAAATATGCGGATAATACCAAAAATGGATTAGATTTTATAATTCAAAGGACAAAAGCAGATAAAATTAATTTTCAAATACTTCAAGGTTTTAGAAGTATTTACTTCTAAAAAAAGGATCCACCACACCTCTATCAAGTTAAGGAACATAAAAAACGATAATAATGAACTTCCGCGCTAAAAAAGCCACAAAATTTTCGTTTAGAGGGTAATCTGTTCTGTTAGCTTGATGGTGATGTGGCGGTACCTTATCACTATTGATTTAAAAGAATGACTTCCACGTTTTATGCGAAGGTTAATTTGTTTTGATTGAAAATAGATTATAAAATTAATATTTAAATATAAAAATTTGAATATTAATATGTTGTCAATTAAATGATCCAGATATGTGGTACAAAGTTAATATTTGTAGCTGAGGTCGTTTATACAGATGAAAGAATTAAATTATGAAAAGGCGGTATTTATTATAAAAGCAATTAAATTAGCAGGTTTAACAATTGCAGCAGGTTTATTATTGGCAGCGTGTGGTACTGAAGAAGCGAAAATAGAGCAAGAGGTGAGGAAAGAGGAACAAAAAGAAAAAGTTAAAGCATTTCAGGCAGAAAAGCAGCAAGAAGATAGGAAAGTAACTGTGCAACAATCGACGAATAAGTCAAAACAGCATGAAAATGTGGCAAAAGAAACAGTTAAAGAAGAACAAAAAGCGGAGTCAACGCCAGTTGAACAACCGAAAGCCAGCGGGTTAAATGAGGCACATACACAAGAAAAAGTGGAACAATCGATGACAGCACAAGGCCAGGGAGCGCGTAATAAAGATGTGAAATTAAGCCAATTAGGCATCCAAACAGCAAAGGATGGAATAAAGGTAGCTGCACAGGCGCAAGACATCCATATTGAAGCAAAAGACAGTTTAACTCGAATTGTTGTTATCGTTCCAGCTGGAACAACGAAAGAAAGAGCGCAACAAGTAGGCGACATAGCAGCGCGCCAAGTGGCAAGTTTTGGGGCTATGGGATTAAATGTAGATTTGAAAGCACCATCAAAAGACTATTTAGGGGAATATTGGGGAAATTTCTCTGGTGATATCGGTATCTATGACAGTAACGAAAAACAATTAGTACGTGGATATATTTCCAAGTTAAATCCAACAAAAATTAAATGGTAAGAAAAAAAGGTCCCTACACAATGTGTGGGGATTTTTCCATAAAGAAAAAAACTTAAGGGGTCTTCGGACGACTCGAATTATCGTACAGTAATGTATGTTAATTAATAAAATTAACTATACAAATAATTTATTGTATGTCCATGTACTCTAGCTGATATAATGTGTAAGGGAATTATTGGTTAATTAGTAATGCATATATGTAATATTAGGGGGATACATAAGTAATGTTAGATGCTATTTTTGCAGTTGTAGAAATACTCTTCGGTTTTTTTGCATTTATAATAACTTTATTTGCTTATCTTTTTTCAACAGGAGAAGAAAAGCAACAAGCAAAGGAGGATTTAAAGGAGCTTTCTAAAACTGCTCTCATCCCATTTGTAGTGTTTGTAATCGTAATATTATTTTTTGTTATTAAGGTAATTGATCATGATAATAAAGTTGAACAAGAACAACAAAGGCTACATGAAGAGAACTATCAACGTTACCATAATAATGGTAATTCTAATCTTGATAAAAGCCTGGAACAAGATAATAAATAATATAGATAAGAACCTCGCCATTTCCATAAGATGGCGAGGTTCTTACGCATAAAGAAAATACACCCTAAGGTGCCTTTTCTAATAGTTTTTTAGCAGAAGCAACTGCATCCAATAATGATTAAAAGTATAAAGAGTACAACGAGTAAAGCAAAGCCTCCAGCAAAACCGCAGCCTTCGCCGCAACTACCACCATATCCCATAATAATAGTTCCTCCTTTAGATAAGAGAAAAAGACTAGGGGTCATTCCATGTGTTTTAATGGGTTTACTTTACCTTATGTTTTTACGTATGACTTGAGCAGGTCCTTTTGAAAATAAGGGAAAGATAAATTAATGTGTTTCCCTTGAACGTTGTTATATTACACATTTTCTAAAAACAAATTATTTAACTATATCGATAATAGGATTATTTAATATAATGTATTAATCCTAACAGAAGGGAGGATTAACCATGCAATTAGTTTGTTTTAAATTAGTAAATGGTCAATACTTTTTAGTTGTAGAAGGTATCGAAATTCCTGCGCCAATTCCAGCGTTTGCTGCAGCTTTATTAATTGGTTTAGGAGTAATCCCGCTTTGTTCTTAATTTAAAGAATTTCAAACAGCTCTACCTTTCAATTGATAAACCCTTAAGCATATGGATGCTTGAGGGTTTTTTATAATAAAAAGAAAAGACGCCATAAGGCGTCCCCACAATTAGGTAGATAAGACTTCAGTTTTCCAATCTAAAGAAATTTTGTATCAGTTCTTTGAAAGTATATCATAATATCCAGTTGATTTATTATGCATTATTACATACTTCTCTCAAACCTTCTAGTTTTTATTTGATAAAATAGAATCCTAATATTACTAAAAATCAAATAAATATTTCTAAAAACCCTAAATATTTATAGGTATAACAAAAGTGATACATTTAAGGTGCAAATTATAAAAAATATAAAAGGAGGGTGAATAAAGCGGTATTTAAAAAAGACTATTATAAACGGTGAGCAGTTATACAGGTTATATGAACCTGAATCTTGTTAAAAAAGTATACTCATTTGAGTATACTTTCTGATTTGAACCACCTTGATTAAAATAATGAAGAATCATCATTCGTTTATTCTGATTTCTGGAAAAGTTTTAATAGATTCATGTTGAACAAACATACTTTTTAGAAAGAGGAGAGATTATTGATGGATAGTCAATTACTATATCAACAGCAAAAAAGAGAAAAGGCACTTGTGATTGGAGCTGGTATTGCAGGCTTACTTACTGCACGCGTGCTTTCCAGTTATTTTGAGACAGTGATAGTTGTTGAAAAAGATGAGTTACCTCAAAAACCATCTGAACGTCCAGGTACACCCCAAGACTTTCATCCTCATCGTGTATTACCACGTGGAGAAATAATTATGAACCGTTTCTTTCCTGGATATGTTGATGATTTATTAAATTTAGGGGCCCATAATGTCAAGAATGATAAAATGATTCGATTTTCTCCGTATGGGGCACTGGAACTAGTTATAGAACGAGAAGGTGCAGCAAGCAGTCGAGCATTGTTAGAATGGACAATCCGCCAACGTGTGCAAGAAATTCCTAATGTACATTTTTATTCAAAGCAAGCGGTGACAGGCCTTTTAGCTTCGTCTGATCACAAGCGTGTTATTGGAATTAATATTCAAGAAAGAGACGAATTAAAAACAAAGCGAACTGTGTTAACCGATTTGGTAGTTGACACATGTGGTCGTCAATCTAAACTCAATAAATGGCTTACATCTATGGGATATGATGTTCCAGAACCAGAACGTTTAAAGGTGAATTTTGGATATAGCACGAGATATTATAAAGTACCTTCACATATCAAAGAGAAATTGAGTGCAATTTCTGAAGGCGATCCTGCTAAAAACGTTGGTGCTGTAGGGTTATTATATATTGAAGATAACATAGCTCAAGCGCTACTATTTGTTGCTGGAGGTACGCACTATCCACCAACCAATTCAAAAGAATATGAAAAAGAACTGGATTCTTTAGTTACCCCTATGATGAGAGAGTTAATTAAAGAGTTAGAACCAATTAGTGTCCCAAGAGGATTTAGAGCGCAGGAGTCAACTCGTCAACATTTTGAACAAATGGAAAATTGGCCATCTGGATTATTAGTGTTAGGTGATGCTTTTTGTAACTTTGATCCCATTTATGGACAGGGGATGACCGTAGCTGCCATTGAAGCTGAAATGTTAGATGCTTGTTTAAAAGAACATTCTACTCATAAACCTGGATTCGAACGCAAGGTGCTGCAACGTATGCAACAGGCTATTGAGCCGGCATGGTGGCTGAGTTCAATTGCGGATTTACGTTGGAAAGGTGTTGAACATGTAGGAGTTGTTCCACTAAAAGGTGTGAAATTTGCACAGAAATATTTTGATTTATACCTTAAACAAGCTGTAAAGCAAGCAAATGAGGGTAATTCATCCATGCTCCAAAAATATATAATGATGAATGGGCTAGTTTATTCGCCACATGAAATCATTAACTCAGATGTGTTAATGATGTTAATCAATGAAGATGAGTCTTCAGAAGAGAATGAGCTTTTGAATGAACTTGGAGAAGTAGATAAGAAACCAATGCAAGAAAGAATACATGAACTAATCCCTTCATTCACATTAGCTTTTGAGAATAGCGATCCAAATTTGTTCTCATCCATTTCAATTTCTAATGTCAAATGAGGAAAAGAAACATTGCTCTAATTAGGGCAATGTTTCTTTTGTTAGATAAGCAGTATTCAAAAGTAGTTATTTAACAATTATGTTTTGCGAAATATTCTTCTTTAATTATTTGTAATTTTTTTTCGTTTTTTGTTAATTCAAATATAAATAACGCTTTTTTCATGTTATTATCAACATCTTCTTTATTATATTGTTTAAGCTTTAATAAGTTCCAACCCTGTCCATAGTATAATTCACCTAATAAATATAAAGTATTTAGATTAATAGCTAGTTGGATGCCCATATCATTGTATTTTATTGCCTCTTCGTGTTGATTTGCAAGACCTAAATTTTTTGCTAAATTGAATATGATTTTTAATTTAATTTCTTTATCTCTAGGAAAATCTAACTTATTAAAATTATTTAAACATCTTCTTAATATAGTAATACTTTTTTCATATTCTTTATTTTCTCCATGAAATATAGCCATTGTCTGCATAATATCTATTTCTCTTTCTGATAAAAAATCAGAATTGGTTAAAGTTAGTTTT
>Ga0209463_1001675_pt1 | contig 13110 bp, 11 predicted proteins | sample AgamicMgSfrz_FD_187169 | JGI IMG/M metagenome (GOLD analysis project Ga0209463, IMG submission 187169) | Agave microbial communities from Guanajuato, Mexico - Mg.Sf.rz (SPAdes) (version 2) | ecosystem: Host-associated > Plants > Phyllosphere > Phylloplane/Leaf | place: Guanajuato, Mexico... | reverse complement strand
TCATTTCTTGTTCTTGGTCCCATGCTCGATTTCAAGAGCACACTAATGCTGCTGTCTACTTTCCGCACAAGGTTTGTCATTGGGTTAAGCATAGCCATTATTGTTCTCGTCTTCGCCGGATCGTGGTTGGTTAACCTTCTGGTATAGGGTGAAAAAAACTAAATGGCCTTTCAGGATCTATTCATAATGGAGCTGGTGATATGAAATGTTCTGTACCACGCAGTAGAGTTTACTGCCTGGTTCAACTGAGAAGTTTATAGTGGCTTCATCAAGCATGTATGTTCACTTCAATAATGATAAGAGGTGATTCGATGACTCATCCTGGAACCTTTCACATCCACACTCACACTCCAAGGAGGCATTCCATCCAGTGGCATTCATTAATTCGTGCGATATGGATGGGTAGTCTTGCCGTATACATCTTCCATTTGAACGCGAATGATTCTCTACATTATTATCTGGCACCAACGATGCAGCGTTTGTTGTTATGCTGTCCCATACCACTCATGTTCATTGCGGTCATTATGGCTTGGCACGGACTTTTCGGTCACGGCCAGATTCATTGCGACTGTGAGCATCCACCTCCGTCCGGATGGCTTCGAAGCTTGGTGACCTACGGTCTGATCATGGCTCCCCTGCTGCTCGGCTTTTTGCTTCCCGATCAAGCACTCGGAAGTTCCATGGCCAGTCAGAAAGGCATGTCGCTATCTTATGCTCCTCCCGAAATTCGGCGTAAAGAGCCTGCACCAGAGGAACCTGCCAGACTCAATGTCCAAGATTTCGCACAGAATCAACCAACCGCTGCAGCCGGGTCAGTGAGTAAAGTCCAATTTATTCCTCCTGATGAATACAGCCGAGAATTTGCTGAGTTGGCGGAAAAATTATATGCAGAACCGGTCATCCAGGTCTTTCCCGAGATTTTCTCGGAAACGCTTGGAACCATTGACATGTTTCAACGACAATTTGCAGGCAAGCCGATCTCCCTCACTGGCTTTGTCTATCGAGATGACAGCATGGATCATGAATCGCACTTTGCGCTTGGTCGGTTCCTCGTCATGTGCTGCCCGGCAGATGCAGCGCCATTTGGCGTAATGATCCACATACCGGATGCCGACACCTTCCCCACCGACAGCTGGGTACAGATTGATGGCAGCATCGGTTCTGCCCAGGTGAATGGCAAGGACACCATTGAGATCCGCGCAACGAAAATAACTCCGGTTTCCGAGCCATCCACGCCTTATATTTACACCAACGCGGATTCTGTCATGGCCTATGAGAAACTCCAGAGTGAATAAAGAGATCATTTTGCACATTTCCATTCTTGGGGGACTGGACAACATTCCACAAAAATATACGCTGAGTTTTTAAAAGCGATATAAAGAGATAGAAGGCACAGTTGAACGTGCATCGTCTCCTTCCAAATGTATTTCTATGCAGAAGCATTTTCTAGTAAATCATCGTTGCTCCATGTTTTGCAACCATTTAACCGTCCCAATGAAGCCTACCAGTCCTATTAAAAACACCAGAAAATAACTGATACCTGCCAAGGGGAATAATGCGATGCCGTTTTCCTTCAAATGCAAAGCAGGTACAGACCAAGGCAGATACGTGCCAATGGCAGTCGGACCGAATACCAATGCCAGCATCAAAGTTGTAAAAGCAAAGCCGATCGGCACCAGATAACCGCGCGATATACAGGCCAATAAGGCAAGAGGTGCACTTAATAATAGGTGGAGAGCGCCAATGATAAGTATTAGAAATAAATAATGTTGTACAATTGCAAACGAAAAGCCAGGAAGCCCAACAGCAAAACCAAGCACTAAGGCATATGCAAAGCTGATCAACATCATTACAGAACACCAGAAAATAATTGCGATATATTTGGCAATCGCTATTTTACCCCGAGATATAGGCAAAACGAGCAAATCCTTGAGCGTCCGATCAGAATACTCGCGGCCAAATGTCCAGCTTGTCACCAATCCAAACCCCAGCAGCCCAAACACGGATGCATACAAAAACGCAGTCCGTTCAAAAAAAGAAGGCCAATCGGGCTGTCCCAAGAACAACGTGATGACAAACAATATAAACAGAAGGGTGCCCCATAAAACAAAGGATCGACGCAATTTGTAAACTTCAACGCTACAGGCAGTCGACAATGATCTCATTCCGTTTCCCCTCCTCTGCTCCGATTACTTTAAGAAAGTAATGTTCCAAGTTTTCTTCTTCAATGTTAAGCATGGTGAGCGGCACTTCATGATGAGCAAGCAATCTCGCAATATGTTCGGGATGCTTCACGGCATGATCATCCTGAAGTGCAAGGCAGTTATTCGAAGTCGAATGTACTGCATACCCGGAGTCTGAAAGAATAGCTTGAGCCTTCCGGGCATCCTTCGTTCCGACCATCAGCTGCTTTCGGCGGATGGTTTCAAAGTCTTTTACTGTCAGTTCTTCAAGCAAAACGCCTTTGTGAATAATGCCGATTCGAGAAGCCATTTTGGACATTTCCTCAAGGATATGGCTCGATATAAACACGGTAATCCCTTGTTGAGAAGCTAGAGCTTTCAGCATTTCCCTTATCTCGACAATTCCGGCTGGATCAAGTGCATTGGTTGGTTCATCAAGAATCAGAACGTCCGGCTTATGAATTAACGCTTTGGCCAATCCAAGTTTCTGCGCGTTACCAAGTGACAAATCTCTTGCCTTACTATCCGCATATTGGGTCAAATTCAATTGCTCCATAATTTCGTCAACTGCCCTCGGAACCAGTAACCCTCGTAACCTGGCCATCAAATTCAAGTTTTCCCTAACCGTAAAGTTAGGGTAGGCATAAGGAACTTCCACCATGTAACCTACTCGTCTCGACAAATCTGGATTCCCATTCGCCCAGCGCTGACCAAACAAATACACTTCTCCGGAAGAAGGCTTACTCATTCCGAGAAGAGTCCGAATGGTTGTCGTTTTCCCTGCGCCATTCAATCCCAGAAATCCATAGATTTCTCCTTTTTTAACGGAAATCGAAACGCGATCTACAATGACTTTATTTCCGTATTGCTTTGTCAGGTTAACGGTTCTAATAATTTCTTCCATAGAAACAGTCCTTCCCGTATCATCAATTTAAACTCAGTTCATTAATAATGCCGGCAGTCACCTGAGATGTTGTAAAAGATCGCCGCCGGCTTTTCCAAATCAGTTTTCGCGATAAATGGAATTCAAGTAATTCGAAATCGATGCGGTATCATCAGTGGAGGTGCGCAGTGCGATGTGACCGTCGGGACGAATCAATACGAGTTCACTACTTGCTACATCGTAAATTCGATAGGCATTCCCTGCTGTGTCGATTATGCCTTCCGCCCCCTCCACCTTCGTTGGCACGATATAATGCACATGGAGTTCGTCGTTGGTGAGGTTCTTCAGCGAAGGATCGATGCTGTTTGCAAAAGCCAAAAGCGTCCACTGCGGGCCGCGCAATAGGTCAAAGACGCCTCCTGCAAACCCGGTGCCTTGCAGGCCCGTAGCGTTAGGAGCACGATCTCCTGGAAATGAACGGGTAGCATTCGTTCGAGCAGACGGGCGGGTAAGAGAACTTGACCGATAGGAAATGAGAAGCCCACTCGTCAGATCGTCGGATATAGTGCTTAAGGATTGGGACAACCCTCCGCCTTCAGTCGCCGTTCCTATGACCCCTCCCATCTTTTTCGTGCTGTCCTCGAGCACGGCTTTAGCTACAGGGCGGCGCTCCTCATCGTACGTGTCGAGTAAGGCGGTGTCTGCTCCGTGTAAGACGGCGTCCAGCTTCCATCCAAGGTTGTATGCATCCTGCATCCCCGTATTCATGCCTTGGCCGCCAGCGGGCGAATGAACATGAGCGGCGTCGCCGGCAAGAAAAACCCGGCCGTTGCGGTAACTTTCAACCATACGGACGTTGACCCGGTAGATGGACAGCCAGGAAGCATCCGTGAGCCGAACACGTCCGGCCCCGGCGCGCCGGTCAAACATGGCCTGATACGCCTCTAGCGACGGCTGCTCTGGTTCTTCGATGTCTGCCGGAATTGTTGCCTGCAGTTGCCAAATATCGGATTTCGGCAGCGGTGTTACCCCGACCATCCCCTCCGAAGATGTCCAGATATGGATACGGTCACGCTCCAACCCTTCCAATCGTACATCGCCAAGATACCATCGCTCATCTTCGTGTGTTTCTCCAACCAGCGGTAACTGAATAAACTTGCGGATATTGCTTTTGCCCCCGTCAGCGCCGACGACATAACGAGCGCGAATCAACTCTTCTCCTTGTGGTGTTTTCACGGTTACCGTTACACCATCCAAATCCTGAACAAGCCCTACTGCTTCCATGCCTAATTCAACTTGACCGCCAAGCATTGCATATCGGTCGCGCAATGCTTTTTCCACATCAAATTGAGCAATCCATACCGGATCACGAAAGGGTGTCTCAAGTTCGGCGCTGGCTGCAGCGGTAATAGCCGGCTTGTCCACACTCCTGCCATCTGCAGTATAATAACGAACAGGCAAATCCACGACACCTGTTTCAATAATGTAACGAACGGCCTCCAGATCATCGACGACTTCAAGCGAGCGGGGCTGGATTGCTTTGGCGCGTGACGCTACGTTATATAAGGCGCTTCGTTCAATAATACGATGGTCGACGTTTCGACGGACAAGGTCGCAGGCAAGTGTAAGCCCTGTTGGTCCGGCTCCGACAATGAGAACATCAACAGAAGACTGCACGGTTTTCATGGATAGAATCCTCCTTGTTTATCGATTTGATATGCTACATTCGCTATACTACACCGTGCAGTGTAGTTTGTAAAGTGGAACTCATTTTTGATAGTATACCTGTAAGGGGGAAACGTAAGCATGGATAACACGGAAAACAAAAAAATCCGCAAAGGCTCTTCAGACAAACGAACCAAAATTATTGGAGCGGCACGAGACCTGTTTCTTTCAGATGGGTTTGATCGCTCCAGCGTCGATGCAGTCGCAGCCAAAGCGGGAGTTTCCAAACGGACCGTTTATGATTATTATGGCGACAAACAGAACTTGCTGCTTGCTGTTGTGGAAGAAACCAGTCGGGCGGTTCTGGACATGATCAAGCAAGGGATATCAGACTACCTCTGGGAATTCGAGGATCTGGAGCAGGCGCTCATCTTATTCTGCGAACAATTCGTAGCTTCTGCGAACGGTTCGTCCGATTACAGCGCTCTGATCCGTCTGGTTACAATGGAAGCCGCCAACCTGCCAGCCTCGTTTTTAGAAAAGCTGGATAACGCAACGGAAGAAGGGATTATCAGGAGGTTTACCGAGTTTGGACAAACCGGACTGCTCGATGTGCCAGATCCTGTAATGGCTACAAAGCACTTCGCTGCCTTAACGTTTTTATTGGTATTTGATCAACCGAGAAAAACGGGGACTTTTGAAGAGGAACAAACCAAACGTATCATCACTGAAGGCGTACGCGTCTTTCTTTGCGCTTATGCACCACGTACCGTTCAAAACGAAAATCAAAACTGATCGCCATTTTGCTTAACGATAAAAGATTGGTGGGCAGCTAATTCAACGTAAATATACGCTAAGGACGCAAAGAGAAAACCCGAAACCATTAATTATGGCTTCGGGTTTTTCGGGTACAGATCGAAGATGAATCACACTCTGATGACCTGATATTTATTCGGTTACGATATCATGAACGAGCACAGGAGCATCGGCATGATCTGCAATCGTAATATTTTCTTTGATCTTCGCAATTACGTCTGCCACATCCTCACGATTGGCATGGATCGTTACCAGTGACTCCCCAGCTTTCACCGGGTCACCTACTTTTTTGTTCAGCATCAAGCCGACGGCAAGATCGATCTCGGACTCTTTTGTAGCACGGCCCGCACCTAGCAGCATCGCTGCGGTTCCGATTTCGTCAGCCACGATTCCAGCGACATATCCGTCCTGGTCAGACGTTACTTCAATCAGATATTTCGCTTGTGGCAGACGATCCGGATGGTCGACTACAGACGCATCGCCACCTTGGTTGGCCAGGAAATGCTTGAATTTCTCCAGTGCCTTTCCGTTCTGGATCACTTCTTTCAATTTCTCTTCCGCTTGCTCCAAGGAGTCTGCTTTGCCCGCAAGGAATACCATTTGGCGTCCAAGAGCCAGACACAGTTCTTCCAGGTCTTTCGGTCCTTTACCTTGCAGCGTCAGAATAGCTTCTTTTACTTCAAGCGCATTACCGATCGCGAGCCCCAACGGCTGGGACATGTCGGAGATCACCGCCATCGTTTTGCGCCCTACATTATTACCGATGCTGACCATGGCATGTGCCAGTTCTTTTGCATCTTCTGTCGTTTTCATGAATGCGCCTGCACCCGTTTTTACATCCAGTACGATGGCGTCTGCGCCTGCTGCAATTTTCTTGCTCATGATGGAGCTGGCAATCAGCGGAATGGAGTTTACCGTTGCTGTAACATCACGAAGTGCATAGAGCTTCTTGTCAGCTGGGGTAAGATTACCACTTTGACCGATAACCGCTACCTTATGTTCATTTACGAGTCTGATAAATTCTTCCTTCTCCAGCTCGACGTGGAAACCGGCAACGGACTCCAGTTTGTCTGTCGTTCCGCCTGTGTGACCCAAACCACGTCCGGACATTTTCGCTACAGGAACATCCAGCGCAGCAACGAGCGGCGCCAACACCAATGTCGTTGTATCACCAACGCCTCCGGTGGAGTGCTTGTCTACTTTGATGCCTTCAATGGCGGATAGATCGATCGTTTCACCCGAATTGACCATCGACATCGTAAGATCAGCCCGTTCCTTGTCCGTCATATCCTTGAAGAAAACCGCCATCGCCCAAGCGCTGACTTGATAATCCGGAATTTCCCCTTGGGTATATCCTTGAACAACAAAATCAATTTCAGCTGTTGTCAGTTCTTTTCCGTCACGTTTTTTGGCAATAATGTCTACCATTCTCATGATGATCTCTCCTCGTGTATGTGATTTATATAGAACACTTTGTGCAGAGTCCGTTTCGTCCCCGGATCATTCTTCCAATCGCTGTTGTCTCCAAGTTTCTTTGAACCATTTTTTAAATGGAGAAACTCGGAGACAAAGGCGAACGCTTCGCTTCTTCAGAATTGATTCCGGTGCCTTCACTACGTGCTTCACCAAAAGTTTCAATAGAAAACCAATTGATTTGAATAATAAAACCTACAGCGTGATTGCTGTTTCCAGTGCTACGACCATCATGTCGTTGAACGTTTTTTGGCGCTCTTCGGCTGAGGTTTCTTCACCGGTCAGCAAGTGGTCGCTTACTGTCAGAATGGTCAAGGCATTAACGCCAAACTTCGCAGCAATCGTGTACAGTGCTGTTGTTTCCATTTCCACACCGAGTACGCCGTGCTGCATCAATTTTTCGGTAACGGAACGATCGTCACGGTAGAACGAATCGGAACTGAACACGTTACCGACATGGATTTTCAAGCCTTTGGCTGTCGCACGGTCATAGGCTTCTTTCAGCAAGGAGAATGTTGCGATTGGAGAGAAATCATACCCGCCAAACACAAGCTTGTTCATGCTGGAATCCGTACAGGACGCTTGTGCCAAAATAACGTCACGAACACGTACATGCTCCTGCATACCTCCGCATGTTCCGACACGAATGAGGTTTTTGACGCCATATTCGCTGATCAACTCATTGGCATAGATCGCGAACGAAGGAATACCCATGCCTGAACCTTGCACCGAAATGCGGTGTCCTTGATATGTACCGGTAAAGCCCAGCATTCCGCGAACTTCATTGTAACAAACGACATCTTCCAGATACGTATCCGCAATAAATTTAGCACGCAGCGGATCTCCCGGCAAAAGGATCGTTTCTGCGATATCTCCAGGTTTGGCTCCGATATGTGTACTCATGGTTTAAATCTCCTCCAGTTTATCCATTAATATAGTTACAGCAGGTTCCCGGACAGCCTAAGCTGCTCCGGTGAACCTGTCCAACTTATTTTTCAATCCAATCCTGCATCTGATTTCGGTTAATAACCGTTCCTACTTCAAATCATTCAGGAAGCTTGTACCATACTTGGGCAATTGAACGCCAAAGTTATCGGCTACCGTAGCACCAAGATCTGCAAATGTATTGCGCAATTCAAGTTTCTTACCCTCGCTGAAGCGTGGGGAATACACAAGCAGTGGCACATACTCACGTGTATGGTCTGTACCACGGTATGTTGGGTCGTTACCATGATCAGCCGTAATGATGAGCAGGTCATCGTTTGTCATTTTTTCGAAAATTTCAGGCAGACGTGCATCATAATCCTCGAGTGCTTGGGCATATCCTTGAGGATCACGGCGGTGACCGAACAATGCGTCGAAGTCGACCAGGTTCAGGAAGCTGAGCCCTGTGAATTCTTCATCCATCGTCTCGGACAGTTTGTCCATACCATCCATATTGGACACGGTGCGGACGGACTTAGTCACCCCTTCGCCATCATAAATGTCTGCGATTTTACCGAGGGCAATCACATCGAATCCCCCGTCCTTGAGCTCATTCATTACCGTACGACCGAATGGTTTGAGTGCATAGTCGTGACGGTTGGCTGTACGTTTGAAGTTTCCGACTTCACCAACGAAAGGACGAGCAATAATGCGGCCCAGCATGTATGGATCATCGAGAGTAATCTCCCGACAGAATTCACAAATTTCGTAAAGCTCTTTCAATGGAACCACGTCTTCATGTGCTGCAATCTGCAAAACCGAATCCGCGGATGTATAGATGATGAGGGCACCTGTTTTCACATGCTCTTCACCAAGCTCATCAATGATTTCCGTACCGCTGGCGGGTTTGTTCCCGATGACCTTGCGGCCTGTCTTCTCTTCGATGCGCTGAATCAGCTCATCCGGGAAGCCGTTCTCGAATACGCGGAAAGGCGTATCAATATAGAGTCCCATGATCTCCCAATGACCTGTCATGGTGTCTTTACCCCGGGACGCTTCCTGCATTTTTGTATAATACGCTTTAGGTGCATCCGCGACAGGAATACCCTCGATTTCTTTAATGTTGGACAGTCCGAGACTTGCCATATTCGGCATGTTCAAACCTCCGCGTTCACGTGCAATGTGACCAAACGTATCCACATCGTAATCATCAAATTCTGCCGCATCCGGCGCTTCACCGATACCTACAGAATCCATAACGATCAGATGTACTCTTTTAAATGTTGACATAACTCACGCACTCCTTCCAATGATCCGGCTTACAAGAACAGTCCGGCGATGATCGCAGACAGCACGCTGACAAGCGATGCACCGTAAAGCAGCTTCAGACCGAAGCGGGCCACCACATTGCCCTGTTTTTCATGAAGTCCCTTGACCGCACCGGCAATGATACCGATGGAGGAGAAATTGGCGAACGATACGAGGAAGACCGACACGATGCCTGTCGTACGGGCAGACAGTTCGGTTTGTTTGGACAGATCCAGCATGGCGACAAATTCGTTCGAAACCATTTTGGTTGCCATAATACTTCCCGCCTGAATCGCTTCCTTCCAGGGAACGCCCATAATAAACGCAAAGGGTGCAAACACATAACCAAGCAGTTCCTGGAACGAAATGCCGAGAACAGCACTAAATATGCCGTTAATGAGCGCAATCAGGGCAACAAATCCAATGAGCATTGCTGCAACAACGATCGCCACTTTGAATCCGTCCAGAATGTACTCACCCAGCATCTCGAAGAACGATTGTTTTTCCTCTTCCTGCACTTCCAATATATCTTCTTCCTCGGTTACCCTGTACGGATTCACGATGGAAGCGATGATAAAACCGCCAAACAGGTTCAGCACAAGCGCAGTAACCACATATTTCGGATCGATCATGGACATATAGGCACCGACAATGGACATCGATACCGTGGACATGGCCGAGGCACATAACGTGTAGAGCCGATGCTTCGGCAGCAAACCGATTTGTTTTTTTACGGAGATGAACACTTCAGATTGCCCCAGAATGGCAGAAGCAACCGCGTTATATGATTCCAGTTTGCCCATTCCGTTGATTTTGCTTAATACCAGACCAATATATTTTATAACAAAAGGCAAGATTCGGATATACTGCAATATACCAATCAAGGCAGAGATGACGACAATCGGCATCAGCACGTTCAGGAAAAACGGTACCCCGCCGCCTTCTGCCTCAATGGTCGTGAGACCACCGAATACAAAGGCAATCCCTTCGTTTGCGTAATCAAGCAAGTTTTCAAATATCGTGGAGAATCCACCAATCAAGAACGTACCAATGCCAGTGTTCAGCAAGGCATAAGCCAATATAATCTGTAAAACAATCATGACGATCAGTGGTCGGTAGCGTATTTGTTTCTTGCCGTTGCTTGCGATATAAGCCAGTCCAAACACAACAAGTAAGCCAAGAATGGCAATCAGAAATTTCATTTGATCTCTCCTTTGAAGGTAGTTAAGCCAGATGTTGAATTCAGCTCAAAGGCCATACAATAATATTTAACTTTCAGAAATTTTATAAAGCGCTTACAAATAATCCATTTTATAAAGGTTGGGAATCTGCTCCCCATAACCGGTGTACATACCGGATTCTGGAGAACAGATTAACGAGCTGTGTTTAGTAAGAGGATGTAGATTGTCCACCCTGCATGATTTTCACACCGGAGCTTGCACCAATACGAGTTGCTCCTGCTTCAATCATTTTTTGCATGTCTTCCAGGCTGCGCACGCCGCCTGATGCTTTAACGCCCATGTCAGGTCCAACAGTCCGACGCATCAAAGCGATATCTTCTGGAGTTGCCCCGCCTGTGGAGAAACCCGTGGACGTTTTGACAAAATCAGCGCCTGCTTTGACGGCTGCCTGGCATGCCCGTACTTTTTCCTCATCCGTAAGCAGACAAGTTTCGATAATGACTTTAACCAATGCTTTACCCGCCGCCGCTTCAACAACTGCACGAATATCCTGTTCCACGTAGTCATCTTTACCATCTTTTAATGCGCTGATATTGATGACCATGTCCACTTCCGTAGCACCTTTAGCAATCGCGTCTGTCGTTTCGAACGCTTTGGTCTCGGAAGTGGAAGCTCCCAGAGGGAATCCGATTACGGTACAGATATCCACGCCACTGCCTTGAAGCTGCCCTGCTGCATAGGAAACCCAGCCCGGATTAACGCATACAGAAGCAAATTGGTACTGCTTTGCCTCTTCTGTCAGTTTGTTGATTTCACTTTGCGTTGCATCCGCACGAAGCAAGGTATGATCGATCATTTTGGCTAATTGAGCTGTAGTCAATTGAATCTCTCCCTTATCTGAACTGATTATTTATAGCCTTACACTAACATGAACATATGTAAAAATCAATATGAACTTTTGTTCACTTTCTCTAGTGAGCGAAACTACGCTTATAGCTTCTGCCTAAAAAAGCAAAACATCCGCCAGTCTTCCGTGGCAGATGTTGTCATCATTAGTTTTAGAATCGAAGCAAAGCCTGTGCTGTGTACTGGTCTGTTACCAAAATATTAGCATAGTGACCTTTAAGCGCTGCATGGATCGCTTCGATCTTGCGTTGTCCACCTGCAACAAGGATTGACTTCTCCTTGTTCCGCAATTCGGCCAAATCAATCCCTACCGTTCTGCTGTTAATTTCTTCGCTGATCAATTGACCCTCGGCGTCAAAAAAACGTGAGCAGATATCACCTGCACCCGAATTCATCAGCAGCTGCTGTTCCTCTTCGTTGAAGTATCCCAGCTTGAACAGGAGTGCATCTTCCTTTACCGTACCCACCGTAAACAAGGCAATGTTGGCTTGCCTGCCAAGCTCTACGATCCGACCGATGTGCCGGTCGGCTTCCACCATTTTCTTGACTTCAATATTGTCAAAAATAACAGGCAACGGCAGGTACCGTGGAACAGTGTGAAACGCTTCCGCGAACAAATGCACGATCTCTGCTGCATACGTGTTCACGTGGGAATGGCTTACGCCCCCCTTTAACTGAACCACTTCAACACCTTTTACCTGTTTGGCCCGCAGCTGTTTGGCTACGGCATACATCGTCGTTCCCCATGTCACACCAATAATATCTGCATCCTGAACGGTGTCCTGCAGATAGTCCGCAGCTCTTTTGCTGATATGCTTCTGTATCTCCTCATCGCTCTTCAATGGTGCAAAACATACAAGAGCGGTATCCAGATCATATTTGGCTTTGAGTTCTCCGGCAATAATATCAATGTCCTCGAGCGGGTCCATAATTTCAATGCGAACGTACCCGCGATCCTTGGCATACTGGAGTAACCGGGATACAGTTGGCCGGGACACGCCCAGCCTGACGGCAATATCCTGCTGGCTGTAATCCGACTGATAATACAATTTGGCTGCTTCAATGCTTAATCGTTGTTTCTCCAGGTCCATTCCCATCTGCATTCATCTCACTCATCCATGGTATCGTTTGAAATTCCTTGTTCCATATTGCTTACATACATTCAATTCGCTGCTAGTCCAGTTTATTATACATCATGAAGTACCAGGTCACTATTCCTTCTGTAGCTAATGACATAAGACGAGATTTATGAATTTAAGTATAAAAAGAACCTATAGATGCATACTACAGCGGTCGCTTTATCGTTTGAGGAATTATTCATTCACCAAAATACATGACTGAGAGGACGAATAGCATGCCGACCCTATTGTATATTACTGCCCATCCACACGATCATGAGACCTCCTTCAGTATGGCCACAGGTCAAGCATTTATAGATGCATACCGGGAGAGCAATCCTTCGGATGAGGTTGTACATCTCGATCTGTATCGCTCCAACATTCCGCATATTGATGCAGATGTGTTCAGTGGCTGGGGAAAACTCCAATCGGGCAGTGAACTAACAGCGGAGGAGCAATCCAAGGTCACCCGCCTGAATGAGCTATCAGATCAGTTTGCATCTGCTGACAAATATGTTTTTGTTACACCGATGTGGAATTTCTCTTTTCCCCCGATCATGAAGGCATACATCGACTCCATCTGTGTGGCTGGCAAAACGTTCCGCTATACGGAACAAGGTCCGATCGGACTTTTGACGAATAAAAAGGCACTG
>Ga0209463_1001674_pt1 | contig 13114 bp, 11 predicted proteins | sample AgamicMgSfrz_FD_187169 | JGI IMG/M metagenome (GOLD analysis project Ga0209463, IMG submission 187169) | Agave microbial communities from Guanajuato, Mexico - Mg.Sf.rz (SPAdes) (version 2) | ecosystem: Host-associated > Plants > Phyllosphere > Phylloplane/Leaf | place: Guanajuato, Mexico... | reverse complement strand
TTCTTCCCATCCTTAAGCAGGTAGAACAGAATAAAAGGCACCGTTACAATGGACAATACCGTTTCGGTAAAAGCTCCAAGGAAACCGCCGAGTTTGTTCCAGGTGGAATTCAAAATCTCCGTTGCTTTCTCGGAGATGGTTCCCCACCAGTCCTGCCAGTTCATGTTCACCGTTTCCTGGACCTGACTAAACAGCTGACTGCCCGTCAGCTCCTCGAACTGCTGTCTGACATTTTCACTGTACATCGGGAAATTGGCGATAAGTCCCATAATCTGATTGCGGAGCACCGGAATGACTGCCAGTACAACAACCGTCAAAATGCCGCCGATCGCAAGATAAAGAATTAGTATCGACCATCCGCGCTTAATCTTCCACTTTTCCATCACATCCACCAACGGATTCAGCAGATAGTAGAGAATACCGGACAGGATGATTGGCAGCACAATCGTCTTAATTAGTACCGCAATCGGATGCAGAACAAAGGATATCTTCGTTAGCACCATCACGTTTAATCCTACCAGCAGCAGAATGAGCAGAAATAGGACAAACTTATTGTTCAGAAAAAACCGCTTGAACCGATCCGGCCAAATGCGGGGTTGTTCGGGTTGCTCCATGGGCATGTCTTCCTCTCTTATGTATCTGATCATGATAAAAAATAAGCTTTCCTACTGCACGCCTCATGCACATGCGAATAAAGAAACTTGTACAAGCCAACATATGTATAATGCTCTTGGTTTATACGTACGGCTCTTTTAACCGTTTCAAAATAGACCGTAATGTCATTTTACCCTAAAAAATCAAAACTGCCTCATATATTCATTGGGATAAGTTCTTGATATGAGAAAACGGACCGCCTCTTGCGAGGCGACCCGTAAGTGATTCAGCTATTTTATTCCTTGTTCATGTGCTGTTAAGGTTATGCCTTACCCGCCAATTGTGCGATTAATTCATAAGAATGCAGACGTGCCTGATGGTCATAAATCATGGACGTAATAATAAGCTCATCCGCTTGTGTCTGGGCAATGAACGATTCAAGCTGTCCACGTACCGTCTCAGGTGAGCCATTCACGGCTGCTTTCAGCGTTTGCTCCACTCCGGCTTTCTCGCGATCAGTCCATTTGCCTTCCATGTCGGCTGGTGGCTGTACTAGTCCTGTTGTCCCGCGGATGATGTTCAGGAACTGCTGCTGCATCGTTGTACCGAGCCATGCTGCTTCTTCATCCGTATCCGCAACAACTGCGTTCACACCCACAATAACGTGTGGCTCCTTCAGTGTATCGGAAGGCTGGAAGCTGCTTCGATAGGTTTCAAGCGCTATACGGGTATAATCGGGCGAGAAGTGGCTGGCAAAAGCAAACGGCAATCCGAGCTGCCCTGCCAAACGTGCACTGAAATCACTGGAGCCGAGCAGGTAAATCGGAATGTTCAATCCTTCACCCGGCACCGCACGAACAGGTGCATGATACGATGTAGCTGATGCATCAAAGTACGCTCTAAGTTCAGCCAGCAATTCCGGGAAATCTTCTCCGCTGTTCAGATCTTTGCGCAGTGCAAGAGACGTACGGCGGTCACTGCCTGGTGCGCGGCCCAATCCAAGATCGATACGGCCCGGATAAAGTGATTCCAGTGTACCGAACTGCTCCGCAATAACAAGTGGCGCATGGTTGGGCAGCATGATGCCACCTGAACCGAGACGAATCGTATTCGTGCCACTGGCAAGGTATCCAATCACTACCGATGTTGCAGAAGAAGCAATGCCGGGCATATTATGGTGCTCAGCTACCCAGTAGCGATGATACCCCCAACGCTCGGCGTGCTGTGCCAGATCCAGACTGTTACGGAGCGCATTGGCAGGCGTGGCACCCACAACGACAGGAGCCAGATCCAAAATGGACAGCTTCACGTCGCTAATATGTTGTTTATGGGATGGGACTTGGTTATCAGTAGTCATTATGAGAAGTTCTCCTTTGGTGAATTATATTTTTGTATATCCAGATATATAGATGTAAAAAGACGTAAAAATAGGAGTTACAATAACGTTCTTCGCCGTTTACATCCGGACGGAATCCCCGCCTGCAGCTGCATTTTTGCTTCCGTCCTGGCGTCCGGCTTATAACTCGTGCTGTACATACTCGGCAAATTGACGAATGGTTTCTTCGTTGCGGCGATAATACGTCCACTGGCCCCTGCGCTCGGAGAGCAGCAATCCGGCTTTGAGCATGGTGAGTAAGTAACTGGATATGACGGATTGAGCCAATCCCGCTTTCATCTGAATGGTTCCGACACAGATTCCACTCTTCCCTCCATCCGGATGTTGGGACAATTCCAGAGGTGGGAAATGCTGCTCCGGATCTTTGAGCCATGACAATATCTGCCTGCGTGTCTCGTTGGACAAAGCTTTAAATATGAGTAAAGGTTCCATGGGTAAGATTATACCCCCTTTCTTCTATTTTGCAAACCAAACAGGTCGATTCATCATGCGAATCGACCTGCCAAATGTTGCATCAGTAATCGTTAGAATTTGGTGCTTACCGTTTGCTTCACTTGCTCCAGCATGGATTGATAAGCCGCAGCATCCAGATATCCGATACTGCCAAAGAACAAATGATCCACGGATTCAATTCCTACGAAATCGAAGATTCCGATATCGGAGGTCATTTTCATGCCGGCAGTCATGCCAATCTGGTCATATATGTCACTAGGTGTTCCATGTGTATTAATAATCAGTCCTTTTTTGCCTGTTAACAGTTTCTCAATTCCCGCTTCACCTGAAGCATAAGCAAAACCATATGCAAATACCCGGTCAACGTACCCTTTCATAATCGCTGGCAGACCTGTCCACCAGATCGGATAAATAAACGTGATTGCGTCAGCATCCGTGATAAACTGCTGTTCTGTCTCAATATCCTGCGGATTCTGTCCTGCACGCATGGAAGCCGTGTCGGCTGCACTCAATACAGGCTGGAATTCCAATGCATACAGATCACGAACAACAACCTCATGGCCTTGGGCTTCAAGTGCATCTACGGCTGTGTTCAGAATGGCGCGATTGAAGCTATCTGCATGCGGATGTGCGTATACGATAAGATGTTTCATAAATAAAATACCTCCAGGTTTCTGTTTGTTATATTATGCTGCTGCATATTGATGCAAATTATTAACGAGGTCATACATAGACGTCTATGTATTATCCCAAAAAAATTTTCTCTTTTTTTACAGCTTATGAACGATTCCAATCAACAGACTCTCCAGCTGTTCTGCTTGTTCATCCGTCATATCGCCATAGACCATTTCCTGAATCGTCTCCGATACCTGTTCGAAAATGGGCTTTAGCTGCCATCCTTGCTCTGTGAGGCGAATAAACGTCACCCGACTGTCTTCGGCACTCTTGCTGCGTTCCACATAGCCCAGCTTCTCCAGCTTGTTAACAAGCACGGTCACCGTTGGTTGTGTTCGATGGACACGTTCGGCGAGCGTTTTGATGGACAGCGAATCTTCATGGTACAAGAACATCAGGATATCCCCGTGGGATGGAACAATCCCTGTAACATCGTGCTGCTCCAGTTCCTGAACAATACGTTTGTTCACATGATCCCTGATCCTGGCAATAAGTGCGATTGCATTATATTTTGGCATGTCCTCATTATACATAGACATCTATGTATATGCAACAATTTTTTATATAGAATATTATCTAATCGTTGGGCATCTACAAAAGTAGCCCCTGCTACCTCCTTGACGTAACAGGAGATAACCGAGGCCCACTTCATATGAAGTTATTTTACTCAATCCATTGTGTAATCTTGCCCAGAGGCTGCCGAGACTTCTCACGTTTAGGTTCCTCTCCACGATAGCCAAAGGCCGCCATCATCGAGATGTCCCATGCTCCATCCTCCAGCAAACCTTCTTCTTCCAGAATACGATGAACATCCTGGTAGCTGAACCCTTCAATCGGGCAAGAATCAATACCGATAAGAGCTGCCGAGGTCATCATATTGCCAAGTGCAATGTATGTCTGTTTGGATGCCCAATCGAATAGAGTTCGTGGGTTCTCAAGCAGACGCTGGTTATTTTGGAAATTTCCATATGCTGCACTTGTTAATTCAAATACATCGTCAGGCATTCCCTTAATCTCTTTGAGCATGTACTCCGCATAAGGTGAATTATAACTCGCATCCGAGCGTGCCAGGATGACCACGAAGTGGCTTGCTGTCGCCAATTGCTTCTGAGCCCCGGAAGAGACTTCGGACAAGCGCTGGCGAAGCTCTGGTTTTTGCACAATCAAAAATTTCCATGGCTCGAATCCGATTGAGCTCGGTGATAACCTTCCCGTTTCCAAAATAAACTCAAAATCCTCATCCGAAATTTTGCGTGAATCATCAAATACTTTTGTCGCATGCCGGAAACGATACGCGCTCAAAATTTCTTCCTTTTTCATTGCTTGTGTTGTAGGTTCCATGAAACTCCACGTCCTTCTCTAGTGATTTAGGGTTGTATGTTGCACCATCGGTGTCTATGTTACTTTTCATTTGCTTAAGTATTAGTTTAGAATCTATATACAAAAAATAAAAGTACGCACATTATTGTTTCTCAGTTTCTAAAAGAAACTAATGTGGAGCTATAAAGAAAATAGCCGCTTCGGATGTTCGTCTTGCTCCTAGGCGGCATATTATCAAACGGATCGTTTACATTTGTTCCATGAATTCATTTTCCGAAATGACGGTATATCCCTCTTGCCGAAGCAAGGCTGAAGTAACACCCTCACCCTGTATTTTGTGGTTGGCAAAGTTTCCATCGTAGATCGTTTGCGTGCCGCAGGAAGGACTGAATTCCTTCAATACGACACAAGACACATCCAGTTTTTTGGCCCATTCCAGCGTTTGATAGGCTCCCTTGATATACAGATCTGTGACGTCCTTGCCACCTTTCTCGATCACCTTCGCTGTCCCAGCCAGCACATCCTTGCCCGTGCCACCGATAATCTCTGCCGGTTCCCGTGGAGTGGAGAATCCACCGAGCAGTTCCGGACAAATCATCATTGCCTGCTCTTGCGTTACGAGCTCCTGGATCTTCTCATCCAGGCTCGCTGTTCCGTTGTAACGGCAAGCTACCCCTGCCAGACACGAACTCACCAAATATTTCATCATAATCTCCTTATGCCCAATTCATCACTAAACAGATTGTAACATACGGATTGAAGCTTAAAGATCTGATTTCGTAATCGCAGGGTTCCAACGATCTGAACCTACTGGTCAATCCATATCCAGGCTACGCTGCCTACTACTAACCTTTCTAGTCAACTCTGCAGATATCTCATGCCTTAACCGCAGCGATCATGAGAAACATGGGACGACGATTCTCGTCACGCATACCCGGAATTTGCTCCATCATCTCAGGTGTAGGTTTGGATTCAGCCACCCGCTGAATTACAAAACCCGCCTGGATCAGTTCATTCAGATGGGTTGCCAACGTTCGGTGGTACTTAACCACGTCCTGATTCAGAAAATTGGCGACACGCTTTCCCTCCTGATGGTAATCATCTACAGGCCAATGCATAATCTCACCTTGAGGCCCATAGTGCCAATCCTGCGCAGCACGAGCCGTAAAGATTGGATGTTCCACTGAACATACCAATGTACCACCCTGGGCAAGGCAAGCATGGATTTGAGCATATACCTGGTCCAAACGTTCAATATAGTGCAGCGCAAGTGAGCTTATCACCACATCAAATTGTCCAGGCTCAAACTCAATATCTTCAATCGCCATATGCATGTACTGAATCCGAGGATCATTCGTCATCTCCCGCGCACGCTGCAGCATATTCTCAGACAGATCCACGCCAATGACTGACTTCGCCTGCTGCTCCCGTGCATACCGACAGTGCCAGCCAAAGCCACAGCCCAGATCAAGTACACTTTTGTCCTTCATCTCAGGTAACATGGTCCGCAATTCATGCCACTCGCCTGCCGCCTCCAGCCCTTGAGTGGAACGAGCCATCTGGCTATATTCACTGAAAAATTCAGCCTCATCATATTTGTTCTGCTTCATGTAACAATTCCGCCTTTCGTTATTCAAAAGATTCCAGTAACCCTACTACATAAACGATGTTTACAAGGAAAAGTTGCCAAGCAAATTCAACCCATGTTATTATACAGAACGAACGTTCAGTATTATTTATATACAGAATGAACATTCAGTTTATTAAACGGAGGTTATTATGAACACGAACTGGACGCATCCCCTGGAAAGGCAATCTGTAGGAAAGGCTTTTGTAAGCTACCTAGTGCCATCCATACTGGGGATGCTGGTCATTGCTTTCAATTTTATTATCGATGGCATCATGGTCGGGCACAAACTTGGATCCACTGCGCTCGCCGGAATTGGTATTGCTTCACCGGTATACACCCTTTTCGTTGCGATGTCGCTATGGATTGGCATGGGTGGAGCCACCCTGTATTCAACCTATATGGGCAAAAGGGATATAACCACTGCCAAACAAATCTTTACGAAATCGATTACGATTATATTGTTGATTACGATGGCAATCGGATATACCGCATTTACGTTTAAGGACCAGCTGGTCTATGCTTTGGGCGCCAATACTGAAACGTTCCCCTATGCCGCTGACTATATGAATATCTTGCTGCTGTTTGGGTTTGTCTTCACAATCGAAAATGCCCTTACCATCTTTGTCCGTAACGACGGTGATCCCAACACCTCCATGTACGCGCAGATCACATTTGCCGTAGCCAATATCGTATTTAATTATGTAACATTATATGTGCTCGAATGGGGTGTGCGAGGGGTGGCCATCGGTACGATCGTCTCGGCATCTCTTGCCCTGCTCGTCCTGTTGTCTCATTTTCTCAAAAAATCAAATAATCTTACCTTCACTCGGTTCAAGTGGAATACCAAACTACTCGGAACTATTGTTCTCATTGGATTTCCCAGCTTTCTTGCCGAACTCGGCATGTCTGTCTTCTCCATCTCACACAACATCTCCCTGGACCGGATTGCGGGTACGGATGGTGTAGCATCCTTTACGGTACTGAATTACATCCATGGCGTAGTGTTGCTGGCATTTCTGGGTCTGGCTTCCGCTGCCCAACCTTTGGTCAGTTACTATCATGGAGCCAAACAGATGGCGCGTGAAAAACAAACCATTCGTATAGCCTCCAGAACGGCTCTGGCCTGTGGTGTTATACTGCTGCTTGTCGTACAGTGGGGAGCACCTTATTTTGTGCAAATTTTCGGAAACTTTAGTGAGAGCGTCACAAGCAATGCCGTGTACGGGTTAAGAATATTTACTTTTGCATACCTGTTTATGGGGATTAACTTTGTTATGAGCACCTATTTCCAATCGGTTGGGAATGCCAAAATGGCAATCTGGATCACGGCTGCACGTGAGATGATCATCATGATTGCATTGATTGCAATCCTTCCACCTTTCTGGGGCGTAACAGGCGTGTGGCTTGCTGTGCCTCTCTCTGAGATGTTTGTCCTCGTGACGATCGCCGTCTATTATAGGAAACGTGCCGTTACAGAGAAGATACACAGTTTAACTATTGAGTAGAATGTTACCGTGGCAAACGACGAAAAAACCTGCCTGTCCACAAAGGATTCGGCAGGTTTTATACTCTAATTCTGCTAAAACGGTATAGAATGATCGATGGACCAACCCATTGTCCCCATTATATTCGAATATCGAATCGTCCATTGCTGTCCGTTGTTGCATTCGCCATTTCTTTTGCCGTGGCTGCCTTTATTTCAGTGGATGGTGGTTGAGCTGGCGGTGCTTCTACGGATGCTATAGTACCGCTGGTTGTCCCGCCCTCTTGAGAGCTCTGTCCTGTAATTTGTGCCTCAATCTGCTTGATTTGCTGCTGCAGCTGATTGGTTTTGGTTTCCTTCGTTTTCTCATCATCCTTGCTGGACGATACTTTCTGAAGTTCCGCCTCCAGCTTCGCTTTTTGTTTCTCCAGCGCACTGGTATTGGTAGAGCTTGAAGATGCGGATATGTAGGATGCTGTTGAGCTTGCTGTTGAAGAAATATTCATAGTCATTCTCCTCTCTTTCTTCGTTCCACTATATCCCAATGAGATGATTCTAACGTTAATTTCAACTGAAAGGTTACTGAACGCCATACCTATGATTTATAAAGGTTTTTCGAGAATTTTGTCGAATATGAGAAGTTATGAAAAGAACAAAATGGTATATCAATCCGAAAAGTATAACGCTTCTTCTTGTTTTTATTACCATTCTCACCGCCTTCAGGCTCGTGTGGTATAACTACTCGCAACCAGCTGAACGACCTGTAATACATCATGGTCTTCTTGATCTGTCATCACTGGATTTGAGTTCTTCCAAGCCGATTACCCTGGATGGCGAGTGGGAATTTTATCAGGGACAAGCAGACGTACGAACCTCTCCCGAAACATTCAGGAGTTCACAATCCATCCAGGTACCCGGAGACTGGAAAGAGCAAGATGTCAACGAAAATGGTAATCCGTCTGAGCCAGGTACGTATCGGCTGCGAATACTTGCTGACCTTAAACCCGATGAGGTGTATACGTTTTGGTTTAACAAGATTCAATCGGCCTCCCGTGTCACCATTAACGGCAAGGTAGCAGCCGAATTCGGGAAGTTTGATCCTGCTTATATCTCCGGAGCTTTTGGTTATCCAGAGTATAGTACATACACGGCTTCATATGTAGCACCTGAGCATGCGCAGGGCATTTCTGAAATTGAACTATTCGTGGAGATCCGCCCTTATGCAGAGCAGGTCCATGGAGGAATCATTTCTTCCGTTCAGTTTGGCACCCAGGCTGCTATTGATAGCAAGCGTTGGTATTCCATTGGATTCCAGTTATTTACGATCGTTATTATGCTTCTGCACATGATCTATGCCTTTATCCTTTTTTTGTTCAAACCAAGTCAAAAAGAGTTTTTGAAGTTCGCGCTGCTTTTGTTAATTGCTGCCATTACGATCTCGACGGATAATGATAATCTGTTCGCTCAGTGGTTACCATTCAGTTATGCCTGGACAGTCAAGATCAGGCTAGCCGCTTATATTCTTTTGTCGACCCTGATTCTAAGTTTGACGCACAGCTTTTTTAAACAATATACCAAAGTCTGCAAAGTACTCTACGGAATTAGCAGTTTATATATTGCCAGTCTGGCTTTTATGCCCTTTCTGGCGGTAACCCAATCGGCATGGTTATTTTACACCCTATTTAATCTGCAATTAGCCGTGGCCCTCTGGATGATCCTTAAGATAAAAATTCAAAAATTGCCAGACGGCTTATTCCTAATCATGGCCGCACTGGCCATACTGTCAAGCTGTCTGTGGGGCATAGTACAGCATGCAACCCATTTGCCTGCAACATTCTATCCACTGGATATGATTGCAGCCATTATCTGCTTTTCATCCTACTGGTTCAAAAAGTACTTCCGCCATATGATGGAAAATGCACGCTATGCTCTTCAATTGGAACGCAGTGACAAGATGAAGGACGAATTTTTGGCCAATACCTCTCATGAGCTTCGTACGCCACTGCATGGCATCATCAATATCGCAGAGACCGTCATTAGCAACGAGAAGGCAACACTCCAGGAAACTAGCGTGCAGGATATGAAACTGCTCGTCCAGATTGGACGCCGCATGTCTACCTTGCTGAATGATCTTATGGATATTGCCCTGCTGCAGGAAAGACGAATTGCTTTGCATCCGGAACCAGTTCGGCTGCAGTCCATCGCTTTTGGCGTAGTGGACATGCTGAGGTTTATGATTAAAGGCAAACCGCTCACGATTAAGGTAGACATTTCGGAAGAACTGCCTCCGGTCTGGGCAGATGAGAAGAGACTTATTCAAGTTATGTTCAATTTGGTGCATAATGCCATCAAATACACACCGCATGGTGAAATCACCATTCAGGCCATCCATTATGGTAATACCGTTTCAGTGCATGTGAAGGACACGGGAATTGGCATGGATGAGGAGATCTCCCACCGGGTATTGGGAAGATATGAGCAAGGCGATGATGGAATGAAGGATGGTGGTGGGTTCGGGCTGGGCCTAAGCATTTCACTTCAGCTGCTGCAGCTACATGGGTCTGACCTTGAGGTTGACTCGGCACCAGGCAGAGGATCTGATTTTCATTTCAGCCTTCCGTTATCAAGCCAGCACATCATCTCAGCCAATTCTATGGTTCAACATGAAGTACATGTTCCAAACCACCATTTTGAATGGTCGGCTGATACGCTTCCGGCCTATGATTTGGCCGCTGCTGCTGAGTGGGATGATTCCTCGTCGGAAACCAAAATAAGCATTCTGGCCGTCGATGACGACCCTGTAAACCTGGAAGTCCTTGCGCGCATCTTGTCCAAAGATATATATGAGATTGTGCCCGTGTTATCAGGTCAGGATGCGCTCGATCAGCTCTTTTCAAGACCTTGGAGTCTGGTGATAGCAGATGTGATGATGCCCCACATGTCGGGATATGAATTAACCCGTAGAATCAGAGAGCGGTTCACTCTTGCAGAACTCCCCGTTCTCCTGCTTACAGCCCGTAGCCAGCCTGAGGATATCTATAACGGTTTTGCCGCAGGGGCAAGTGACTATGTGAGCAAACCAGTAAATGCACTTGAGCTGCAGTATCGTGTAGGAGCGCTCACTTCGCTCAAGCAATCGTTCACAGAGCATCTGCGGATGGAGGCTGCCTATCTACAAGCACAGATCCAGCCACATTTTTTGTTTAACACGCTTAATTCCTTAATGGCACTAAGCGATATAGATACTGAGAAAATGAGAAAATTAGGCGATGCCTTTTCAACATATTTAAGATACAGTTTCCAATTCATTAACCTGCAGCAACTTGTGCCTCTGTCTCATGAGTTGGACCTGGTCAATGCCTATTTGTACATTGAGAAGGAACGATTCGGTCCACGAATCGAGATCAAACGTAATATTGAAGCCGACCTTAACAACATCAAGCTGCCTCCTCTTACTCTGCAACCGCTTGTAGAGAATGCGATTCGTCATGGATTGCTGAGCAGAAGAAGTGGTGGCACGCTCACCATAGACGTGGAACGTCAAGATGGAGGAGTTTACTTTCGCGTTTCTGACAACGGAAAAGGAATGAGTCCCGATGAAGCTGATAAAGTGCTTGGCCTTCGTTTTGGCTCTTCTGTGGGCGGAATAGGACTGAGAAATACCAATCGTCGGCTCCTGCAGCTGTATGATTCGGGATTAACCATCTCCAGCATGACAGGGGTTGGTACGACGGTCTCCTTCTTCATTCCTGATGAGGTTCACTTCCCTTATAACCAATAGTCTTAATGTGAAACCACACTAAGAAAGGAGATCATAACCATGCTTCGTGCCGTGTTGATTGATGATGAACAACTGGCTCTACTTCACTTGGAAAGCCTGCTCAAAAAGTTAGTTCCGATCACGATAGCCGGCGTATTTATGGATGCCGAAACTGCATTAGAACAGATCCCTGCCTTAAGTCCAGACATTATCTTTCTTGATATACAAATGCCTGAAATGAATGGCCTGGAGGCAGCCGAAAGGCTGGCCTCTCTGTGCCCTTCGGCTGAAATCGTGTTTGTTACGGCTTATGATAATCATGCGCTGGAAGCTTTTGAGTTAAATGCACTGGATTACGTGCTTAAACCCCTTAACTTGGATCGGCTCTCCAAAACGGTAAATCGTATACAGAAGCGAATACGTTATGCTGTTGCCACTGAAGAACCCGAAGAGGTAACCATAAGCATGTTCGGTTCATTAAAATTATATAGAGGATCTGAAGAACTGCCGATTAAATGGCGAACCCAAAAAACTCAAGTTTTGTTCGCATTGCTGTTTCAGCATGTCAACGAATTTGTCAGCAATCATACCCTCATTGAACAAATATGGCCGGATATAGATATCGAGAAAGCCCGCAGCTACCTGTATACAACCGTCTACCATATTCGCCGCTGCCTCAAACAGGTTAATGTGGAGCTTGCCATTGAAAAAACAAGCGGTGCAGAAGGATACTGTATGCGACTGGGAGGCAATGTCAATCTAACGAGTGAGTGGGAGCAATCCCTACGTAGCTTGGAGTACATTACTCCTGATAACGAAAAGCAAGCCAGAGACATTTTAGATATATACAAGGATGACTACTTGAAAGAATTTGATTATTTATGGGCTTTCGCTGAACGGGAAAGGCTTCGTAATCTTTTTGTACATCATGCCCTCAAATTAGCGGCTTATTATACGGAAAAGGAAAACTGGATGGAAGCCTTGGCTTTGTACCAGCGTCTGTGTCATGTCCAACCGTATTATGAAGAAGCATACTTAAAACAAATGGAGATATATGACCACTTGGGGGATTATGGTTCCGTAGAAGCCCGATATCAATCTCTTCACCATCTGCTTCAGCAAGATTTGGATACAGCTCCGACACCCGAAATTCGTAACTGGTATGAGCAGTGGAAAGCCAGAGCCTAGTTTTCTCCGTTTTTTGAGTTTAGGATATGGGATATTCTTACGGTTTAAGTTTTCCTAATTTGAACAATTCCTTTGTCTACGTTTGCTTTCGTATTGGCCTATCTTTGTGCTCCTTGATTTGATTCCCATCCTGCTTTTAGTCGGTTTTCACCTCGTTCATCTGGACCCGACTGTTCAGAATTTGTTAAGTTCACTATGTTAAGGTTGTTTCATTAACATGATTGGATGGTGTACGAACGAATGAACAAGGCATATTTCGAGGAAATGCATAAGCTGGGGCATGATGATGAACTAAGATATCGGCTTCTCATCAGAGGGGTAAAGCAGCTATTAGAAGATCAGAAAAAGGAACGCATCAAGCGCACCCGATTATTAAATATTCGTAAGAAGAGCGCTCCTCAGGCTTCTCACTGGTCTTAAACATACTAGAAATGATAATGATAAATAGATAAGAGATCTCACTAAATTTAATCTAACATAACCACCAGAAGGATTTACCTATATGTAATCCTAACCATAGACGTTCTTATGAATCATAAGAAGAGAAGGCACTACTCAAATGAATAGTGCCTTCTCTTCGCTTTCAAAGCAATCTTCCTTATTTAATTACTAAGC
>Ga0209463_1001672_pt1 | contig 13120 bp, 11 predicted proteins | sample AgamicMgSfrz_FD_187169 | JGI IMG/M metagenome (GOLD analysis project Ga0209463, IMG submission 187169) | Agave microbial communities from Guanajuato, Mexico - Mg.Sf.rz (SPAdes) (version 2) | ecosystem: Host-associated > Plants > Phyllosphere > Phylloplane/Leaf | place: Guanajuato, Mexico... | reverse complement strand
CATGCGCCTTCATATTTAAAATCCATCGTTGTTTCTGTCATCAATGCAGCCCCTTCTGCGACTTTCACCAGACGTTCGAACAGGCTCCGAACCTGAGCGCTTTTGGGTGCTCGAACGAGATAAGTGACCTCAGCTTCCGCTTGCACGACATTGGGTGCCAAACCGCCCGAATTGGTGATTGCGTAATGAATTCGGGCCTGATCAATCATGTGCTCCCGCATATAATTCGAACCAATGTTCATCAGCTCAACCGCATCGAGAGCGCTGCGGCCCAGGTGGGGAGCGGCAGCAGCATGAGCACTAATGCCTTTGAAAGTAAATGTGCCGTGAATGACCGCATTAGAGCTTCCGTGCATAACGGCATTCATGGAATGAGGATGCCAGGAGAGAGCAGCATCTACGTCCTTAAAGTAGCCTTCGCGGGCCAGATACGTTTTACCATATCCGCTTTCCTCGGCTGGGCATCCATAGAAACGCACCGTGCCTTGGATATCCGGATGCCCCTGAAGATAGTCCTTGACTGCGACCGCAGCAGCCAAAGCCCCTATTCCGAGCAGATTATGCCCGCATCCATGACCATTACCTCGCGGCTGAACAGGCTGGTATGTGCTGATCCCTGCTTCCTGGCTGAGATCAGCCAGTGCATCATATTCGCCCAGTAAGGCAATAACAGGCAGCCCGGAACCATAGGACGCAATGAATCCAGTCTCCAGTCCTGCGACCCCCTTCTCAATCGTGAAGCCTTCCGATTCCAGCAATTCCATCAGCAGCTCTGCGGATTGGAATTCATCGAACCTTGTCTCTGCAAATTCCCAGATTCGGTCACTGGCATGGGTGAACAATTCGCGTTTTCCTTCAATGGCATCGGATATATATTGGGTCAGATCAATCGTCGTTGTCATTGGATACACCTCTTTACATGAGTTTTATAGTGAGCTCTGTATGGCTCGTTTGTTTTTGGAAGGAGTTTGGTCGAGAGAATCGTACTAAGCTGCATTATTAAACGGCTGTCGCCTGTACTTCGGATGCACTATCCTGTTTCGACCGACGCGAGAATAACAACGAAAGGGAACAGATAAGGGCGAAGGCGATCAACATGATGAAGGCCGTTGCATAAGATCCCCCGGAGGCCTGTACCAGAAATCCGATGAGCATCGGTGTCAGAAAACCGGCGAGCTGTGCACCTGTGTTAATAAATCCATTAGCGGTTGCGACCACGGATTCGGGCATCGTTTTAAGTGATTTCGAAATGATGAGCGTTGAGATGAATCCAGCCATCGCCGTTACGATAGTCATGTACGTAATAAATGTGGTAATGCTGCCCGCGGAGCCCATAAGGTACAGAAACAAGGCAACAAGTACACCGAACACGGAAGCAATAATTCGATCTTTGCCAGCCGGAATCCGGTCAAGCACATATCCACTGAGGATCATGGTGAAAATGCTGACGACAGCCGGGATGGCTGAGAGCAGTCCCATTTGCGTCATATCCAGTCCCCGGACATTGACCATGTACGTTGGCATCCAGGATTGAAGTCCCCAGTTCACGGCATAAATGCTGAAATAGCTGATAAACAAATTCCAGATCATGGGCGTTTTCAAGACGTCTTTAAGCGACGTTTTGGGTTGTTGGCCTGATGCAGAGGCAGCAAGTGAAGGTTTGGCCGGTTCTTTTAGTAAAAAGAACATGAGGGCTGTGATGAGGATGCCCACCACACCGATGATATAGAACAGGTTGCGCCAGCCAATGGTCACAAGGGCGTGTCCAGTTAGAATCGGCGTGACAACCCCCATAATGGCTGCGGATGCCAGCATGATCGACATGGCTCCGCTTCGCTGGTTGACCGGGAAGTTGGTGGCAATGGCTTTGGAACCGGAAGGGAAGAAGCTGCCTTCACCGATACCAAACAGAAACCGAACGAAGATGAGAGAGAGCAAGGACCAGGCTGACCCGGTCAAGATGGTGAATATGGACCAGGAGAACAAGGAAACAAGTATGACCTTTCGATAACCGAAACGGTCGGCGAGTGCTCCGCCCGGAATTTGCATAATGGCATAACCGAGAAAAAAGCTGCTGAGGATGATTCCTTGTGAGGAAGCACTCAGACCCAGGTCCTGCGTTATTCCTACAATGGCATAGTTGATGACGAAGCGATCCAGGTTGCCAAGGCACCAGCCGAGAAACAAGAGAGCGAGAACAATGTACTTGAAGTGTTTGCTTTGCATGATTTTGGACATTGTGTTACCTTCTTTCTCATCAATTGTTAACTTGATTTCTGTGTTGATATAAAGTTACAGGATGAGAGGGTACCAACACAATGTATATATATGTATAATAAATTGTAGTTTTATGTGAAAACCTACATTGACTTGGGGGCGGCTCTGTTGAATGGAATCTTACATGAAATCCTGAGAGAACGTTTGGGGAAATGCGATTATGAGGTTTGGATCAGCAGTAATTGGGAAGATTGGGTGCTGAATGAAGCCATTGGTAAAAAGGAAAGTATACCACCTTGTTTTGATGAAAGTCTCCCTCTTCAACACCCCAAAGTAGAGCAAGAATCAAATGATGTTATGTTAGTTTTTCTTCCATACAGCAACAATATATGTGTGGCAATTCGTGTTTTCAAGAACTGGCATTTTTCTGCGGAAGATTTAGTTACGCTATCCGCATTGCTCTACCCGTATTATACGGAGGCTGTGGCCAGCAAGCATGAACGTGCCTTGAACGAAATCATGAACAGCATCCGGGATGTGACTCAGCTGTTAGATCTGAATGAGCTGCTGGGCCGAATCCTGGTGAGTGCATTATCGGTCATTCCCTATGAATGTATCGGTGTGTTATGGAGATATGATCCTGCAATTGATGCACTGAAGGTGAAGGCCAGAGCTGGAGAAATGGGCGAGGATATGCTGAAAATGAAACTGAAACCGGGTGAAGGCATTATTGGCAATACATTCAAGCGAGGCACACCCAAGCTCTATAACAGTTTCTCCACAGTGGAAGATGATTTTGGCAACATGACACCCGATAACAAGTATCATTTGAGTTCAGCTTACGATTTTCAGAATATCGGGTCGATCATTTCGGTACCCATCAAGGTGGGAGGGAAGCCCGATTGCGTGTTAATCGTCTACCAAAAAGGGAAGGTCCCCATATTCACGGAATCGGATGTAAGACTGCTGCAGAGCTTCGCTGATCAGGTTTCCATCGCCATCACGAATGCCCAGCTATATGAGGATCTGAGTAAACGGAACGAAACGCTCATCAAACGAGATGAGATTCACTCTTCACTGATGCGGCTGTCCCTGCAAAATAAGGGTGCAGTGTCCATTGTGAATGAATTGACACGTATTATTGGCGTGCCGATCGTTTTTATTGATTTTATTGATAATGAATGGATCCCCAAACGGAGCAGTGCCCTGAACGACTGGGATATGGAGAAACTGCGCAGCTTGTATGAATCCTTGCATCATCCGGATTATCTGACATGTATCAAGGGGGAAGAGAGCCAGGCTTATCAATATTTGTATCCGATTGCTTCGGCTAATCAGTGTCTCGGTTATCTGATCATGCAGATGAATACTCCGCTGGAACCATTGCAGTTAATTGCGCTGGAGCAGGGAAGCTCTATTCTGGCCCTGGAACTAATGCGCAAGCAGTCCCTGGCGGAATTTTATTTCAAGAAAACACAACAATTCTTCAATGAACTGAGACTCAGTCAGGATTCGGAGGACTACTGGCAGAAGTCCGGGGAGATCGGAATTGGTCCTTCAACATCCATCATCGTGGGGTTATTGGAATTTGCGGAACGGGTGAATCCATCCACATTTAGCCCGTTATCCGTTCAGCTGGTTGCTTATCTGAGAGAGAAAATGCCGACAGGAACACTGCCTGTTGCGTTTGGTAATGAGAGGCGAATTACCGTGCTGCTGATTGTGACCGATTCGGTTAAACCCGGTAAACTGGAACAGCGGTTCAGCTCTTTGCTGAAGGACTGGGAGAGTCGAAACCACGTGAAATTATTCGGAGGCTTAAGTTCCATCCGTTCAGGAGTGGATGCGATTAATACGGGGTATCAGGAAGCGGATAAGGCACTTGCGTATCAGAAAACAAGGGGTGAACGGGGAACGATCCGATATACGGATATTGGTGTAAACCGTTTGTTCATCCGGCAATCCGCGGAGGATCTGAATGCGTTTATGGCAGAAATCTTTGAGCCGCTGAGGCCTGCCAAAGGGCAGACCGGCGGACTGGAGGAAACGCTAATGACGTATATGGCTTCCGGAGGTTCAGCCGCCCAGACTGCAGCAGCACTTCATATTCATATCAATACACTGTATCAGCGTATTCGCAAAATTGAAGAGATTCTAGGCATGTCCTTGAGTAACCAGGAGCATCTGCTCCATCTACAGCTGGCCTGTTATTTGCGGCAGACGTATCGTTCATCGTGATTTTTGGGGATGGTAATTGGAGCGAACCCGGCTACCAGAACGTATTGTCGACAAGGTGTATCTGCATCAGGATTTTTCCTCTATCAAGCTACGTTTTGCATGTGTGAACACAGGCATTGATATCAATGCCTGTACTTTATCCTATCAATCTAGTGAGTAACAGGAGCGCTATTAATCATCTTCGATTTTCTTCCATCCTATTTAACCATCGAGCATCTGGCCATTACCAATTGATATCGCTTACATTTAAATTCAAAGTGAAACACCGAAATAAAACGGATTATCCTCCTAAAACGATCGATCTGCCGTTAATTAAGTATGCCAAATGTGGACCCGATTTTATAAGCTTATTCTTGTAGGCCAGGGGCTTCTGGACCTACACAAATAAGGGATAAAGGAGAGTCTTCGTGAACGTGAACGCAATGGCAAAGGAGCGTCTTCCCTGGTCAGGTCTGCTTGCTTTGGCTATGGCTGGATTTATATGCATCCTTACAGAAAGTCTACCGGCGGGACTGCTGCCGCAAATAGCACAAGATCTGGAGATCGGGGAAGGTTTAGCTGGACAACTCGTCACATTATACGCCGTGGGATCTCTTCTGGCAGCGATCCCCTTGACGACTGCTACACGTGGATGGAGACGCAGGCCTCTGCTGTTATTATGCATCCTCGGTTTTCTGATTTTCAACACGATTACGGCCGTATCTTCGGTATACGGAGTTACCCTTGCTGCCCGTTTTATGGCGGGTGTGTCTGCTGGCGTATTGTGGGGAATGACTGCCGGTTACGCACGCCGGATGGTTTCAAGCTCGTTAAGGGGGAAAGCGATGGCAGTGGCCATGGTGGGCACACCTTTGGCGCTTGCACTGGGCGTTCCCTTGGGTACCTTTTTGGGCAATTACGCAGGGTGGCGCCTTATTTTCGGAACAATTTCGTTATTGACGGCTGCGCTTGTAGTTTGGGTGCTATGGAAAGTACCTGATTATAAGGGGGAGTCTGCTCGTCATCAGCTTTCGCTTTATCGGATTTTTGTTATTCCTGGGGTGCGTCCCATATTATTAGTTGTTCTGGCCTGGGTCCTCGCCCATAACATTCTGTACACGTATATATCACCTTATCTTGGCGAGACCGTGCTGTCTGAAAGGGTGGATCTGGTTCTGCTGATCTTTGGACTGACTTCAGTGATCGGCATATGGATTATTGGGCTGCTGATTGATCGTTACATCAGGCTCTTGGTTCTGATCAGCCTAGTTATATTTGCACTGGCTTCGCTGGCGATGGGGGTCTTTATCCATCAACCGACTGTGATCATTATGGGGGTGGTTGTCTGGGGACTTACATTTGGAGGGGCCGCTACGTTATTGCAGACTGCAATTGCGCAAGCCGGGGGCAAGAGTGCTGATATCGCCCAATCCATGCTGGTAACAGCATGGAATCTGGGAATTGGGGGAGGGGGGATCATTGGAGCCATCCTTTTGAACCAGGTGGGAGCTCGTTTTCTGCCGATTTCCTTGATTCTGTTGATTCTTATCGCCTTGGTTGTCGCCTGGTCCGCCAGAAAACATGGTTTTCCCAAAACGGGCTAAGAACGAAATCTACCATTTACACCACATTCGTTTCTTCGATGAGATTTTTGGCTGCGATAGGTGAAGATATGGCGATGAGGGTGGTGTAGGTACCGTATGGATCGCATCGGTCTCCAAATGCTTCAAGATCAGCAATGGAATCTGTCATGATCTTTAACAGGTAGTTATGTTCTCCGCTCACGCGATGACATTCGACCACTTCCGGTGATGAACGGCAGAAATCAAGAAAGGCATGACAATCCCGTGTGCGAAAAAGAAGATAGGAAGTACTTGATTTCCCTATTTTCTGTGGAGAAATGATGGTGCGGTACTCCTCAATTACACCGCTTTCTTCCAATCGTTTCACACGTTCTGTTACGGCGGGTTGAGATAAACCTACCAGCTTGCCCAATTCAGTCATGGATAGCCTTGCCTGGTTTTGCAAATGAAAGAGGATATTCGTATCGATTTGGTCCATGAGATGGCCCCCTTTAAATTATAGGAAATGCATTGTAATTACCTTAATATTCATGGCAGATTATTGTGGATAACTTGGTTGCCTTATGTAATACGGATGAGAACATTTATATAATAAGCATACTTACTTTAAATAATCAAGCGGTAGCACATGGAGAGGAAGAGGGAAATGGGAGACAGAGATATGAAGTTTAATTCTATATCTGTGGATGAAGTCATTCACCGGACGTTGGCAGAAAAAAGAATTGTGGGTTCCGTTGTTCAGATTGCCTGGAAAGGGGAGCTGGTCTATAACAGCGCTGCTGGTCTTGCAGATCGGGAGCAGAACATACCAATGCAAGAAAACGCACTGTTCAGGTATGCTTCTGTAACCAAGCCGATTGTATCTACCGCTGCCATGGTATTGATATCCCAAGGAAAATTAAAGCTGGATGATCTGGTAGCAAAATGGCTTCCTGAATTTCTTCCTCAACAGCCAAACGGGGAAGTGGCATCCATGACGGTTCATCATCTAATGACACATACGGCGGGGTTAACGTATCGCTTTTTTCAGGAAAACGGGGGAACCTACGAACTTGCCGAAGTATCAGATGGGATGGATATCGCTGGCGTTACACTGGAAGAAAATTTGCTCAGGATTGCTTCTGTACCACTACTGTATGAGCCCGGGAAGATGTGGAGATATTCGATTGCAACTGATGTACTTGGTGCAGTCATTGAGAAAGTGACTGGGATGACACTGCGCGAGGCGGTACAACGGTTCGTCACTCATCCACTGGGCATGAAGGACACGGATTTTGCTGCTGTCGATCCGGAGAGGTTGACTGCTGCCTATGCGGACAGTTTTAACAGTAATGGGCAACCTCGTCGCTTGCGTGATATGGACCATGTTCCTTTTATGGAAGGAACGGCCGGCTTCCAGCTTGCACCAGAAAGATACCTTGATCCATCGGCCTATTTCTCAGGTGGCGCGGGGATGATTGGAAGTGCAAGAGACTTTCTTCTTTTGCTTGAAACGCTGCGTCAAGGTGGGGGTTCTCTTCTGCCTAAATCACTGGTCACCGATATGACGACCAATCAGATTGGCGATCTTGACATGCCTTATTGGCCGGGCAGAGGATTTGGGCTAGGATTTACGTTGCTGAAAGATCCGATAGAGGCGGGTACCCCGGAATCCGTTGGAACGTGGCGTATGGGAGGAACCTATGGTCACTCATGGTTTGTTGATCCGACAGAAGAGCTGAGCGTTGTTGCGTTCACGAACACAGCTCTGGAGGGTATGTCAGGCAGGTTTACAACTGAATTGTGCGAGGCTGTCTATGAGGGAATTGGGCTAAAGAGATAACTTGAATTATGGATTAAACTGGAAAAGTGTGATAGGGTAGAGCAGTAGGATAAGTGTCTGAATTTGATCCGGAAATGAGATGAGAAGATGGACCGAATAAGGAATTACTTGTTTCTTTTTGCAGGCCATTTTGCAGCTGCCTATATGATCTTTCCTGAAAGTACTATTGGAAAATCCGTGATGTTTGCTGTACTGATGCTGTTACTGATCATGGGGATGGATTTCATGAAAAGCAAAATGGGCCATTCGCTGGATCAGCAGTAAGGGTGATTGCCATTACCTGTTGATGTAAAATATGTTATCCTTTTTCAATAAATGAGACCGATTCTCGACAGAGGATCGGTTTTTTGTGTAATGTTGAAGCATGAATGACACAAGAATGGTTAAGCCTGAAGGCGGGGTACTTTCATATGATTCGAAAACAATTTAATCAATGGGCCGAACAAAAGGCAGGCCCACTGCGAACGCTTCATATTACCACCGAACCGGTGAACCATGGCCATGTGGATGAACAGCGTATTCCCGTTCCCGATCCATCAACCGGGTTTGTTCATGAATCAGAGTATGCCATGGGCCAAGTAACCGTCTGGGAGTCCAGACAAATGGAATATGAGGTTGTAAACATTGAAACGGAAGAATTGATATTGTGGAAGTATATAGAGCAGGTTGAAAAGGAAGATCCTGATTTTGATGAACTTTTACAAATATATTTCCAAGTGTTACAGACGGGTGTTAAACCTTAATCATATGGAGCGTGAGCTGCCAGATGAGTTGGTTTGCCGACTTCCATTTACATCATGTCTATTGTTCATTACACTTGAGGTATAGTCACGCTGAACCCCCAATACAGATTATCAGGAGGAAACCATTCATGCATCAATCCGAACATATTCAAGAAGCCAGAGATTACATATTAAATCGAATTAACACCAAGCCAGCTGTGGGCATGATCCTCGGTTCCGGGCTGGGAGCACTCGCGGACGAGATCGAGAATGCTACAGTTATTCCATATACGGATATTCCGTTTTTTGCCCAATCTGAAGCTGTTGGTCACGCTAACGAGTTGGTCATTGGTGAACTCATGGGCAAAACGGTCGTGGCGATGAAGGGGCGTCTTCATTATTATGAAGGTTTCACGCTGGATGAAGTGACGTTTCCGGTTCGCATCATGAAGGCGCTGGGTGTTGAGCAATTGATCATTACAAATGCCTGCGGAGCGATCAACACAAGCTTTGAGCCGGGTCAGCTGATGCTCATTACAGATCATATTAACCTGGTAGGCAATAATCCGCTGATGGGACCGAATAACGCCGAACTCGGTGTGCGTTTCCCGGACGTGTCCCAGGTATACAACCGCGAGTTGCGTAGTATTGCGCTTAAGGTTGCAGAAGAACAGAATGTCAGCTTGCAGCAAGGAGTGTATGCGTGGTGGAGTGGCCCTGCGTATGAGACACCAGCCGAGATTCGCATGATTCGGACGATGGGTGCGGATGCTGTGGGCATGTCCACAGTACCTGAAGCGATTGTAGCGATTCATGGCGGCATGAAGGTACTGGGCATTTCCTGTCTGACCAACATGGCCTGCGGCATTCTGGATCAGCCGCTCAGTCATGATGAAGTCATCGAAGTGGCTGCACAAGTGAAAACAACCTTCATTGGGCTTGTCAAAGGCATCCTGCAAGAGATGTAATGGACTGAGCGGCTTCTCTTTTTCACAGAAACGATGGACCAAGCATTGTCCATGACGGATGATATCCGGTGGACAGTGCTTTTTTTGATCAGAAACATGAGCATAAACATTTCTAAACGGGTAGAAGCGACCTATAATAAGAGAAATTCAGAGAGGTGGGTTGACCGAATGGTTTCAACTTGAGCTCTGGGGCATGACCGAGATTGAGAAACGACAGACATGGGGAATCATTCCTAATATTCAGCGCATTTAATACGGAGGTTGTATAATGAACCAACTAACGATGCATCAAGCAGTGCAGGAAGATCTGGAGGGGCTTGCCGATTTGCGTGCCCTGGTTCTGTATGATGATCTGACCAGATTAGGAAGGTATGATGAGGTGAAGGTTCGGGAACGTTTCCGGAATTCATTCGATCCGAGCTATACATGGATTATTAAGCTGGAGGATTCATCCGTAGGTTGTGTCTCGCTGAAGCCTACGACTGAGGGGGCTCTGCTGGAGCACTTTTATATTCATCCGAATGCTCAGGGCAGGAAGATTGGAACCGAAGTATTGAAAATGCTATTGGAACAGGACGAAGTCAGAGGCAAACGTGTAACTTTAAATGTACTGCAGGGAAGCCGGGCAAAGCGTTTATATGAACGCTTCGGGTTTGTTGTAGATCGTGAAGATGAGGTAGATGTGTTCATGTCCGTCCAGCTAACAGAAAATTGACCTCTAAACAGAAGAAGGATAGACCCATTCATTTAAATCTTGAATGGGTCTATTGAACATTTCTATTATACTTTCCTGCATCCGTATCCTAAGATGAATAATAACCTACTTTTTTTATAGGAATTATATACTATGGAGAATACCGATATGCCGGATTGGAAGCGTAATCTGTATATTCTGTGGTTGGGGCTTTTTTTCAATCATATGGCATACACCTTGTCCGTACCGTTCTTTCCTCTGTTTCTGCAAAATGATCTCGGAATCGAGAGCGGGCTGGAGGCCTGGTCCGGTGTCTCCATCTCGATCAGCTTTCTGATTAGCGGGCTATGTGCTCCCTTCTGGGGATCACTGGCTGACAAATACGGCAGCAAGCTGATGCTGATCCGGTCAGGTGTTGGGCTGGCGATTGCCCATTCTGCCAACTATTTTGTTCAGGACCCTTACACCTTTATTGCTGTGCGGGTCTTTCAGGGACTCATGGCTGGATTCAATCCGGCCTCCATCACATTGGTTGGCACGAATACGCCAGAGAAGCATGTCGGCTACGCGCTGGGTGTCATCTCCACATCCACTGCTGCAGGCGGAATCCTTGGACCTCTTGCTGGAGGCGTGCTCAGTCAATGGATTGGGCTGCGAGGATGTTTCATTGCATCTGGGGTGATCACGCTGTTCTCAGCTCTGCTGGTTCTTGGCGTAAAAGAGTCGCGCAGATCCCAAAAAGTGGCTTCCACCAGCATCTTGGGTGATCTGAAGAGAGCGGCTTCCACTCCCGGTTTAATGCGAATCTATGGTCTCATATTACTCGTTTCCACGTCCGTGCTTATTATCGAACCTGTGCTGACGCTGTATGTCGTTCAGATCGGCGGAGATGTAAGCCATGCGACACTCAGTGCAGGCATCGTATTCTCAGCTATCGGTGTAGCCACGGTCATTATGGGACCGAGATGGGGGAAGATTGGTGGCCGGATCGGGTATGAGAAAACCTTGTTTATCGGACTGATCGGCGGAGGAGTTGGCAGCCTCCTTCAGCTAACCGCGTATAATCTCGTTTATTTTGGAAGTTTGCGATTTATCTATGGTTTGTTCTTTGCTGCGGTCTACCCGGCTCTCAACGCATTAATTATCAAATATGCGGATCACGAGTTCCGGGGCAGGGCAGTTAGTCTTAGCCAGACGGCGAGTCAATTCGGTATTGTGCTTGGCCCTCTCATCGGCGGTTTTCTTGGTGGATGGACCGGCATTCCTTTTATTTTTCTACTCACAGGGATCGTACTTCTCGGGGCTGCCTGGGTGGTAAAGGCAAGTGATAGGAAGCTAATGAACAAGAGTGACTTGATTAATCACGAAAACATAGGGAGGACTTGAACATGACGAAACGACGACTGAAATTGGGTGCCAATCTGAACGGAGTTGGGAATAGTATTTCCTTCTGGCGGCATCCTGACATTCCGATTAATGCCAGTGTTAGCCTTGATTTTTACAAAAAACAGGCGCGTAAAGCGGAGGAAGGTAAGTTCGATCTCCTATTCATTGCTGACGGTCTCTTTATCAATGAGAAATCGAATCCTCATTTCCTGAATCGCTTCGAGCCCTTGACCCTGTTGTCTGCGCTGGCAGGAGCTACTTCAAATATCGGACTGGTCGCGACATTATCGACTTCTTATAGCGAACCGTTTACGGTGGCGAGGCAATTTGCTTCATTGGATCAGATTAGCGGAGGACGGTCAGGCTGGAACGTAGTCACTTCCCCACTGGAAGGGTCGGCGCTTAACTTCGGCAAAGGAGAGCATCCGAACCACGCGCTTCGCTACGAAATTGCCGAAGAACATCTGAATGTGGTCAAAGGATTATGGGACTCTTGGGAGGATGATGCCTTTGTCGGGGACAAGGAGAACGGTGTCTTCTTCGACCCCTCCAAGCTGCATACGCTGAATCACATAGGTAAGCATTTCTCCGTACAGGGACCACTCAATGTGGCGCGTTCGAAGCAGGGGTATCCGGTTATTTTCCAGGCGGGTTCGTCGGAATCCGGCAAGGACTTGGCAGCGAGATCAGCAGATGCTGTATACACGGGGCATGAGACCTTCGAGGAAGCAAGGGAGTTTTACCGGGATGTTAAGGCAAGAGCAGTAGCATACGGACGTCAGGCTGAAGACATTTTGATCTTCCCGGGTATCGGTCCAATTGTGGGCAGAACAGCGGAAGAGGCAGAGCATAAGTATCAGGAAATTGCCGGCCTCGTCAGTATTGACCACGCGCTGAATTATTTGGGGCGTTATTTTGACCATTATGACTTTTCTCAGTATCCGCTCGATGAGCCTTTCCCTGAGATTGGTGATGTGGGCAGCAACAGTTTCCGCAGTACAACGGACAAAATCAAGCAGCAGGCACGGGAAGAGGGACTGACCCTCCGTCAAGTTGCGCTAAGAGCATCAACGCCGCGAACGTCGTTCATTGGGACACCGGATCAGATCGCCGATCAGATCCAGGAGTGGTTTGAAGGCGAAGCCGCAGACGGATTCAATATCCGTACGGTTGTGCCGAATGGACTGGCAGATTTCGTGGATCTGGTTGTCCCTGTTCTGCAAGAACGAGGGCTATTCCGGACCGAATATGAACATGAGACGCTTCGGGAGAACCTGGGGCTTGAGATTCCGCGCAATCGGTACACGCTGGAGCGTGTGAATTAAATGGAGTAATATGACGATGGATATTCATGTTTGGCAAACTTGATCTAAGTTCCCTTAATAAGAGGATGAAAAGGAGCGGTAATGACGTATCTTCAACGTCATCACCGCTTTTTTGTATGCAAATCCGCATGGTTCAGAATGCTTTGAAGGCAATCCAGACGGATCCAATCATGACAACAATGCCGC
>Ga0209463_1001671_pt1 | contig 13121 bp, 9 predicted proteins | sample AgamicMgSfrz_FD_187169 | JGI IMG/M metagenome (GOLD analysis project Ga0209463, IMG submission 187169) | Agave microbial communities from Guanajuato, Mexico - Mg.Sf.rz (SPAdes) (version 2) | ecosystem: Host-associated > Plants > Phyllosphere > Phylloplane/Leaf | place: Guanajuato, Mexico... | reverse complement strand
GGCTACGCAGTTCGCGGTAACAACAGAAGCACTAACCATGTTAGGCTCTAACTATGACTACTCACAAGTGTTCGGGTTGTTTTTCCGGATCATCCTCCAAAGAGACAAGATATCGTTGAATAGAGCAAACAAGTTCATCTGTTCAGAGATTATCGATAGTTCCTTGTTCCGCGCAAGGGTACCTCGTAAGGATATGGAACACCTAGGAGATATCACCCCTCAAGAGTTATTTAGTAAGTACAACTTAGTAGAAGTGAAGTAGGAGGGATTTCCCTCCTTTTCTTATATTAGAAAAGAAAGGCGGTGGATACAATGGGTATCGCAGATGGTCAAGGCGTTTTACGAAAGATTGCCTTCCAGCTAAATGACACATTCTTTAGATTTGCAATCAACCCGGACAACATGGTGTATGCTAATCCGCACCGAACAACAGCGGTTAAAACGAAAAGTAAAATTATCATAGAGGACTTTCAAGAAGACATCCCTTCTGTAACAATCAGCGGAACTACTGGTCTAAATCCTACAGGTGTAGCCAGTGATCGAGGGATTGCTAAAATACGTGAGATGAAGAACTTCTTAAAGAACTACGCGTCCTTGGGTGGGAACGGAAAAAAGTCCACATCGGATTTCTATTTTCACGACTTTACGAATGGAGAGCACTACGTTGTTCATTTATCTCCGGAAGGTGTGAACTATACACAGGACGCTAACTCACCCTTAACATACAGATACGATATTAAGTTTGTGATCCTCCGAAGAGCCGGAGAAATTGATGATAGTGATTCTGCTAGCCCAGAGATCGGGAATCGTTTCCCTTCTCTCCCTGTTCCGGATTGGACGCAAAACGGAGGCGGCGTAGGATCAGGAGCTCAAGATAGCAATGGAAATACAGGGGATGACAAAGTATATGATCCTACTTCAGGGAATGACAGCATTTATAATAAGGGTGCAGGTAGTAATTATGTCCCTAATTCGAATGGTTCACCTATTAATCCGCAAGCCCCTTCTCCTAGCTCATACACAACAGGCCAAACAGGATTAGGGTACGCTATCGGTTATTATTTACGAAACAATGGAGGTGGTAGGTAATGAAATACGCGTCAGAGCTTATTCGATTTATTTCTAGTATCCCGGTACTACTAGACGGTACGGTACCTATTAACCAGACAGACGAGGATAACCCGTTTGTATCACAACTATACACACCCACCTATTCACTTTCTACGATATCTCGTCTCGTCCAGAATTTACTCGTTAGTGGTAAAATAGAGATAGTAGAAGCTGAAACAGGTGGGACAACCATTGTACATCGTGCGTTTAATAGTAACCTAGCGTCTGCCTATCCTCGTATGTATCTTTTATTGCGGATCGCTGTCCTTGAATCATTCTCTATTTTGTATATGATCGACAATGATCCAATTCAGCTACAGTACGTTTCAAAGAAAGATATTCTACGAGCTCGAGAAAACTTAAATTATCTAGCAGACTTCTTCGGTACTAAACCCGCTTATCACTCATTCATTGAGAATATGCGAGACATGAATATTTCTCTAGGATACTTAGAGAACCAGATAGAAGTTATTATGGACGAGAAAGGGGTTCGCTAATGACAAAGTTCCTACAACATATCATTAAAGAAGGGGACACGTTACAAGGGATTGCACAGCAGCACTTAAACGATATGTCCCAATGGCAAGACTTAGCTAGGTTTAACAACCTGCAGTATCCTTATTTAGTAGATACGACACAAGAAAAGATGGAGAACCCCGACCATCTTCTTACAATCGGGGATGTACTACTTATTAAAGTAGCCAATGATGTACAAGCCAACCTTATCCAGCAGTTAAAACAAACAACAGAGTATGACCAGGAAGAACTGTTTGCGTTGGCACTAGGGAAAGACCTTGATATCCTCCCTAAGCCTAGGACGTTGACAGAGCCTAGCAGGGATTCAGAGATGCTGGAATTAAAAGCCAACAATCGAGGCGGGCTAAAAACAATCCGAGGTATTGAGAACTTAAAGCAGTCTCTCTTTATCCGGTTGACTACACCTAGGGGTAGCTACGTAGGCCACCCAACGTACGGATCAGACTTACATAAGTATCTAGGTATGAAGAACACAGAAGAGAACGCAGCCTTAATCGACTTAGAGATCGAGCGTACGTTACGAACAGACGGACGAGTGACGAACTGCGAAATGACTTACCGCTCTATTAAAGGGAACGGATACGAAGCAACATTCAGTGTAACATCTATTTCCTTAGAGGAGGCATTTGAATTCTCTATTGCAGCACAGAACAACGGCCCGGTAGTATTAACAGACAACTATCGAGACTTTAGTGTATAGAAAGCAGGTGAGCTTATGAAATTTAAACGAATGTCTGAAATTTATTCACGACTACTTGATTATACCATTACAAATACGGATGAGATTAATGACTTCTCTGTAGGTAGTGCCATGAGAGCCATCTATGAGGCCATCTCGATGGAGTTAGAGCAGTACTATGTCCTGAATAGGGAGAATATGACGGAAGCTATTGAGCAGGGCGTATACAGCTCATTCGGCTTCACACGAAAGAGATCAGTACGAGCTTATGGCGTAGTTCAGGTATCTTTTCACAATGCACTACAGAACGATATTATTTTATCTCGTGGTTCCCGGTTCTTATCTAGCTCAACCTCTTACCCACAATTATATGAGACACTTGTAGATTATCGAATTCCTAAAGGATCACTGGTAGCTGATTTCGAGGTTTACTGTTTGTCTCCTGGATCGACAGGTAACATCCCAGAGAAGACGTTAGATATGATGCAGTCTCCTATTGCTAACGTTAGTAAGGTATCTAACCCTTCTGCATTTCAAACAGGTCAAGACCAAGAGCCTCTAGAGGAGCAGAGAGCCCGTTTTAGCGCTTTTATTAAAGCCCTAAGCAAAGCTACTAAACCTGCTATTGAATATGGTACACGGACAGTAGAGGAGGTTGCAGGGGTATACGTGGACGAGGAAACAGGAAGAGTGAACGTATATGCACATGACCGCAACGGAAACCTTCCGGATAGTGTTAAACTAAAGATAGAGACGGTGTTGGAGGACTACCGGGCAGCCGGCATTCCAGTACGTGTTCTTCCAGTAACAAGAAAAGCGGTAGACGTAGACGTGGTTGTTACATTAACAAATAAAAACGCAATCACAACTGCACTTAAAAGCAGAATCGAACTTGAAATTTCTCGGTACTTAAACAGTATGCAGACTTCCCAAAGTTTAATCCTGTCTGACTTAACCAGTGTGATACGTTATCTAGATCGACAGCTGATCTACGATGTGTCTTTTAATAATCCTAAAGGGAACACGATCCTGCAGGGTTCTGAAATTATTCGAGCAGGTACTGTAAATGTGACACTACAATAGAAAGGAGGCGATTACATGTCATTTTTACGTCACCTGCTCCCTGCCTGGAAGCGAGGGATTGAAGACAAACGAAAAGCTAATGCAGCGATACTAGCAGCTATCGATAGAGAGCTAAAAGATACAGAAAAGGAGACCATCCAGAGCAAACTTCTTATGTCTCTTAACACCTCTGAGGACGAATGGCTAGACCAGTATGGAAATCTATTCGGGGTGTTGCGTAAAGAGGGGGAAGAAGATAGTACATACCGTAACCGTATTATCGCTTATGTACTGTTAAAGCGTGGTACGATCCCTGCTATTAAAGAAGCAATTCGAGCATTCCTGGGTGACTACGGAGACTACATTGAGATTTATGAACCTTACAAAAACGTATTTACTCTGAATAAGTCGAAGTTAAACGGGCCCGATCATTTTCTAGGGCAGTACTATACGGTCGCTGTTATTGATATTCGTATCTCTCGCCCTTTCCCTGCAGGAATTATAGACATTATTAACGAATTCAAGCCGGCCGGGGTTACTTTTCGATTAACGTACAGACCTAACTCCCTTGATCCCGACGCAGAAGTGGTAGAGCTTCCGCCTGCAAATAGCGAAATATTTCCATCTATTACACGTCTAACGGTTTCGAATGGTGCAAGTGAACGTATTAGGGGGCATCTAAACCTAACGGCGTCTTCTCGTACCGGAAACGACAGCGGACTATTTACACTTAATAAAAGTAGTCTTAACTCGCTAGACCGATTAGCAGGTTCACTATCAGCAGCTAACTCTAATTATAACCTAGCTACTTTCTCTACACAAGACTTACTGTTCTCAGAGGATACGAAAATAGAAGATGTAATGAATAGTAGTGAGGCTGTATCTCCGGACTTCTACACAAAGACGGGTAGGGTAGATGACCAGTATGCTGCCCAGACATTGTATACGGGCTCTGACAGCTTCTTATACTTCACGATGGATGTTGCCACATACTTTAGCCATAACTACAGCAGATACCTCCGTCAGGTGGCTCCTAGTGGTGTGTATACGAAAGAAACATATGCAGGTTTAATGGATGGCTCCTATGTTCAATACAAGCTTAGTGCAATGCTATCTTCCGAGGTAAACTATGAGGTACAAGCTTTTGATTTGGAACAAGGACAGTGGATTGACTTACATAACGATTCGGTGGGTGCTCGTTATACTAATAACATCGTGTCCATTGATAGTATTATGAATTATCTATCTGAGAATGGGCTAATGTTTATTCGATTCAAGTTCCCTACCGCAGATCAGGATGTAGAACATACCACTTATCAAGCACCCGGCTTCACCAGTGAAAATTATGAGCTTGTACTAAGTGGAGGTAACTTTACAGATGCGGAAAGTGAAGAGACTATTAGTGGGAACTATGAGAACACAGGGGAAGCCTTTGACATTCGATTAGACTTCTTTGAACTAGGATTCACTAAAAATGTAACTCGTAACTTCTCAGAAGGTTCTTACCTGACATCGGTTACAGAAATTACAACAGTCGTCGATAAATCAGTAACGTACACAACGTACAGCGGTGTTGAATCTTCTAGCGAAACCTACGAGTTCGTAATAGATGGTGGTACACCTGAAGATCATACGTATACAGAAGTGATTGACGGAAACTATAAGGAGTTCTAATGAGCTCCTTCCTATATGAATGGAGGTAGACCAAATGGCAAGTATTACAAAATATGTAAAGATGCTTATGAGAAAAGGTCTTAAAGCAGATATCAAAACATTGGATGAGGCGGAGATTGGGTTAGCTACGGATACGAAAGAAGTATTTGTAGGTACTAGTACAGGGAATGTTCAACTAGCTAAGCAGGATACTATTGGTAGCCTAGGTGATTTAGGAACGAACCCGCAAAGCATTTCAAAAACAATAGCTGATAGAGGGCGTAACATTAAAGATTTTGGTGTTAGAGGAGACGGTACGACAGACGATACTACAGCTATTAACAGTGCGATAGACTGGGCGTATGCGCAGAACAAGAAAATTACGTTTGACTTCCCTGCCGGAACGTACAAGTATTCCGGTTCTAAAATTATAGATGCAACTAAAGTCTGCTTTGAGGCAAAAGGAACAGTAACTATTGACGTTACTGGTAGTGTGTCCGCTAACTTACCTTATATCTTCAACTTTCAGAATACTAGAGTTGACTCTAATGAAATCAACTGGACAAAACCAGTATTCCAGGGTTTTAACTTTAAAACCACATTAGACAAGGCTACGTTGTTAACTAAAAGTACGGTACTATTTTCTTTTGAAACACCGCACCAATACGCTGCTGTAGGGGATGGGTCAAAAAACTCTGCGCAAATGGTGTTTAAAAATATTACAGGGCGCTGGATTCCCTACTTCTACACTTTCGGTCAGTCTGCATACCTTCTCCGCTTTGATAATGTTAATCATCGGCTATGTCGAAGTGTTATTAAAATCTTTCATCCTTCCGCAGACCCGGGAGTTATCAACAAAACCTTAAATAAAGAAAATAGATATCATAGTGACTACGGGGAGAACATTTCTTTTGTTGGAGGAATGATTGGTGGCTCCTGGGAGACAACTATCTACAATAAGTTACAAGCAGGTTCATTAAACTTTGAGGACGTTTCTGTAGATTACTGGACAGGCGGGACATTTTTAACTGTAGGTCATAACGGTAAAACTAACTTTTCAAAAGGGCATGTTGAATCTGCACATAACCCTTCGGTATCCATGAACCCTTACAATTTAGACGCTCCTTCAGTTAAGTGGTGGATTGATGTGCAAGGTAGTCACAAGGTTAACTTTTTTGGTACTACGTTCTATGGAGCTACAGTGTCTGACCGGGATACTACAGATTTACAAAAGTTAGTTAGTGGGGGAGCCAATAATCAGGTTAACTTTTTTGGGGCTTCTTTCGAAAATATGAAATTTACAGAAAGACAAATAGCTAACATAGACAACTGTAATCTAATTAACTGCACATTTATCGACTCTATACCATTCTTTAAAACGCTATCTACGTTAAATAATAACTTAGTGTTTAACAAGAAAAATGATGAGATCACAGATATAAAAAGCCTAGATAACGTTTTCTGTCCTTATTATGCTAGTGCTGGGATGACTAACCTAACAGATCAGTATACGAATACTAGTGTTAAGGTAGAGTGGGATACTACAGAAAAAGCCTTCAAAGTAACTAAGTTAGGTACAGCAGTATCTCAGATCGTAGCGTTTACCTTTAATACACCTAACGATCAGCGTAACAACCTAATCTATACTTTCGATGTGAAAGCTAATGGAACAACCACAGGTAATTACATTGTTAAGCTACGAGGTGGAGATGTTACAAAGAGGTATGCGATGGATAACACTACGCTAAAATCTTACTATGAGTATACAGACGTACAGTATATCCGAGATTTAGTAACGACAGCTGCAGTTCCTGCAACCTACACAACGTACACGTTAACTGGAATTAATAGTTATATCCAGAAGGTACAGCGATATAAGAAGTATGTAATTGAGATTGATGTAAATGGGCTAGCTGTAGGTGATTCCTTGTTTGTAAAAAATATTATCGTACAAGCAATTTAGTTGTAACCTCCCTTAAAACAGGGGAGGTTTTCTTTTATGATATAATTAAGTTACACCGAAGCGTAGTGTTATATTATACATAGCAGAGTCCTATAAAGGAGGTTATTAAAACTATGGCAGACGATATCAAAAAAGTCAAGATACAAGTCAGACGTGGATTAGAATCAGAACTAACTGATCTGTCTACTGGTGAACCGGCCTTATCTTCTGATACAAGCAAATTTTATGTCGGAACAGGTAATGGGAACAAATCCCAGTTAGCAAAGCAAAGCCAAGTAGATACGATCCAAACTGACGTTACAAATGCCAAAACAAACATTACTAGTCTTCAGGCTGATAATACAAAAAATAAACAAGATATCTCTCAACTAAAGATAGATACAACAGGTGTGCGTAATGACCTAAACAGTGCGATTGATACTGTAGGTGATCTAGGTACAGAGGTAGAAACGAACACCAATGATATCTCTACACTAAAAGGCACAAAGACAGAAGTAGAGACTGCTCGAAATGGTGCAGCTAGTTTGGATGAACGATTAAAAGGAATGGAAAAGGCGGATAACCGCCAGAGCTGGAAAGTAACTGCAACTACACAAACACGATTTACCCTTACGAATGGCGCTTATACACCAGGGTCTAAGTCTTTCAAAGTATACCTAGAGGGTATCCTACAGCCAGAAGATGCTTATGTACAGGTAGATTCTAAGAACTTCGACATGGTAGACCCTGTATCGAAGGATTTAACAGTTACAGCCGAGTGGAAAGAAGGTAAAGCTCCTATCCAGTTTGGTCATAACACGACTCACTACAAAGGGGGTCAAGACCCGCTAGATATCACTAAGCTAGATGGTTATGCAGCTGTAGCAGCAGCTATTCAAAACCTAGGAGACCCGTCTGTCTTCCTAGCAGAGGGTACCAATTTATCGGAAAAAACAAATAATGAGTTTAGTCAGCGAGCGTTTAACATTAACAGATGGAGTAACTTAAAAGTAGCTGTGTCAGGAGGGTACGACTGGTCTCCTGCTTTTCAGGCAGCTATTAAGTTTATCATGGAGAGAGGCGGGGGTACCTTATTACTCCCGGACGGGAACTATACTTGTTATGCAGACATCTATACACACCCGTCTAACCTAAACTCTGCATTTGTAAACTCTCCATTAACGATTAAAGGTGTTACACCAATCGTAGCTAGCCTCTATAATACAGTAAAAACATCTGCTCGTTTAATTAAAAAACAAGCAGGGTCTTTCTTAGGTGTTAACTACAACGAAATTACACCAGCAGTGCTTACGGGTACCGGAGTATACCGTAACCTGTATCTAAAGAACCTTGATTTCTATGGCGGAGGAACTTATGATGCAAAGTATACACAGGTTATGACATCTACTTTAAACATGATCGGGGTAGAAAAGCATAACTCTGCGGTAACAATGGAAGATTGCCATTTTTGGGGTATGGCTTGGGGAGTGTACGACCCTGAATCTGTGAACTATGTGGACAACTATTGCGACCAGAGCACGTACCGAAGATTAGGATTCTCAAGTATGGGTACCGGATGGATTCAAGCTTATCGCTCAGACGCTTCTATCTTTGAAGGTATTTACGGTTATGACATGGCTATGAGCTGTCAATACGGTATCCGCGCAAAGAAAGGTGAAGCGTTTAACATGAGAGGTGTACTCTGCGCAGGTAAAGCGATGCACCTAGCCCAAAACTTCAAACTTATCAGTGCGGAGTATTGTAATTCTATCACTTTAGAGGATGTCTACATGGAACGTATTGAGGGTATCGGTATTTTCTTAGACAACAACAAAAACGTTACAATTAAAGACTCTGGTGTTCGTCACTATGGTAAGACGTATATTAAAGGTACAAACAACCGCAACGTTAAGGTTTCTGGATGGTATGCTCATGTGGAGGAAGGGAAAGTATTAGACAGGGATGCTACTACAGGAGATACAGGCGACTACACAAAATATGTTTCTATTGCTTTACCTGTGGAGTTCGACTTTGACAACACAAATATTAATATTCAATACGAGAGCACGTTCTTTAGAAACGGAGTACACGCTAGCGGAGAATTCTCTGAGACTACAGCTCGTTTAGTACCTAGGTTGAACACTACATCAAAAGCGACATACCAAGTGGGAGATCGTTATACATTTGATGTGATCTACGATGGCTCAAAATTTGTGGCTAGTGTAGGCGGAGTGCAAATAGCTTTTGGTACACTGTTCGCTTCTAGTAACCCTACGTTTAATACGTCTACAGGAGAGCTTACATTCCCTACCGACGGGGCTTTTACTAATCTAAGCTCGGCTAATGTATCTGGAAGACGTTCAGCTTCTGGTGTTGTAAACTTCGCTTCTAAAATTAGTTCTACCCCGTTGGTAGTACGCTTATATAACTTTGTAGGCGGGGCGCTCGTAACTACCCCAACAGATGTAGCTTTTTCTGTAACATTAACTACTTAATCAAGGAGGGAACTAAATGGCTAGATCAGATATTACTAAATACCCCGGGGTTGCTGAGAAGTTTGCTCAGCTTGAAAAATCCAGACGTAGACAAGTTCTTACAGCTACTGTAGATGGACAAACAGTGTTTACCATTACCAACGGCTCTTATGTCGTTGGTTCTGAAACACTAGATGTCATTGTAGGCACTATCCCTCAACCACCTAACTCAGGAGCCTACACAGAAACTAGCTCTACTAGTATCACTCTATCAGAAGGGGTGCCTATCGGTACGAAGGTTACCCTTTACTGGTTAGAAGGTAAACTACCTATAGCATTCGGGCATAACGTTACACATTACAGTGACGGGCAAGACCCTATCGATGTAACTAAACTTAAGAACTATGATGAGACGGTCGGAACTCTACAGCGGAAATTTAAAAATAAAGAAGTCGATGTGGTTGAGGAGTATAAGGTACCAAAAGGTGTTTTAAGTAATGCAGCAGCTCTTATCCAGAAGGCTATCGATGAGTGTGCCCCTTTAGGTGTTTGGGTTATTGTCCCTAAAGGAGACTATTACCTGGAGAAATCTTTAGTCGCTAAGTCGGGGCTAAAACTACTCGTGCATAAAGATGCTAAAATGTTACGTTACCATAACGACTGTATGGTACTTAACGGTGTATCTGGAAATACGACAGGTCAAAGCAATATCTGGATTGAGGGTGGAAGCTGGGACTGTCGAGGAAATGTAGTTGCTGACGATGGCTCTGCTTTTGCTATGGGTTATGCTAGTAACATTACACTCCGTAACCTTAAAATCTATAATGTTAACTTCTCTCATGGTATGGAAATCTGTGCTATTGATACAGCAGACATTGAGTTCTGCGAAGGTTATGGATTTATTGATTCAGGAGGTACACGTACTACTGCCGAGTTTATCCAGATTGAAAGAGGTACAACAGCAGGGTTCCCTTACTTTGGCCCAGGAGATAGCACGATTTCTAAAAATATTCGAGTAAAACGTTGTAAGGTAGGTGCCTCTGACGTAGCTCCTTCGTTTAACGTAGGCTTAGGTTCTCATGATACACAAACTGCTTACGGTGGGGACAATATTCATATAGTGGACTGTGACTTCTCCCAAGCGGTTGAGATGGGTATAGACCTTAAAGGTTATACGAATGTAGTGCTTGAGCGCACGAAGATGAAAGGGAAACAAGGTCTGGGTATCTACTTCGATGGAACGACTGTAGCAAATATTGTAGTACGGGACTGTGATATCACAGGTACTGCCGGTTCAGGTATTCGAATTGATGCAACCAAGAAAATTGTAATCGAGAGTACAAAGATTGTAGGCTCTACAAATGCTATCTATGGGACTACGGTTACTGATCTTGATATCTGTAACAAGACCGATCTTTCAGGACAGTCTAGCGATGCGTTAACGCTCCTGACAAACTCTGTAAACATCTCAGTTACTCGATCTATCATCCGTCAAGCAGGTAGACATGGAGTAAACATATATGATAACACGTCTCATGTAAGACTTAGAGATAATGAGATTATTGATGTGGCAACGAACGTGTTTAACTTTGCTGGTAGTAATACTAAACTTATTTTCATTACAGGAAACCTAGTACTGGATACCGCACTTACGAACGTGATAGCTGCTACAGGGGGAGTAGATAAACTAGTATTCAAGGAGAACGTTTACCCTGCTGCAATCACTACACCTATCAACTCAGCCGCAACTAACAGTAATGTGCTAGGTACGGATAACTACACATTCTAGACATACGGAGGGGATTAAATGTTAGAAAGACCAAATGCATTTATGCTAGATTCAGATATAAAATTTGTTGGAGAGGATACAGGAGCTTTTTGGGTTCCTCCTGTCCAGCCTGCTATGCCCTGGGGAGCCGACGGAGTACCATCTTCAGCTAGTAGAAGTCCAGAAGAGTTTGTAAACGGCTTATACGAGCCCTTACGAGCTACTAACCCGGACTATATTACTCGTACAAACTTAGGACTAGACCAGAGCGGTACGTGGAACGTATGGGAGTACCAGTTAACACCGAAAAACTATACGAAAACAATCGTCGTGAGTGCTGGTACACATGGAAATGAATATACAGCTTCATTCGCGTTAGCTCGAATTGTCTACCATATTGTTAATGACTGGAAAACAAATTCCTTGTTAACTTATGTTAGAAAGAACGTTCGCTTAATTGTCAAGCCCATCAACAATCCTTGGAGCTTCGCAAACAACAAACGACAAAATGTTAACGGGGTAGATTTAAACCGTAACATGGGTTATTTGTGGGACTACATCAACGGTACAGACTACCAAGTAGGCGGGACTTACTATAAGGGCACTGCACCTTTCTCAGAGAAAGAGAGTCAGTACTTCCGAGATAGTATCGCTCAGTATAGTGACGCTCTAGCTTACATCGATTTCCATACGATTAATACGATTGCAGCAGAACACATTGTATTCACGCCTCGGTACATTCCACAATACCGCGAGATTTTTAATGATGTAATCGCTAAATTGTACAAGCCGGGTAATCGTATTGTAAACGGAACAACAGCAATGCCTACCCTAGCTTGCCACGCGGCTGTTACACATAACATGACCACTGCAAACCCGGAATGGTATAATCAACTATATGGGGGTAACAGGGATAGTACAGAGATGACAAAGGCTGTAGAGTGGTTCGGTAACGTAGTTCTTAGAGCTTGCGGATTAACGCAGCAAACAAATGTTATCGAAGAGTCCTCAGACTATCGTAAAATCTTAATGTATGACAAAGCGGGAACATCTACGCCAATCACATTTAGCTCTACTACCTATAACAATGTTACTCATGGCATCTACGATCTTATAGTTAAACGTCATGGTATTATAGAAGCGAGCGGTTGGGTTAAAGTTTCTGTAACACAACCAACGACAGTATATGTGAACCCTATTATCTACCAAGTTAACCATCCTGAGCGAGGATTTACAGCAGTCAAAGACGAACTTACGAATGAGGTTAGTATGCCTTTAGTAGCAGGTCAGACTTACATTTTCCCTATTATGGCGGTTATTAATAACTTCCCTCATAACTATAACACCGGTACGACAAGTAGACCTGAATCGGTTAAATTTCGCTTACGTATGAAAACATCGGCAGGTGCTAGCGGTGTCGTAACTATCGAGGGTTGGCGTATTAAACTTAGCTATACGCATACAGAACGCGGTAGAGGTTATGAGATCATCGATCAAACAGGTAAAGAAGCGTTAGCAGAAGGTAGCGACTTCACTATTGTATACCCAGATTCCACTAAGTACGGCACAGATACTGTAACAGACGAGTAAGACCAGGACACCCTTAAGGGTGTCTTTTCATTATATGATATAATATATTTATAGGCTTAAATACTGTTATATTAAGAATAGAAGCGCGTTTAAAAGACAATGAGAGGGTGAAAATAAATGCCTACGACTACTTTAGTATCTCATATTGCAGCAGCAATTTTGTTACAACAAAGACATGCAGGAGCGTATCTAGTACTAGGGAAGACATCGGCCTGGGATAACGAAAATAACCCACCGGAAGAAGACCCAAACACAGAGGCGATTTCAGAAGTTATCGGCTATAAAAAAGTAAAACAGTTTTCCCTT
>Ga0209463_1001670_pt1 | contig 13124 bp, 16 predicted proteins | sample AgamicMgSfrz_FD_187169 | JGI IMG/M metagenome (GOLD analysis project Ga0209463, IMG submission 187169) | Agave microbial communities from Guanajuato, Mexico - Mg.Sf.rz (SPAdes) (version 2) | ecosystem: Host-associated > Plants > Phyllosphere > Phylloplane/Leaf | place: Guanajuato, Mexico... | reverse complement strand
TCCCTCTTTTGTAGAAAATGCAAAAACGCCATCGCTTGCACCGCAAATAGCACACCTGTTTAGCTGTGGGGCAATCCCTAATACATCAAGCATTTTTAGTTTATAAATATAAAGAAGAACGTCTTTGTCATACCCTTCATCAATATATGTTAAAGTTTGAAAAAGCAGTTCAAATAAGAATGGATTGCTTTTTCTAGATTCTGTGGCCCGGTCCGTTAATTCAACAACGTAAGAAGCATACGCGGTTAAAAAGATATCTTCACGTATGCTTCGCATTGAGGCTATGATCTCTCCTTGACTAAGAGTTCCCATACCTGACCCTGATCCAGTTTGTATTAAAAAACTACCATAAGTAAATGGATGTGTAAGGGCTGACAAGCGACTGCTTGGCTTTTTAGCTCCTCTTGCCATAACCCCGATTTTCCCTAGTTCTCTTGTAAAAAGCGTTACAATTTTATTGCTTTCACCATAATGATTTGCACGAATGACAATACCTTCACATTTTTTTAACAATACGCTCACCTATTCGTTTATAGCACAAACGCTCTACAACATTGTTATATTATCATCCTCGGACAGTTCCGTCTGTGATGTGGGTTCTTCCACCTTCTTTTCCATTTCCTTAAAAAGAAGATAAGCGTCGATATTACCTGTATTTTCGAATACTTTCCAGGTAAGATTTAACATGAAATACCCCTCCTAATCATCGGCTTACAATTTCAAGTTGCTTAAGATTAGAATAGCCATTTCAAGAGTAAATCATGTAACACAAAATTTAGTAAATCCCCACTTAATATTCGTCGGCTCTAAATCCAAAATCTCTAAGATGTGTGGAACGATTGCGCCAGTCTTTTTGAACCTTTACCCAAAGCTCTAGAAATACTTTAGATCCTAACAAGTTCTCAATATCTACTCGAGCACGTTTTCCAATCTCTTTTAACATTTGCCCTTGTTTCCCAATGATAATCCCTTTTTGCGAAGATCTTTCAACAACAACTGTTGCGCTAACATAAACAGCATTTCCACCTTCACGTCGTTCAATTGCTTCAATCGCAACAGCAATTGAATGAGGAATTTCTTCACGTGTTAAATGAAGTGCCTTTTCACGAATAAGTTCGCTAATAATAAAACGCTCAGGATGGTCTGTTACCTGATCTGCTGGATAGTATTGAGGACCTTCTGGCACATAGCGCTTTACTTGTTCTAGCAATGTATCAACATTGTTTCCTTCCAATGCTGAAATTGGAATAATCTCTTTGAAATCGTAAAGTTCTTTATATTGTTCAATAAGGGGGAAGAGCTCGTCTGGATGAATTTGGTCAATTTTATTCATCACTAAAAAGACAGGAGTGTTTGTTTCCTTTAAACGCTCGATAATAAACTCATCGCCACGCCCAAAACCTTGTTCAACGTTCATCATAAATAAAACAAGGTCAACTTCACGAAGCGTATTTTGAGCCACTTTCATCATAAAGTCACCAAGTTTATGCTTTGGTTTATGAATTCCTGGCGTATCAATGAAAATGACTTGTGAATCGTTGTCTGTGTACACTCCTTGAATTTTGTTTCGGGTTGTTTGAGGTTTGTCACTCATAATCGCAATCTTTTGGCCAATTACTCTGTTTAAAAACGTTGATTTCCCTACGTTTGGTCTACCGATAATTGACACGAAACCTGATTTAAACTTTTGTTCACTCATGTAAATCCTCCGCTGTAAATGCGCCCGGCAGCAGTTCGCTTACTGTCATTTCTGCTACGTCGCCTTTTAAATTCGTTAAATATACTTTCATATCGCTTGGACACAGTTCTGAGATAACTTGTCGACATGCGCCACAAGGGGAAACAGGACGATCTGTGTCTGCTACTACAGCAAGTGCTGTATATTGTTTATTCCCATCTGAATACGCTTTAAACAGCGCCGTTCGCTCCGCACAGTTACACAAGCTATACGCTGCATTTTCAATGTTACATCCTTTGTATACATCACCGTTTTCTGTTAGCAAAGCAGCTCCAACTTTGAACTTTGAATACGGTGCATAAGCAAGTTCTCTTGCCTTCTTGGCTTCTTCCATCAACGCTATTTTATCCATATTCATTCCCCTATTCACTCAGTAGTAAGATAAATACTATCAAAAACTATCTTCTCTCACAACTTTAAATTCCTAGATATGGCCAAAAAATAATTATGCCAATGACCATAGCTCCTATTGCATACACAAGCACAGCTCCTGCAGCAATATCCTTTGCCTTTTTAGCAAGATGATGATAATCTCTTGTAACCAAATCGACTGTTTTCTCTATGGCTGTATTCATCATTTCTAAACTGAACATTCCCATAATCAAAAGAATAATTACAATCCACTCTATTTGTGTAATCTGGAAGTAGAAACCACCGCCCAAAGCTAAGACTCCCGCAAACGAGTGGATTTTAAGATGTAACTCACTTTGAAAAGAGGTCTTTATCCCTGAGAAAGCATAAGAGAAGCTTTTGAGAAACGAATGTTTATCGTGTAAGCCCATAGCGTTCTAAAATTTCTGTTTGTCTAGTGAACATCTCTTTCTCTTCTTCTTCTGTTTCATGATCATACCCTAATAAGTGTAAGAAACCATGCACAGCTAAAAACCCTAGCTCTCTCATAAAGGAATGACCATATTCTTCTGCTTGTTCCTCTGCTTTTGGAATCGAAATGATAATATCTCCTAAAGCTCGTGGTAAATCTTCACCAACAATTTCAAGCTCTCCTTCTCCCATTTCTTCCATAGCAAATGAGATTACATCTGTTGGCTTATCTTTCCCTCGATACTCTCTATTGATGTCTTGAATAGCGTCATTGTCTACAAATGTAAGTGACAGTTCTGCATTGCTTACTTCTTCCATTTGAGCTGCAAGCTTTAATAATCCGTGAATTTTTGTTTCTTGTTCTTCCGTTATGTTTCCTGTTTCGTCAATAAAATCAACTGCTAGAGTCATCTTCATTCTCCTTTTCTTTCTTCATATCCGGATATTCAATGCGCGAATGGAAAATACCATTCAATGTTTCACAAAGTGCTTTCGATACAGTTCCAAGCTCCCGTAGTGTTAAATCACATTCGTTCAACTGTCCGTCTTGAAGTCGATCTTTAATAATATTTGAAACTAAGTTTTCAATTTTTTCAGGGGTTGGATTTGACATCGATCTTACAGCAGCTTCAACGCTGTCCGCAATGCCAATAATTGCTGATTCTTTTGTTTGTGCTTTTGGACCTGGATAACGGTATTCGCACTCAGGTATTTCTTTTTCGCTTTTTTCTACTGCTTTGTAGTAGAAAAATTTAAGTAATGTTGTTCCGTGATGCTCCCGGGCAATATCTACAAATTCTCTTGGAAATTTGTGTTTCCGTAAAATGTCCGCTCCATCAACAGCATGGGCAATAATAATATTTTTACTAACCTCTGGAGGTAGTCGGTCATGTGGATTCTTGATATTCATCTGATTTTCAATAAAATAGTGAGGACGCCTTGTTTTTCCAATATCATGATAATAAGATCCTACCCTTGCTAACAGTCCGTTTGCTCCTATTGCTTCACAAGCAGCTTCAGCTAAGTTTGCTACCATTACGCTATGATGGTACGTTCCTGGTGTTTCAGTCAAGATTTTTCTTAACAATGGATGATTCGGATTTGAAAGCTCAATAAGCTTGATGCTTGATAAAATACCAAATCCTGCTTCAAAAAAAGGTAGAATTCCGATTGTTAAGACTGAAGATATAATACCAGAAGAAACGGCCATCAAGCTATAATAACCAATCTCCATATTATCAATCTGACCATTTTTCAGAAATACAATCGCAAAAATCGCCACGATGTTCATAAAAGCTATAAATAAACCCGCTTGTAAAATTTGTGATCTCCGCTGTTGGTGATTGATAAATAAAATACCAGCTATAGAGCTAATAAGGAAATAAAGAGCCATTGGCATATTAAAAACGTTTGTAACTTCTTGATTAAAGATAATACTTCCACAAATAGCTACAACAATACTTGAAATAACAGCTACCTTCTCATTTAAAAGAAGCCTTAATAAAAGTCCTCCTGTTGCGACAGGAGCTAAATAGCCAAGATCAGATATCTCTTGTTCCTGAAATAAACTAACAAGTTTTATAATTGTAATCGTAATCATCATTACGATTACGTAAAGAACAAGAGGCTGATACGTCTTTTGATGAAATTCTTTTAAATAATATACGATAGCACTAATCATGATAACAACAAGCAAGCCAAGCCCAACAAACGGTGGAATAAGATGCTTATTATCTAATAATCCAACAAGCTGTAGCTGATGATAAATATCAGAGGTAATAAGCTGACCTTCTTCAACAAGAATTTGGCCTTGCTTAATACGAACAGGGTCAATTTTTTCCACTGCTTCTTGACGATTTTCTTTTGTTTTGTTCGGATCATAAACTACATTAGGAACAACAGCAAATTCAGCAATAGCTCTCATCGCTTCTTTCACATTATCATCAACATTTGCATACATAAGCTGATTTGCTGTATCTTTGCGTTTATCGCTAATATCTTGAACAGTGACGCGATTTTTCATCGTCTGGTGGATAGCTGTAATAATGGTATCCTTAGCTGCTGAAAGCTGTTCTTTATCTGTTTTAACAAGCGTTTCAAATACATCTTCTGACAAGCCTCGAGAAGCTTCCTTTGGCATCGTCTCTTTGAGCTGACTCTTAACATCTACAATTTCTTCATCCGTAATTCCTTTGTTTTGTTTCTTGAAATCATCTACAGCGTTAAAAATGGCCTCTACAAGGTCTATTCGATTTTGGGCATATTCCGTTTTTAACGTATATACATCTGCAACAGATTCCTTTGCTTCCTCACGCTTTTTTTCTGTACTCTCCTTGTCTTCTATGGTAATAGGGGAGTACACAGTTTGTTTTGAGATGGTGAATTTTCGTAAATCAAGCTCTTCTGGCTTTACGTTGTTATACATTATGGAAAATAGAAATACTCCTAACAAGGCGTACAGACCAATCTGGATGAATTTCAGTTTATTCAACTGTTCCATCATTTGTTTCCATAGCTTTAACACAACCTTGTTCCCCCTTTAAAGTAAAAACAAACGCTGTACTGTAACTTCATTATGTAAAAAAGACCCTATCCTTAGGGAAGGGTCTTAGCTGTGCTTGTCATAGGCTTCAATAATTTTCCCAACAAGCGGATGACGGACAACATCAGACTGTTCTAAGTATATAAAAGAGATGCCTTTGATGGAAGCTAAAAATGTTTTAGCTGCTTCAAGACCTGATGACTTTACTCCTTTTGGCAAGTCAACTTGAGAAATATCTCCGGTAATAACCATTTTAGAACCAAATCCTAAGCGAGTTAGAAACATCTTCATCTGTGCTTGTGTTGTATTTTGAGCTTCATCTAAAATAACAAACGCATCGTCAAGTGTTCTGCCGCGCATGTAAGCAAGAGGAGCAATTTCAATAACCCCACGTTCAATTAATCGACCTGTATGCTCTGTTCCTAATACATCGTGAAGAGCGTCATACAGCGGTCGTAAATAAGGGTCAACTTTCTCCTTAAGATCGCCAGGCAAAAACCCTAAACTTTCTCCAGCTTCAACAGCGGGTCTCGTTAAAATAATGCGTTTTACATGTCCATTTTTCAAAGCATTAACAGCCATTACAACGGCTAAATATGTTTTCCCCGTTCCGGCTGGTCCAATGCCAAATACAAGATCATTTCGCTTCATTGCTGAAATGTAGTGTCTTTGTCCAAGCGTTTTAACTCTTATTGGTTTTCCCTTTACATTACGAGCAATCTCTTCTTCATAAAGATCGACAAAAAATTCAAGCGATCCTTTTTTACCCATTTCAATGGCATATACAACATCTCTTTCTGAGATTGTTATATTCTTTCTAATTACGGCTAACAGTTTTTTTAGTACTTCTTCTACTACTTGTACTGCTTCCGCATCGCCTGAAACGCTCACCGTTTCACCGCGCGTCACAATAGACACATTCATTTCTTGTTCAATACGTCGTAAGTTTGCATCTTGAGTACCAAACAAAGCAACAGCTTCATTTGGATTATCAACCTGTAAATTCATCGTAACTAGCTGTTCTGCCATTCTTTAGTCTCCTTGAATAATTGGTTGTGTGCCAACAATGTTTTCTATTACTTGGTAATAAACCACTAATTTTACTTTACCATTGTCCGTCGTTTGGTGCAAAACATTTTCATCCACGATCTTAGCCTCTCCATCAACCTTGCTCAGTAAATCTTCACGAGCAATTTGGAGGCCCCGTTTCACAGCTTCTTTCTTTGTATATTGACGTGTTACTTTTTCGTTTTCCCGAATTACCTGTTTTTCATACTTTAAAGGTGTTTTCCAATTAAAAAAGTAGACGGGTTTTACAATTCTCTCCTTTTTCTTTGTTTTATAATCATCACCGAAAAAGCCCCAAAACGGTAGTTTGCCTCCAAACAAGCTCACTGAATGTTTTGTTTTGCTTTCTCCTGTCAATACTTCAAATTCTGTTTTGATTGGCACTTCTACGGTTGATCTATACCATACTTCACCAAGTATTTCCCCTTTGGCAGAGATGGCTTTGCTTTCTTTTTCATTTCCGATTATGCCTGAAACAAGAGTTTGTCCTTTTTCTACATGTTCATTCACTTCTACGATTGGTTGTCCTTTTTCAACAAACATATAGTTAATAATAGCCTTCTTTTTCGCAATAAGATTTTGAGGCGAAGATCCTTTTGATTCTTTTGGAGCCTTTTTTTCTACAACTTGAAAATGATACGAAGTTCCCCGTAGCTCAACTCCAATCCACGTAATATCTTCGATGCCGTCCGTGATCTTTTTTTGAAGGGTTTCAGGATCGTCAATTGTAAACTGACTTTTTCCTACTTTCACGCCAAGTTCGTCCAATTTCTTCATAATCTCATGCTCTGTTTTAGGGTTAGCCCCTTTTATCTCTATGCTCCACACCATGTTTGATAAAAAGAGGATGACAAATAAGCAAAGGAGCGTACCACATACAAACCCAACGTTTTTTAACAAACGTTTTTGCCAAAAAGGAGCACCCTCACTTTTAGTAAAGTGAATTTTGCAAGGGTGCTTGCGGATGATTGTACGAATTTTTGATAAATCTTTCAATAAAAAAGTGGCTCTTACTTCTCCTTCATTTTTAAACTGTACGTTAAGAACTGAAATATCTTGTCTTGTACAGTCATTCAAAAATCGCTCAATACCTTCACCAGTTAATTTCAAATGAATTTTTCCTACCCAAAAATGCAGCCATTGATTTTTCATGAAGAACCTCCTATTGATCAATATAAAGAACTTGATCGATCTTCCCTTCTACAATGATCTCTTCCGGTAAAATCGCTTTTATAACAAGATCTTCACCTCTTATGATAAGTTGGTTATGCTTTAAGAGGATCCGAATTTCTTTATCTGAAAACGCTAAGAGTCCTTTATGATTCTCTATGTAAATGTGGATATGGCCCACCATTGTAATACGCGCCAAATCCATCGTTACATCTTGGGGTAGTTCCATTTGTCGAGTCATCCATCTCTCCAAGTGCTGTCTCCATTTTTTAGGCATAAAAGAACCCCCTTTCATCTCATATTTATGAAAAAAGGGGGAAATTATCACCGTAAATTATGTTTTCGTTTTGCTCTTGGCTTACCTAATATTTCAGACCAAATCATTCCTTCAACAGCTTTCCTTCTCGAAAGCTCTATCTTAGGCTTTTTGCTTTTTGTTTTAGTGGAAAGAGTAGGCGCTTTCTCAACGCTTTTAAGAGCACTCTTGTAGCGTTCTTTTGCTTCACGAAGTCTTTTCTGCTGTTCTTCTCGTTCACGCTTAAAAGCGGAGTGTGTTTCTTCAACACGATGTGGCTGTGATACCTCTCTTTTCTGTTCTTCTTTTACTTCAACAGGTTGTCGTTCTCGTCGCTCTCCCTGCTCTTCGGTTTTTCCAAGCGCCTTTTGAATAATTCCCCAAATAAAGCCAAGAACCGCAATCACAATGACAATATTACCTAACAGAAAGTCAATGAGTGTATCCACTTCTCCACCTCCATTCCATCATAACCATGACTATACTGTTTATTGATCTTCATCATCGTCTTTTGTTAGTTTGCCAAATGAATCACGCATATCTGTATCTGCGTCAATATTCTTAATGTTCATGTAGTCCATTACACCAATGTTACCTGAACGAAGCGCTTCTGCCATTGCGAGTGGAACTTCCGCTTCCGCTTCGACAACTTTAGCACGCATTTCTTCTACACGCGCACGCATTTCTTGCTCTTGAGCAACGGCCATTGCACGACGCTCTTCTGCTTTGGCTTGCGCAATGTTTTTATCTGCTTCAGCCTGATCTATTTGCAGAACGGCCCCAATATTTTTCCCAATATCGATGTCTGCAATATCAATTGATAGGATTTCAAATGCTGTTCCTGAGTCAAGCCCTTTACTTAATACAGTTTGAGAAATCATGTCCGGGTTTTCAAGCACCTTTTTATGGTCTATTTGTGAACCAATTGTACTAACAATCCCTTCACCAACACGGGCGATTACTGTATCTTCCCCAGCTCCCCCAACAAGGCGATCAATATTTGCGCGAACCGTTATTCTTGCTTTTGCTTTTACTTCGATTCCATCCATCGCTACCCCTGCAATAAACGGCGTTTCAATAACTTTTGGATTAACGCTCATCTGTACGGCTTCAAGAACATCACGTCCAGCTAAGTCAATAGCTGCACAGCGTTCAAAACTTAAATCAATGTTAGCACGGTGTGCCGCAATTAGCGCGTTAATGACGCGGTCAACGTTACCACCTGCTAAGTAATGACTTTCAAGCTGATTAATCGTTACTTCTAGCCCAGCTTTTTTTGCTTTAATTAACGGATTCACAACGCGTGACGGAATAACGCGGCGAAGCCTCATTCCTACAAGAGTAAAAATACTCACTCTCACACCAGCAGCTAATGCTGAAATCCACAGCATAACTGGAACAAAGGTGAAGAAAATCCCTAACAGAATAATCCCTAATCCAATTAAAATAAGTACGGTAATGTCCATCTTATTCCTCCTCTATTTCTTCTTTAATGGGTCTTACAACAATACGTGAGCCTTCTACCTTTATAATCTTTACTTTTATATCTGAACCAACGTAGCCTCCCTCTGTTACGACGTCTAGATACTCTTCGTTCAAAAGAACGGTCCCAGACGGCCTTAGAGGCGTTGTTGTAATCCCTTGCTGTCCAATTAAATCTTTGCGATCCCGGCTTGAAATATAGCCTTTCTCAGTGCTTGTGGAATCACTTAACACAAGCTTTCGGAACCCATTTAATCTACGTTTAAAGAACTTCATTAATATAAATGCCCCCCCAATCGCTACAACAGCAGCAATCGCAATCGAAATAGCCATGAGCATGTAGCTTGTTGTAGCCATAAAAAAACTTGTAAATATTGCGCCTAAACCAATAATTCCAATGATGCCTCCAGGTAGAAAAACTTCTAAAAAGAGGAGAACAAGCCCAATAATAAAGAGAACGATCGTTTCAATTCCCGCAAATCCGGCAATCATATGACCAAAGAAAAACAATAGAAGTGATAAAATTCCTACAAATCCAGCTAATCCAAACGTCGGTGTAAAAAGCTCAATAATAAGAGCTAAACTCCCTATTGAAAGCAAAATAGGTACAACAATTGGATTTGTTACAAAGCGAGCAATCTTTTCGGAAACGGACTCATCAACTGTCGTAATAGAAGCATCACTATAACCAAGCTTTTGTAGTAAACTGTCTAAATTCTCTTCTGTTCCTTTTGAATAGCCAACTTCGAGTGCGTTCTTAGCTGTTAATGTTAACAATTTATCTTCCCCTGCTCCATACTCAGGTACATTCACAGATTCATCCGCCATTGCTAACGCATATTTTGAATCAACTCCATAGCTGTTTGCAGCAGATTCCATTGCAGCGTTCCATCGTGATTGTGCTTTCTTACCTGCTGTATTTCCATCCATCGTAATAGGTGCAGCGGCCCCCATAACAGCGGATTTTGTCATATAAATTCCATCTGTGTTTAACGCAATGTAGGATCCTGCCGAAAGGGCCTCATTATCTACAAATGTGACGATTGGAATTTTTTCGTTAGAAAAGCGCTTTCCAATATCAATAGCACTATCAACCGCTCCTCCAGGTGTGTCCATTTTGATAACAATTAAATCAGCTTCAGCCTTCTCTGCTTCATGAAGTCCTCTATTTAAAAATTTATACATTCCTTTTCCAACTTCGTTTTCAAGTGGAATAACGTATACTTTCTTTGAAGCCCCTTGCGATTGACTTGTAAAAGAAAAGAAAGAAAGAACAGAGACAATAATGGTGAAAAATAATAGGGCTTTTCTCTTCAAATGCTCACCTCCCTTTTTACCATTATATCTTCTAGATATCTTTATATACGAATGAACATTGTTTAGGTTCCCACTTTTCTAAATTTATTTTTACATATGAAAAAAGCATCTTACATAGTGTAAGATGCTTTTATGAAAGATGCTCACGAACGAGCTTATTTACTAGTGATCCGTCTGCTTTGCCCTTTACTTTCGGCATTACAGCGCTCATTACTTTTCCCATATCTGATTTAGAAGAAGCTTGTACGTCAGCAATTGCTTTTTTCACAATTTCAACCACTTCTTCTTCAGTTAACTGTTCAGGCATATACTGCTTTAAAATAGCAAGCTCGTGGTTTATTTTCTCAACCAGGTCGCCCCGACCTGCCTGTTCGAATTCATGGAGGGATTCTTTACGTTGCTTTACCTCACGAGAAAGAATGGTTAACTCATCATCTTCTGTTAAAGGTAACCCACTGTTAATGCTCTCATTTTGAAGAGCTGCTTTGGTCATGCGAATAACAGAGAGTTTTTGCTTGTCTTTATCTCTCATCGCCTGTTTCATATCATCATTTAAACGATCGAGAAGACTCATAAATACACCCTCTTTTAAAATTTACGTTTACGTGCTGCTTCAGACTTTTTCTTGCGTTTTACGCTAGGCTTTTCATAGAATTCACGCTTACGTGCTTCTTGCAAAGTACCAGTTTTTGATACTTGACGTTTAAAGCGTCGAAGAGCATCTTCAAGCGATTCGTTTTTACGAACGGTCGTTTTTGACATTCTATTTCCCTCCCTCCGAACAAACCACTACCATCGATTAATTACATGTGAAAAAACATGTCTTTTGCAATTATAATACAAATGATTTTAAAGGTCAACTGTATTCGCATATAAGTTGAATGAGAAAATAACGTCTTTTCTGTCCTAAAAAGTTGGCATAGAAAAACATCTCTTTTCACTATAATGAGAAGAGGTGAAATTTATGATTGAAGTGCTTTCTTTTTTCGCTGTCTTTTTGACAATTTTTCTTTTTGGAATGCTCCTTTTAAAGATAGGACTTCAAAATTTTGAGAACCAACCTTTAAGAAATCAGCTTTCCTTTCTTACAAAAACATCTGTACACAGTTTCCTTACAGGGATACTTATCACATTTATTACTCAAAGCAGTTCTGTTGTTATAATCATTGCCATTGTGCTTGTTTCAGCTAGATTTCTCACCCTTCATAAAGCACTATCTGTTACACTAGGAGCAAACATTGGAGCTTGGATTCCTAGCTTCGTTTTCTTCCCTGTTTCAAATTTGGTGTTACCACTTTTACTTCTCGGTACACTTCTTATTATGTTATCATCTCGAAAAAGTTTTTCAATTGGTGTTATTCTTTTTGGACTTGGATGTTTAACAGTCTCTCTAAATGGATGCAAGGCGCTTTCACATACCCTTTTCCCTCTTACTTTTGTACAAGACTCTATGAATGCTTTGTCATCAAACGAACTTCTTGGTTCAATTATTGGAGTATTATTAGGAGGAATTATTCAGTCCCATACATTTCTATTTGAAATTGTGCTGGAGGCTATTAAAGAACAAGCCTTACCTTTTAAATCTTCTCTTTTTCTGCTTTGGGGAATCAGTATTGGCACCTCTCTCTTTCCTTTAGTAGCAAGTATTGGGAGCAATAAAGAAGGAAAGTTTTTAGCTTTATTTTATATACTAATCAACACTTTAGGAACAAGTATCTTTCTTCCGCTATTCTATGCATTTCATCACATATTCTCGATGCTATTTTTCACAGAAGAAGAATTGTTACGCTTATTTTTCTTAGGTTCTCACATCTTTTTAGCAGCTGTATTTCTTCCACTCCTACAATTGATTATTCATGTTAAAGAGAAAAAAAGACCTTACCGCCCAACATAAAAAAGGAGGTACGGCATAAGCCGCTCCTCCTTAATAATCAGTATCTGCTGTATAGCCGTTTACAATAGCAATGCCTGAGCTTGCACCAATACGAGTAGCTCCTGCTTCAATTACTGCTTTTGCTCCTTCTGCGTTACGTACGCCCCCAGATGCTTTCACACCAACGTCTGGTCCAACTGTTTTGCGCATTAATGCTACGTCTTCTACAGTTGCTCCGCCTGTTGAGAATCCTGTTGATGTCTTCACATAGTCCGCTCCTGCTTCAACTGCAAGTTTGCATGCACGAATTTTTTCGTCCTCTGTTAATAGACAAGTTTCAATAATGACTTTTACAAGAACACCTTTTGATGCTTCAACAACTGCTTGAATATCACGCTTTACTTCTTGATCATTTCCATCTTTAAGAGCTCCAATGTTAATGACCATATCAACTTCTGTTGCTCCATTTGAGATAGCATTTTGGGCTTCAAACGCTTTCACTTCAGGCGTGTTTGCTCCAAGTGGAAAACCAATAACTGTACATACTTTTACATCTGTTCCTTCTAATAGAGAAGAAGATAAACTTACCCATGTTGGGTTAACACATACAGAAGCAAAATGATGTTCTTTCGCTTCCTCACAAAGCTTTTCAATTTCCTCTTTTTTAGCATCTGCTTTTAGCAGTGTATGATCAATCATTTTAGCGATCTCTTTTGACATAATATTTGCTCCTTTCAAAGCACCTTATAGTTGTCCGTACCTGTTGATTCTATCATTTTCTTCCCAAAAAAACGAGTCGAATTCAATATTTACGAAA
>Ga0209463_1001669_pt1 | contig 13129 bp, 13 predicted proteins | sample AgamicMgSfrz_FD_187169 | JGI IMG/M metagenome (GOLD analysis project Ga0209463, IMG submission 187169) | Agave microbial communities from Guanajuato, Mexico - Mg.Sf.rz (SPAdes) (version 2) | ecosystem: Host-associated > Plants > Phyllosphere > Phylloplane/Leaf | place: Guanajuato, Mexico... | reverse complement strand
CCACCATGCCTGTCTCTTCCAAAATTTCGCGCAAAGCGGTTTGCTCTACCGTTTCTCCCGCTTCCATCTTGCCTTTGGCAAGTGTTGTTTTCCCATAACGATCAACAATGAGCTGAATTTGAAGACCTCCGTCTTCCCCTTTACGATAGACTACGCCGCCTGCCGATATTTCCTTTTTGTTCATCAGATTTCCCCCGTTCATGAATATGTCTTGCCTTTAGTTGAAAAACAAGGATCTCATCTCCCCGGGTACGCTCCCCAAGGAAATGAAATCCTTGTTTTTGATGCCACGATTACATCGCTGCAGACTTCAGATTATCTTCCAACACACGGACCAGTGTAGCCTGGCTTTCGTTCACACCAGCTTCGGTCACTTTGACGCGGCACACTTTGCCGATCATGTCCGTAGAGCCATCAAATACGAGCTGAATATAGTTATCGCTATAACCGTGCAGTTTTCCGCTGCCTTCACGGCCCTTCGCTTCACCCTCCGGAATAACATCCAGAACCTGACCTACAAACTTCTGTGCATAAGCCAGCTGCATTTGTTCAGATAGGTCAATCAGTTCATGCACGCGTGCATTTTTGACTTCTTCATCCACCTGGTCTTCCATCCGGGCTGCCGGCGTTCCTGTACGTTTGGAGTACGGGAATACGTGCATCTCCGAGAAACCGATTTTTTTCATCAATTCATAGCCGTTACGGAACATTTCGTCTGTCTCACCCGGGAAACCAACGATAACGTCCGTGGTAATAGCCACATCCGGCATTGCTTCACGAATGCGAAGCATTTTGTTATAAAATTCTTCGGTCGTGTACTTGCGGCGCATGCGTTTTAACACCGTGTCATCGCCCGCTTGCAGCGGAATATGGAAATGCCGTACAAGCTTGTCCGAACGTTTGATGACATCGAGCATCCGATCATCGATCTGGCTCGCTTCAATGGAACTGATACGGATGCGCTCCAGCCCTTCTACTTTGTCCAGATCCCACAGCAGATCAGTCAGATCATAGTTCTCCATATCGTCACCATAGCCACCCGTGTGAATGCCTGTCAGGACAATTTCCTTATAACCGGCATGAACAAGCTGGTGCGCTTGCTGAACAATGCTGTTTGCTTCCCGGCTGCGGGAGAGCCCGCGTGACCATGGAATGATGCAGAACGTACAGAAGTTGTTGCATCCATCCTGAATTTTCAGGAATGCACGCGTACGATCCGCAAAGTCCGGCACGTCCATTTCCTCAAATACACGAGTTTTCATAATGTTCCGTACGGCATTCACCGGTTGACGGGACTCCTGAATTTCGCGAACGTAAGGCAAAATTTTATCCCGGTCCTGAGTTCCGATGACGAGATCCACTCCAGGAATGTCGAGAATTTCTGCAGGCGAAGTCTGGGCGTAACAGCCCGTAACAGCCACAATCGCATCCGGGTTGCGCCGAATGGCACGACGAATAATTTGACGGCTCTTTTTGTCCCCGGTATTCGTTACCGTACATGTATTAATCAAATATACATCTGCTGTCTGTTCATCGAAGTCCACTTGATCGTATCCTTCATTTTTGAACAATTGCCAGATCGCCTCTGTATCATAAAAGTTAACTTTGCAGCCCAAGGTGTAAAACGCCACGGATGGCATAATTACATTCCCCCCATTTCTCCGGATTCGTATAAAACACAAGTCAGCGCCGCCATCCCTGCGGTCTCGGCACGCAAAATGCGCTTGCCCAGCCCAACGGATACCGCGCCTGCCTGATCGGCTTCCAGCGTTTCTCTTTCGGAGAACCCGCCTTCAGGCCCAACCACGATCAACACGTCTGCAGCTGCACCGGGTGCGAGCTGTTCAATAAACGGCTTCAGCGCATCACGCAGCTGCTTGCCGTTCTCCTTTTCATAACAATAGCATACTAAACTGTAGCCCTCAAAAGAAGACAGCAGCCCTTTCCAGGAAAGTGGCTGCTCGACGGATGGAATGCGATTCCGATGACTTTGTTCAGCGGCTTCCTTGGCAATTTTGCGCCACCGCTCCAACCGTTTGCCTTCTTTCTTGGCATCATATTGGACAATCGTCCGTTCCGAGAGGAAAGGTACAAACGATACCGCTCCGATTTCGGTACATCTCTGAATAACCGTCTCCATTTTGTCGCCCTTCGGCAAGCTCTGGGCCACCGTTACGCGAATGCGAGCTTCATGGTCCATTTCCAGAGATTCCACGATATTTGCCGTTACCTGGCCAGCTTCGATACTCTCAATCTCCACCAAAGCCTCACGACTCTGCCCATCGCTGACAATCAGTTTATCTCCAGGCTTGCCACGCATCACTTTACTGATATGGCGCGCATCATCTCCCAGAATGACAACAGAATGCGCTGTAAGCTGTTCTGTAGATACAAAATAACGCTGCATGGGTTTATCCACCTATTCTTTCCTGTTATGACTGGCATTCACCCTACCGCGCGGCAGGCGTGAATCCAATCGCCACAGATGATCATACAACTTTTATGTCCTTCTGACCAGTATTTCAGTCCAAAACGCCCTGAATCCATCCTTATTAAAACAAACCTAAAATCAAATATGAGAAATCAACATACATGTTGTATGCCAACTGGTATAAAGGTTGGATCGTTACTCTTTGCAAGGGAGGAATGATCAGAATTAAGAGAAAGATGAAAATGGACCATTGCTCTACTCCTTGAAGCTTGCGACTAATGGACGGTGGTAATATATCTTCAAGGATTCGATATCCGTCCAGAGGTGGCAGTGGGATCATGTTAAACAAAAACAGGAAAAAGTTCGTCAGGTTAAACATGTAAAAGAACGTGGAGATCGCTGTGAACAAGCGTTCATTCTCAATCCCGCCCATTACGCCAGAACCCACCAGCGAAGCATATATAATTGTTCCGACAACTGCTAGCAGCAAATTACTGAGCGGTCCAGCGAACGATACAATGACACCCATTAATCTTGGTTTATCAAAATTCGCACGGTTGACCGGAACAGGACGTGCCCAACCAAAACCCGCAATCACAAGCAGCAGTACACCAAACAAATCAAAATGCACTACCGGATTAAGGGTGACCCGACCCAGCAGCTTCGCGGTCGGATCCCCAAATTTATTGGCAAAGTACGCATGTGCAAACTCATGTACGGTGAAAGCTATCAGAATGGTTAGCAGGAAAAACGGGAGCTGATCAATGGGATAACGAAAGAACGAATTCAGAAAGTCCATCCGTTACCTCTTTCTGGCAACGTAAGCCAGCCAGTCCTCATCACGATGGACCGCACTAATTTCAAAGCCGGAGGCAACGAGTGCATCATACACAACCTGCTCTTTATTTTTCCAGATACCTGAAGCAATATAGACACCGCCCGGTTCCAGTGCATTGTATACATCATCAATAAACAGCATAATAATCTCGGCCAAAATATTGGCCACGATGACTTTCACAGGCAATTGAACGCCTAGCGCAGGATCCTGGCTTCCAAGAACAGATAGGAGATCACTCTCTTTAACCGTAACTTGTTGTTCCAAACCGTTCAAATGCACATTCTCCTTCGCACTCGATACTGCAACCGGATCAAGGTCGAGCGCTAGCACATGTTTTGCGCCAAGCTGAATGGCACCAATCGCCAGAATACCCGAGCCTGTACCTACATCAATGACTTCCTCGCCGCCCTGGATCACCGTTTCCAGCGTCCGCAAGCATAGGGAGGTTGTCGGATGTGTACCGGTACCAAAAGCCATACCCGGATCCAGCTCGATGATCTTCTCTTCCGGACTCTCTGGTGTGTAATCTTCCCATGTTGGTTTAATCGTCAATCGATCGGAAACCCGAACCGGCTTGAAATACTGTTTCCAGGCATTCGCCCAGTCATCCTCATCCACTGTACGAACCTCGTACCGGATCTCGCCCGCATCAATATCAAATTCGGAAAGCTGCTCAATCCTCGGGTTAACCTCGTTTTTAAGTGCTTCCATGTCCGTACCTTCCGAGAAATAACCTTTAATCACAGCCAGACCTTCAGGAATATCATTCAAAGGCAGTTCATACCACTGGCCATAAGATGTATCACGTTCTTTATTTAATGTGCCAGATTCTTCGATCGAGACACCTCCAGCACCTGCTTCATGCAAAAAATTCGAGATCATTTCCACAGCTTCTTCTGTGGTATGTATTGTTAGTTCATGCCATAACATACTTGATTTTTCCTCCTCATTTTTCAAACATCCCAATCATTGTACTACACAAGGGAGCAGGAGCACAAAACCGTTCCTGAGATTTAAACCAAAAAAAACAGGACACCCGCAGTTTACCTGCTCGGATATCCTGTCTCGATTTTGCCCGGAAAAGAGGAAAATCCTCAGTAAAAACGTCCACCATTCTGTGTAATCATCTCAGCCGCCTGAGGGAGATAGTCACTAGCTACAGAAACGGTCAACCGTATTTCTTGTCGGGAGGGAACTGACGCACGCTGATCTGTCATATCCATAACCTCGCCATTGGATAACATCTCTGTCTCATCACTGATGAGTGCAAGTACATTCAGTTCGCCGCTGAATCCCCCCGTCAAGGCAGTAGGCGCTTCATCCATATGCTCCTGCGGTTCTGCGTCTCTAGAAAGGGACTCGCTCGTAAGACTCTCGATGCTCAACTGATTCGGATGCAGCAATGCCAGAGCTCTTCGTGCAGATTCAGCTTCAGACCAGCTTGTGAAGATCGCCTCGATCGTTACAGCCGAGCGTTCTTCATTCATGAAGCTCCCGTCCCTGACGACGATCAGCCGCTTCACTGCGCCGCAATGCCTCTACGTCATCATGGTCCGCAGCCTCAGCGCTGAATTCAACATCTTCGTTTTTTGCGGATTGCATCCGTTTCATCTTTTCCGTTTTGGTCAAAATCTTGCCTGGGCGTTCGTGCTCAGCCATCGTTATAATCCTCCTTCAAAATAGGTTAGTCCGCTTATCTCTAGATCATTCCACCAGCTTGTTCAATAATGGATAACGCCCGGTGATGTACTCCTTCGTCAACAACAACCGTTAACAATACATCTCTGCCGGTAGGACCTTCTTGTCCACCATCACTCATGCCACTTGCAGAGGGATCTGCTGCAGCCATGATTCCCGCTGTTGCATTCGTACCAAGCGCACCCGGTACCCACGATGAGAAGCTGCCGGAAACTCCTGGTGTGTAGGAAGCGCCACTGGGTCCAATACCTGCATAACGGCTGAAACGATTAATGGACAGGTCTTCCACACGCAAGGCTTCCAACTTTTTGGCTGCTCCCTCGGCCTGCTCCGGACTATGAAAATAGGCCAAAATATTTTTTTCGGTCATTCGGTTCACCTGCTTCCCTATATTTCGCATACAGTTATGCATGATCGTTCTCGCCTTGCTATCTTTCCGCAGTATTGCTCATATTATGCAGAATTCTCGCACTTGGAGCACCTGTTATTCGGAGCTTATGTCATGTAACGCAGGAGCTACAGTCAACCTTAACCCTATGTATATATGCAAAAGGACACCACGCAATAAACCGCTGTGGTGTCCTTACACAATGTTATATTTTGATGCTCAGTCTCCGCGGAAAGCCCGTTTCACCCGGTCAAAGAAGGATTGTTCATGTTCATGTGTCTGCTCTCCATCCAATGCAGCGATTTGACGAAGCAGATCTTTCTGCTCATCATTCAGCTTGCTCGGTGTAACAACAACCACCTTCACATGTTGATCCCCTTGGCCCATGCCGCGCAGGCGCGGAACCCCTTTGCCCTTAAGACGGAAATACGTTCCGGTTTGCGTACCTGCTGGAATTTTCAACTTCACTTTTTCAGTCAACGTTGGAATCTCAATCTCGTCACCCAATGCTGCCTGAGCAAATGTAAGTGGAATTTCGCAGTAAATATCATCGCCTTCACGCTCAAAGAAATCATGTGATTTCACACGAATGACGATATAAAGGTCTCCTGCTGGTCCACCTCGCAGACCACCTTCGCCTTCACCTGTCATGCGCAGTTGAGCACCGTCATCCACACCCGCTGGAATGCGAACATGAATTTTGCGCTGCTTGCGGACTTTACCGCTGCCGCTGCATGTTGTACATTTTTCTTCAATGATTTGACCAGAACCATTACAGTTCGAACAAGCACGACGATTGACCATCCGGCCAAATGGTGTGTTTTGCACGACTTCCTGCTGACCGCTACCTTGGCAGACGGAACAGGTTTTCGGCTTCGTACCCGGTTTTGCACCTGAACCATGACAAGTATCACAGCTTTCGGTGCGCGGAATGGTAATGTCGGTTTCTTTGCCAAATACCGCTTCCTTAAACTCAATGGTCATCGTGTACTGCAGATCATTTCCACGCTGCGGAGCATTCGGATCACGTCGTCCGCCGCCACCGCCAAAGAACATATCGAAGATGTCGCCAAATCCGCCGCCGCCGAAATCACCGCCACCGCCGAATCCGCCCTGATTCGGATCGATATGACCATATTGATCATACTGAGCCCGCTTCTGGCTGTCGCTGACTACATCATAAGCTTCTTTTACTTCCTTAAACTTGGCTTCCGCATCTGCTGCCTTGTTCACGTCAGGGTGATACTGACGGGCAAGCTTACGGTATGCCTTTTTGATTTCCTCGTCGCTTGCATTTTTGCCGACGCCGAGTACCTCATAATAATCACGTTTTTCAGCCACTCTTCCACCCCCATAACATTCACCTTATCGCACATCGTGACAAAAGGAAAGTCAAAGCACGGAAGACCCGGCTATGACTTTCCCCTCGATCCGAACGTCACCGATGATTAATCCACGAAAATCCGTGAATTAGTTTTGTTTTTTATCTTCATCCACGACTTCGTAATCAGCGTCTACGACGTTGTCACGTTTAGCGGAACCTTGTTGCTCTTCAGCACCTTGAGCTGCTTGCTCTTGTGCCTGTGCTTGCTCATACAATTTAACGGACAGTTGTTGAACGATCTCTGTCAGTTCTTCTGTAGCTGCTTTGATGTCTTCCAGGTTGTCGGAAGCCAGCACGCCTTGCAGTTTTTCTTTTGCAGCATTGGCTTTCTCAACTTCGCCAGCGTCTGCTTTTTCGCCAAGATCTTTGATCGTTTTGTCCACAGAGTAGATCAGTTGATCTGCACTGTTTTTCGCTTCAACGAGCTCTTTGCGTTTTTTATCTTCTTCAGCGTGCAGTTCAGCATCTTTCATCATTTGCTCAACTTCAGCATCGCTCAGACCGCTGGAAGACGTGATGGTGATTTTTTGCGTTTTGTTCGTACCTTTGTCTGTTGCAGATACGTTAACGATACCGTTGGCATCAATATCGAAGCTAACTTCGATTTGCGGAACGCCACGTGGAGCCGGTGGAATATCTCCCAACATAAAGCGTCCCAGTGTTTTGTTGCCAGCTGCCATTTCGCGTTCCCCTTGCAGGACATGGATCTCAACGCTTGGTTGATTGTCTGCATAGGTGGAGAATACTTGGGATTTGGATGTAGGGATCGTTGTGTTGCGCTCGATCATTTTAGTGAATACGCCACCTGCAGTTTCGATACCCAGGGACAGTGGAGTTACGTCGAGCAATACCACGTCTTTTACGTCACCTGTCAGTACGCCCGCTTGTACAGCTGCGCCCAAAGCTACAACTTCATCCGGGTTAACGCCTTTGTGAGGCTCTTTTCCAGTCAGTTTCTTGATCGCTTCCTGTACTGCAGGAATACGTGTGGAACCACCAACCAGAACGATTTTGTCGATATCATTAGCAGTCATGCCAGCATCGCTCAATGCGCGGCGAGTTGGTTCAAGCGTACGCTCAACCAGACCAGCAGAGATTTCTTCGAATTTCGCACGGCTCAGGTTCAACTCCAAGTGCTGAGGAACGCCGTCAGCTACGGTGATGAACGGCAGGGAAATCGTTGTAGTCAATACGCCGGAAAGTTCTTTTTTCGCTTTTTCCGCTGCATCTTTCAAACGTTGAACCGCTGCTTTATCTTTGCTCAGGTCAATGCCTTGATCTTTTTTGAATTCACTTACGAGATAATCAATGATTACTTGGTCAAAGTCATCGCCACCCAGTTGGTTATCACCACTAGTCGCTTTAACTTCGAAGAAGCCGTCACCCAGTTCAAGGATGGATACGTCGAATGTACCGCCACCCAAGTCATATACGAGAATGGTTTGGTCTTCGGATTTCTCCATACCATATGCCAAAGCTGCTGCTGTTGGCTCGTTGACGATACGCAAAACTTCCAAACCTGCGATTTTACCTGCATCTTTGGTTGCTTGACGCTGGCTGTCATTGAAGTAAGCCGGTACAGTGATAACCGCTTGAGTTACCGTTTGGCCAAGGTAAGCTTCAGCATCGGATTTCAGTTTTTGCAGGATGATCGCAGAGATCTCTTGTGGAGAGTAGTCTTTGCTATCGATTGTTTCTTTGTGGGAAGTTCCCATGTGACGTTTGATCGAAATGATCGTACGATCCGGATTCGTGATCGCTTGGCGTTTAGCTGTTTCACCAACAACGCGCTCTCCATCTTTTTTGAAACCCACTACGGATGGGGTTGTACGTGCGCCTTCCGGGTTTGGAATAACGACAGCCTCGCCGCCCTCCATTACCGCTACGCAAGAGTTGGTTGTTCCTAAGTCAATACCGATTACTTTGCTCATCGGAAAATTTCCTCCCTCAACTATTTAAAATGGATCAGGTTGATCCTTATTTGCAGTTCTTCCTTATCGCGCTCTATGTGTGTAAACCTTTATATTAAACTTCGTCACAGCTTACAATCAATGGGGCGGGGCCCATTATTCTGTAACCAAAATTATGAGCTGACTTTAACCATGGCAGGACGAAGTACTTTATCCTTCAGCATATAGCCTTTTTGGACTTCCTCCACAACGGTACCTTCCTCATACTCGTCGCTCTCCACTTGCATAATTGCTTGGTGGAATTCAGGATTAAACGGCTGTCCAACCGTATCCATTGCAGTCAGACCTTCATTGTTCAGCACCGTTTCCAGCTGGCGGAAGATCATTTGGATGCCTTTGGAGAAGGATTCGGATTCCGTACCTTCCGGCACAGTAGCCATGGCACGTTCGAAGTTGTCAATAACCGGCACCAGTTCGGTGACCAACTTCATTGAAGCATACTTCGCCAGTTCCTCTTTTTCCTTTTGTGTACGGCGACGGAAGTTATCAAAATCAGCTTGAGCACGGACAAAGCGCTGCTGTGTTTCCTCAACCTCTGCCTTCAAACGTGCGAGCTCATCTTGCCCCTGATCTGCCATCTCCTCGGCCTGCGCTTCTGCAGCTCCTGCTTCGTTAACAGGTCCCTGGCTCTCGGCCGCTGTCGTTTCCTGCTGTTCCTGTTCTTCTGCTGCGAATGATTGCTCCTCTTTCAAGATGTTCACCTCCTTATACTAATGAATTCCTTCAATCCCGTATCCTTATGGCTTGCAGCATGTTTCCTATTTGAAGCGATGCGTTAGCATAGCCGTTAAATCACGAGATAATGTATTTAAAATATGAATGACACGTGCATAATCCATCCGTGTGGGTCCCAGTATCCCGATTGATCCCAAAGCTTCTCCATCCAATGAATAGGACGCTGTAATCAAACTGCAGTTGGCGAAGGCTTCATGATCATTCTCGGTGCCGATACGCACCTGAATACCTGATCCACCCGGCACAGGCATCATTAATTTCATGAGTGTTGGTGTCTCATCCAGCAGGTCAAGAATATCCTTTACCTTTTCGACATCTTTGAATTCCGGTTGGGTCAACATATTCGTTGCACCACTGAGGAATAGACGATTATCATGTTCGTTGTCAAAAGCACTGTTCAGCACCTGCATAACTTCCTCATAGCGTGAAATGTGCCGTTCCATCTCTTGCCCAAGCTCGGTGTAGAGGCGGGATTTTAATTTGTAGATAGGCACACCAACCAGTTTGGCGTTAAGCAAATTGACCACTTTCTCCATCTCGGCTACCGAGATCTCCGGAGGAATTTGAACCGTCTTGTTCTCCACTTGACCCGTGTTGGTCACAATAATAGCCACGGCCGTATTTTCATTCAGCGGCAGCAGCTGAAAATGACGCAGTGAAGTATGGAATACTTCGGGTCCAAGCAGGATTGAAGTATAATTCGTCATGTGCGACAAAATGACCGATGCATGCTGAATCACTTGTTCCATGACATTTAGTTTTTCGGCAAAGAATGATTTTAGATCATCCAGCTCTTGCGGCTCCACCTGATTCCAGGGAACCAAATGATCGACATAATATCGATAGCCTTTATGCGAAGGAATACGGCCTGCCGAGGTATGCGGCTGTTCCAGAAACCCCATATCTTCGAGATCCGCCATTTCATTACGGATCGTAGCCGGACTGTATCCAACATCTCCCCTTTTGGAAATGCTTCGGGACCCTACGGGCTCAGCTGAACGGATATAGTCATCCACTATAGCGTTCAGAATCATACGTTGACGCTCTGTTAACATGGTGAGTATTCCCTCCTTCTGACTGTACTGTCCCATGTCGTTAGCACTCCGGTTAGATGAGTGCTAAGCGGTAATACAAAAATACCAAACTGACGTGAAGATTGTCAAGTCAGTTTGATGAGTACGCTCATCTATTTATAGTATAGACCATTCTTGGCCGGTCATAACAGCATTGGCCACTAATTACTATAAAAGAAAAGGACCCAGCTCAGACGAATGTTACATTCTTCCGAAGCATATGGCCCTTCATTATTTTATGCGGATACATTCAATTCCTTCAGCACTGCGATCTCATCGCAGCAGTCCTGCTTGCTGCAATGAACACAGTCCGTCCACACTTTTTCCGGGAATATCTCTTTGTTTACCACGGCAAACCCATTTTTGAGAAAAAAGGAGACCTCATATGTCAGTGCCATGACCTTTGGAATCTGCTGCTTCTCAGCTTCTTCCACCAAACGGTCCAGCAGCAAGGAACCAATCCCCATCCCTTTGTGTCCTTCCGAGATGCCGAGCGACCTGACTTCCACCAGATCATTCCCCAGACGGCACAGCGAGCCGCAGCCCACCACTTCACCGTTCACTTCGGCTACGACAAAGTGTTCCAGCTGTCGATGCAGTACTTCCCTTGATCGCGGAAGCATGATCCCACGTTCAGCATATCCCTTAATCATTTCAAACAATGGTTCAACATCTTCCGGCACGGCTTTTCTGCAAATCGCCGACATCCCGCTCTCCTCCTATACAAGCTTTCCAGAGGAAAGCTGACTTCGTAGTGGTTATCCAAACACGCTCTGTAAAATCAATATGAATAAATATACAACAGAGTGTATGGAATTTCAAGCTACGAATTCAGCGATATCGACCCGATAAACTCGGCAAAAACGTCATTCCCGAACAGGATCCCCTGTTCACTGAGCCGGAAGCCGTCTGACGTCCGTTCAAGCAGTCCTGCATTCAGCATTTTGCCTAGGGGCTTAGCAAACACGTCTTCGATGGATTCTCCAAACTGTTCACTGAACCGCGAAGCGGATGCACCCTCCAGCATTCTCAGTCCAACCATCAAATAATCTTCCATGGCTTCGGCACGACTGATCTCAAAATGATCCAGGCGAGGCAGTCCTGCACGGGATGCTTCGACATAAGGATTTATACCTTTAATATTCATATGACGCTCACGGCCCACGTATCCATGCGCACCGGCTCCAAGACCATAATAGTCCTCATTGCGCCAATACGTAATATTGTGCCGACTCTCGAAGCCGGGTTTCGCAAAGTTACTGATCTCGTACTGGCCGTATCCCGCTTCTTTCATTCGCTTCATTAATAGAAGATACATCTGCAGCTCATCATCCTCATGAGGGAGCGGCAGTTGGTTCTTTTGATATAACGTATGGAAAAGCGTATTCTCTTCAACTTTCAAACTGTATATGGAATAGTGAGGCAAATCGAGCTCAAGCGCCTTATCAATACTCTCGTTCAGCATCTCCACCGTTTGATTTGGCAAACCAAACATCAGGTCGATCGACAGGTTAGTCAATCCTGCCTTGCGGGCGTTCTCCAGACTGCGATATACATCGTCCGTATTATGAATTCGTCCAATGCCTGTCAACAGGTCATTTTGAAAAGCCTGTACGCCAAAGCTGACGCGGTTCACTCCGCCTTCTTTCATCACGGCTAGCTTCTCGGCATCTGTCGTTCCCGGGTTAGCTTCCATTGAAAATTCAATATCGTCCGCCCAATTCGGGAAATACGTTTTAACAGACCGCAGAAACACGGCCATTTCGTCTGGCTTCAAAGCGGTTGGTGTACCACCACCAACAAAAATGGTTTTGATTTCTCCCGGCGGATTGGCTTTGACGGTATGTTCCATCTCCCGCTCCAACGCCTCAAGGTATTGCATTACAGGCTGGTCCTTCAGGACATAGGAGTTGAAATCGCAATAGAAGCATTTATTTGTGCAAAAGGGAATATGAAGGTACACCGCTTGGGGTGCACCTGTTTTCCGGCTGTGTGCTGCCAATGTCATGGCAAGTCCCCCTCTATTTGAAAAAAGGAAAGCCATCCGGCTTCCCTTTCAGCTTGGTTTATTTAGTATTCTGCAATTTAATTGAAACACACTCTGTAGTGTACCTCAAATTAATTGTTTAACGCATCTCCGATACACAACGTCTTGTTGTACCCGGAGATTGCGTTTTTAATTCAATTTTGATACACACACTGTGTGTTGTACTCAAAAAATTGAATGGTTTAATCATCAATTTTCAGCACCGCCATAAACGCTTCCTGCGGTACCTCAACGTTACCAACCTGCTTCATCCGCTTCTTACCTTCCTTCTGCTTCTCCAGCAGCTTCCGTTTCCGCGAGATGTCACCGCCGTAACACTTGGCAAGTACGTTTTTACGCATGGCTTTTACGGTTTCACGTGCAACAACCTTCGTACCTACGGATGCCTGAATCGGCACCTCAAACATTTGCCGTGGAATCAGCTCGCGCAGCTTCTCACAGATAATGCGGCCGCGGTTATATGCACGGTCACGGTGAACGATAAAGGACAGGGCATCGACCTGCTCGCCATTAAGCAAAATATCCATTTTAGCCAGATTGGACTGACGATAACCAGACAGTTCGT
>Ga0209463_1001666_pt1 | contig 13148 bp, 12 predicted proteins | sample AgamicMgSfrz_FD_187169 | JGI IMG/M metagenome (GOLD analysis project Ga0209463, IMG submission 187169) | Agave microbial communities from Guanajuato, Mexico - Mg.Sf.rz (SPAdes) (version 2) | ecosystem: Host-associated > Plants > Phyllosphere > Phylloplane/Leaf | place: Guanajuato, Mexico... | reverse complement strand
CGTTAAAGCGTTTTAGAAAGAAATACCCTATTTTTTTCACTTACTTATATTAGTTATAATTTATCAATCGGAAAAAACTATATTCTTCTTAAATATTAATATCTTCATATACTCCAACTGTACCATAATAATTACTTGCTGGTACTCTTTTTTATCTAATAATAATTAAGTAAGTAAATTAAAAGTAGATATGAGCAAAGGAAGCTTATTGCTTTCTTTTAGGTTTAAGAATATTTCTCCACTTAAATATATTATAGTGTCTTTTAGGGGTTGTACTTGAAGGATAACAGGTAAATATATAAATATATCCGAATCTAGTATTGGAAAAAGCCTGTAAAAATTTTTCGTTTTTATCAGTCATTTTTGTTCCCTTCCAAAATAATTATCTTAAACAAATTGACCAGTTGACTCTTCTATAATAACAAGTTCAACCTTGTCGAGTGCGGTTCTTAAGTGTTTTCTAGCCTCTTCAGCATTTTTTCCAACAGTGTAAATATAACCTATAGAATCTCCATTGTGAGAAGGTATTCTCACTTTATTACCCGCTGAAGTAGTAAATTTTAATTTTTTTACTCCTAAAGAATTTAACCCATTTTTTTCTCCAGTTATTTTCTTTAATATGCCAGTTTTATGTGCAGTAATGGCACACCAAGCTGCTCCGGCATTTTTCTTAGGATTTAAGTCCAAAGCCTCTCCCATTGTTAATTTTATAACTTCTCTAAAGGGGTTAATACCAAGGGAATCCTCTATCATTTCACTTATAAATCGCCCACCAATTCTCGGATTTATTTCAACAATCTTTGGACCGTCTTCTGTTAGGCGAATTTCTGTGTGACAAGGACCATGAGAATAACCAATTGACTCAATTCCCTTTTTAACTAAATTTATTACTTCATGATATGTTTGGTCTTCTAAGGTGTAGGGGAAGGAGAATTCACATTCCACAAAGTTGGGCCATCCAGTTAACCCTTTTGAGGTTATTCCTAATATATATGTTTCTCCTTCAGTTGTTATAGTTTCAACACTAACTTCTTCTCCGTCCATATATTCTTCGATTAGAACTTTACCTTCACGTTGTTGCCCACGTTCATTAATAATTATAGAATTTGCATATGTAAAAGCTTGAGCTAACTCTTCATCATTTGACACTAACCTAACGCCATAGCTACTACTTTCCGCAGTTGGCTTCACTATACAAGGATATCCTATAGTACCTGAGGCTTTATATGCTTCATTCATACTATTAACAACTTGAAACTTAGGTGATGCAACTTTCTTTTCTTGAAAACATAAGCGACTTTTATCTTTATGTTTTGCTGTTAAAATTGACGTTGGTGAACTCGAAGGCAACCCAAAATGGGAAGCAACCTTTGAAGTTATATCAACATAATAATCTGAAAAAGTCACTATACCATCAAATGGATTTTGAATAGAATATTCTTCTAAGTACTGAATAAGAGATTCTGCATTATTCGTTTCAATTTCGATATGTGTATCTGCTAACCCAAGGGGATGATCTTTTAGAGGTACACCATTAAGATAAAACTTGAAATCCCGACATATAAGTGTGACTTTATAACCTAGATCTTTAGCTATCCTACACGCTTCAAATCCAGTAGAAAAAAACATGGTCTCAATCAGTATCAGATGCTTCTTTCTGCTGTCCAAATTAATCAACTCCCTAAATAAATAATAAAATACTTTAAAACACTTTAAGGTTTTGTTTCAGCATATCGTTAATATTTATATCATCAGGTTTTGCATTTTCTTCATAAAGTGCTTTAAGTAAGCGATAAATAAATTTGTCTTTTCGTAATTTTATTGGCTCTTCGCTAGAGGAGTTTTCATTTATCCATTTTGTAAAAGCACTTTCCGTCCCTGTAGATTGGTGAACACCAATTTTCTTACGCCATACATTTCTATGAGGTAATACAGATTCAAAGCTCTTTCTTAAGATATATTTCTCAATACCATGAAGATTTTTAAGTCTAGGGTCCAGCTGTAAAGCGATACGTAGAAATTCTCGATCCCAAAAAGGATGTTCAGTCCATATACCATGAACAAGACCTATTGCATGAGTAAATTCATTAGATCCGTCAGTTGAAAGGACATCTCTATATATCAATTCATCTAGGTCATGTATAGATACATTTGGATCATACATTCCTCCAAATAATACATCAGATCCATATCCAGTTAAGATATGATTAGTGATTGAACTCACTTTTTCATATGTAATGTAAACGGGTAATAAATACTCAATGTATTCAGACTGGGGTACTTCCGCAGCAAAAACAACATGAGGTATCTTCTCTAAAAAATCTTCCTCCTTAATAATAAATTCATGATGGTTTGTTTGGCATTTATTAGCTACTAATTTTGCATATTCAAATTCATTTATTTTCTCAGTTCCGATTGAGAACGTGTGAACATTTTCTGTAGTTTGTGCGATTAAGCTAGTAATTGCACTTGAATCAATGCCCCCTGATAAAATAACTCCAACCTGTCCGTTTTTATTCTTACGCAATTCAACTGCATTTTTTAAAGAATCATATAGTAATTGGCTTGCTTTTTTTTCAGAGAGCACTAATCTTTCTGATGGCATTTGCCAGTAGTTTTTAGTTTCAAATTGAAATTTTTCAAGATTGATATTAACTATAGTGCCAACTGGAACTCGATTAATATCTTGAAAAACAGTATTTATTGTATCGCTAATATGGATAGTATCACTAAAAGGTCGAAGTCCTTTTGAAACATTAGTTCCAAGTGTAAGAGATTTTGCCTCAGTGGAAATATGTATAGAATTTTCTGATATATTAAAATATAAAGGGATTGTTCCTGCATGATCTGTAACTAAATATAAGTTACTTTGATATTTAATTATAGCTGCAAACCTTCCATTTACTAAGCGAAAAGCTGTTGGTCCGTACAATTTGACTAAGTGTATTAACAAATCAACATCACAATTTGAGTATTGTTTTCCGTCTAGTAACGTGTTCCATAGAGCTTCTTTATTATGAATTACACCTACCATCCAAATAGCGATATCTTCTTCTCTAATGTAAGCGGTACCTGAATAATTATCCATAACTCTAATTACACTCGAATATTCAAGGCCATCTATTCTTTCAAAAATACCTTTATTTTTTCCTTGCACAATAAATGGCCAATTTATTACTTCGGGGTTCCTATCATTACTAATCGTAAGACCTAATCCAGTGCATTCTATCAATTTTAATTCCTTCCTTCCTTTTGATTATATTCATTAAAAGTAATAAATATAATTTTTTTAAATTTTCTTATATTAATACATATCTTAAATTAACTCAATTAAATGATAATTTCAATAAAAATATATATATAATTTTGTATATTAAATACATAATTATTACTGTTTTCGTTAATAGACCTATATCAAATAGAGTTTATCATCTAAATAAATATACTTCGTTATAAATAGAATTTAAGTTGGTGAAGTATATGGATTTTTGTTATTTTTCAGAAAAATGAAATTTACTTTTTATAACATATTATGTATCATTATTTATTGTGGTGTATTTTTATGTGTTGGTATTTCTCTATCTTAATTTATTATTGGAATAACGATTTACTTAATTGTTAAAAAGAAATTGAGTTAGGGTCTCTAAGTCATAAAATATACAACTATAATTTAAAATAGAAAAGTTAGGGGAGAAAAATACTACATGTTATTTAAAGAAGTGTTACTAAGAGAATTAAAGAGAAGAGGAATAAAAAATATATTTGGAGTACCTGGTAGAGAAAATGAGAAGATACTTTTTAATGAGGTAGAAGGCATTGATTTTATAACAACAAGAGTAGAATTTACTGCAGGTATTGCTGCTGATATGAGCGGTAGACTCGATTATGAACCTCAAGTGGCTTTTTCAACAATGGGACCTGGTGCTACAAATATGACAACAGCAGTTGCATCAGCCATGTTAAACAAATCACCAGTAATTTTTCTAACGTCTCAATTAGAGTCAAACGACAACTTTTATAATGTTACACATCAATGTGTTGATCAAACTTCCATTTTTAAACCTATAACTAAATGGTCACATGAAATTTCAAATCCTGCTGAACTTCCTGAAGTAATTGAAAAAGCATTTGAAATTATTATGACTGAACCAGTTGGCCCTGTACATATTGCTATACCAACAGACTTTTTTTGCCAAGATATTAATGTGACTTATGATTTAAATAAGCCAATAAAACATGAAGTAATTATTCCAAATGACGCCTCAAATAAAACTACAGAAATTAATGCAATTTATAACTTATTAGAGGCAAGTGAAAATCCTATTTGTTTATTGGGGCAAGAAATAAGAAGGGCAAATGCGGTTGAAGAAGTCCAATCTTTCTGTAATAATTGGCAAATTCCTTTTATTACTGCTGCTAACATGAAGGGAATTTCAAATTTTCACACTGATCCATTAAATTATGGTTCTGCTAGTTGTTATATGGAAGGGATAATACACTATCCTGCTTTAGAAGAAATGTTCAAACATACTGATGTAATAATATTAATTGGCTACCAATATGTAGATGATTTACTTCCAAAAATGTGGGCATATGGCGATTCAAAACAAATAATTCTAATTAACAATGTTGAAGATAAAAAAATTGAAGAAATTATTAAACCAGAAATATATAACTATGGTTCTATTAAAGAGTTCTTTATAAAATTAAATGAACTCAAGCCACATGTTAAAGATAGCAAAAGTATAGAAAATATTAAGGATATTTATAAAAATTTTGATGGTAGAACTACAACACAAGTTGAAAATTCACTCAATCCTTTGGAAGTAGTCCATGTTATTAATAATCATTTAGAGGATGGATTCCTTATAACTGATATTGGATACTATAGACATCATGCTATTTTATTCAGCCAACCTAACACAGTAGGACGTTTTTTCTCTGATACAGGGATTTCCTCTTTTGGTTCGGGGTTACCTTCAGCTATTGCAGCACAGGTTAATAACAGAGACAAGAATGTATTTTTAATCTGTGGGGACGGTGGATTCCATTCTGGAAGTGGAGATCTTGCCACTCTAGTAAAATATAATCTTCCTGTGGTGGTTATACTTCTGAACAATGCAAGTTTTGAACTAATTAATCTTTATCAAAGTAAAAATAAAAAAGAGGATAATGAAGATATTGTAGCGCTATCTAATGTTGATTTTGTTAAGTTAGCAGAGGCAAATGGATGTTACGGTAAGAAAGTAAGTAATGTTGAGGAATTAGATAAGGTATTAGCTTCATTTGATAGATCTAGACCGTTATTAATTGAGGCATCTTTGCAGTATACTGATAATTTTGAAATATCATTTTAATTACTCTTTAATGTATGATACTGACCTTCGTTTTAATTTGCATCCTACATTATTATTATTCCAGATGTTTAAGAATTAAAAAAATATCTAGATGAATAGAATACAGGAGGAAAAAATGAAAGATTATTTTTATCAACCAAAAATCATTGGCTTTCCATATGAGGAGGGGAGTTTTTGGCGAAAGGGCTCTAAAGAGGGCCCGGAGAGAGTCATTAATCAACTTTTGAAAATGAGGGAATATTCCATTATGAATGGTAAAATATCAAAATGGAAAATAAAAGAGTTGATTAGTGAGACGCCTTATTTATCACCATATGATAGAGAAAGTAGTATGAAGGTTATAGAGGAAAGTATTTATAAAACCTTAAGTAGTAAACGTATTCCAGTATCCATTGGTGGAGATCATTCGATAACATATCCAATAATAAAGGCATTTAGCAAATATTACGGAAAGAAAACGTTTAATATTATTCAAATCGATGCTCATTCTGATACTTTTGCTAATGTAGATGATTATAAATACCATCACGGAGCTACCTTTCGGAATATTATTGAAGACGAATTAGTAGAACCACATGGTCTTTACCAATTTGGCATTAGAGGTCAGGTACGAGAAGATAGTTTAGATTTTGTTCATGAATATAACATTCAATTAATTAATATGATGGATTTTATAAAAGGTGATTTAAATATTAATAATTTCATTCAAAATAAAGATGCTTATTATTATGTTTCTATTGATATAGATGCTATTGACCCTGCATTCGCACCTGGTACAGGAACTCCTGTACCAGGTGGGCTAACAAGTAGAGAAATTTTGAGAATCATAAATCAACTGCAACAGTTGAACATAATAGGATTAGACTTGGTTGAAGTAGCACCTGTTTATGATTCTTCGGATATAACGACTTTGTTAGCCTCAAATATTCTATATGAATGTATTAATGGTATAGATTTTTGCCGTATAAATAGTAAGTAGTATATTCTAAATCAAATTAGGAAAAGGAAATGATTCCATGAAAAAAGCAATCGTCTTTTTAGGAGAACTTGTAGTATTAAAAAATCCAAAATTCATAGAAGAAGCAATAAATAGGAATCTAGAGGTACTTATAATAGACCAAGAGACAGAAAGATTAAGAAATTGTACAAATGCTTATAGTAATAATAAAGAACATCCTTTTTTTAAAGTAAGAGAATTCTTTTTTTACAATAATCATATAGAAATATTTAATAAATTCAAGAATTGGAATAACGAATTCGATCTAGTGGGCTTCATTTGTTTTAATGAAGCCATGGTTAATTTAAGTGGAATGATTGCAAAACTTTTTCAACTGCCGGGTCCAGGTTTGTTTGCGTCAACTGTATGTAACGATAAAGCGCTACAAAGGAAATTGCTAAAAGAATGGAGCCCAGGTTATATCTCAATTGAACCTAATAAAAGAGATAATCTGTTAGATGAAGTTGGTAATCTAACATTCCCTGTAGTATGCAAACCAACTGCAAGATCTTCCAGTTCAGGAGTTGTGCTTATCCAAGAAAAATCCCAACTGTTAAATATAATTAGTGGTTATGGTTTGGATGAGACTATATTACTCGAAGAATATATAAAGGGAAGGGAATTCTCTGTAGAATCATTGGTGGTTAATGGAAAAGTTGTATTTTCGGGTATTACAGAGAAAACAACTAATGAAGTAACAGGTGAATTCTTTGTGGAAATGGGCCATATGGTACCTGCTAATAATATATCAAACGAAGAGCAATCTAACTTAATCGACATTAATAAGAATATTGTTGAAACAATAAATATCGATAGTGGTATAAGTCATGCGGAATACAAGATAGATGTGGATGGAGAAATTAAGTTAATGGAGATAGCTGCTCGCCCACCTGGCGATGCAATAATTGATTTATACTCTATCTCTCTTGAATACCCATTTGAGAGTTTGTTAATCGATATTTATACAGGCAATTCTATACAGAGTATAAACCATAAAAAGTATGCGAAGCAGGTTTACATTGATCATCCATATGGAACCTTATTGGACGTTAAAACAGATAAAACTCCTGTAATATGGATGTATGAATTTAATAACAAAGATTATCGAAAATTAATGAACATGCGTGAACGTGTTGATATCCATTCTTTTATCATGTACCGTGTCAAAAATGATTTGCTTTCAGAGATTAAAAGTTCTTATGATAGAAGTGGTGCATTCATCATAAGCAATGAGGAATATAAAGAACTTAAGTCTATAGAAGAGTTTCTTTTAAATGAGATTGAAGTAAAGGTTGTATAGTATCAATTAGATAATCTTATTGGAGGTTCTGGTTGTATGTTTAAGGAGCTACACCCCACCATAAGAGTACGTATTTTTATTTCGTTCCTAAGTAAAATTATTGGGGCATCAGTTTTTCCTTTCATGGCTATCTATTTTAGTAATCACTTAAATGCACCTTTAGCAGGTGCATTGTTAATAATTAACACAACAATTCAAATTATTGCAAGTTTTTTTGGTGGATACCTTGCAGATAATATTGGACGTAGAAGGTTACAAGTTGTAGGAGAGTGGATTAAATTTTTAACTCTTGTAGGAATGGCAATTGTTAATTCTAATCTAGTGGGATCAGTTGGATTAACATTTGTAATGCTGCTAATTATGAGTGTAGCACAAGGTGCTATACTACCAGCAACTGATGCCATGTTAATAGATGTCAGTACGCCAGAAACACGGGCTTATATGTATTCTATTAATTATTGGGGTAGTAATTTAGCGATGATGATAGGAATCATACTTGGTGGCTGGCTTTTTCAAGAATATATGTTTAATTTACTTCTTTTTTTAGCAAGTTTATCCTTAGTTACAGCTATATTAACAACAGTAATGATAACTGAAACCCTTCCTTTGAATAATCATGAAATTAAAATTAAAAATAAAACTAATCTTAAGAATTTAATAATTGGTTACAAAGATGTACTAAGTGATTATCGCTTTCTACTGTATATATTAGGTGGAATAATGTTAATGTCAATCGAGTTTCAAAGAGATAATTATATCTCTGTAAGACTTGTTCAGGAATTTACCTCTCCTCCTTTTTTAGATAATATCAATATCCCGATTTCTGGGATTAGGTTATTAAGCATATTAACTGTATTAAATATGATATTAATTGTTATATTATCTCCTATCATTTCTAGTTTTACTAAGAACAATTTGAGCTTAAAGAAAATGTATACCGGCTTTATATTATTTGCAATTGGTTATGCAGTGTGTTCATTTGCTAATGATATATTTGTACTTTTCATTGCCACGACTATCCTGTCGATAGGAGAATTAATATATGTCCCGATACGTCAATCTATTTTAAGTGAGATTATAGACAAAAATAAAAGGGGAGCATATATGGCTGTTAATGGTATGGTTATTCATTTTGGAAAACTAGTAGCTTCTAGTTGTTTATTAGTTTCTCCTTTTATAAATAAATATATGATGGGTGTTTTAATATTCATATTTGGTTTAATTTCAATAATTTTTACAGAGGTATCTATAAAAAAATTTACTAGAAAAAAATCGAATACGGTAATAGAGAAGTTATATGATAGGGAGTCAGAAAAAATCACATAAAAGTGTTCGAAATCACTTGCATATTTAAAAGTTTAGGTGCATATTTATTACAAATATGTTAGAAGGTGATTCACTGTGAAGGTTATAAAGGCATCCACTGAAGATGTATTGTTTATATATCATATGATAGACGAGTATGCAAAGAAGGGAATAGTGTTACCAAGAACATTATCGTCTATAAATCAGCATTTAGATAATATGTATGTAGTAAAAGATACAAATCAGGTTATTGGGGTAGCTGGACTACATGTAATAGGTTCTGATATAGCGGAAATTCGATCTTTAGTAGTCAAGCAAAACTATCAAAATAAAGGGATAGGACGAAAGTTAGTTAACCATATAATAAAAGAAAGCTCAAATTTTGGTATTAAAAGGTTAATTTCTTTAACCTATCAGGTTGAATTTTTTAATAAATCAGGATTCCATATTATCGAAAAGGAAAATCTTCCTGAAAAGGTTTGGATTGATTGTATAAACTGTCCAAAATTTAATCATTGTGATGAAATTGCAATGATTAAATATCTTACAGATTAATGAAAATCAAGGAGTTTGGTATATAAAATGAAGATAGAGAATTTAATAGAAAACAAGAATTATATATTGGAAAATATGCCAAAAGGATACTATACTTGTTCAAAAAACTTGGGTATAAAAGATAAAACATTAGATTTTACGGTAATATACTCAGAGAAACAAGCTGATGCAGCTGCCATGTTTACGAAAAGCAGATTTTGTGGTGCCCCTATTCCAATCGGAAAAAAGAATGTTGCTAATGGTAAATTGCAATGTTTTGCTATTAATAGTAAAAATGCAAATGTAGCAACTGGAGAAGAGGGAATTAAAAACGTAGAGGAAATTGTAAACTTAATAGCAGACGAGCTTAACATCTCCCCTGAAGATATTTTACCATCATCAACAGGTGTAATAGGCCATCAATTACCTATGGATAAAATTCGGGCGGGTATTAAAAATCTAAATGATAGTTTGGTAGAGGGGCGTTTAGATATTTCTGCTGAAGCTATTATGACTACAGATACACATCCAAAGTTATTAATGTGTAAGGTTGGAAATGCAACGCTAATGGGTATTGCTAAAGGGTCGGGTATGATTGAACCGAATATGGCTACAATGCTTGCTTATTTTGTTACAGATGCTGCTATACCTTCAGAGACGCTACAAGGAATGTTGAAAGATGCAGTAAATCTATCATTTAATATGGTAAGTATTGATACTGATACCAGCACTAGTGATACTGTGGCAATCATGGCTAATGGATTAGCTGGAGAAGTAGATATGCAGGAATTTAAACAAGCTCTTAATTTATTAAGTATAGAGTTGGCTAAAGAGGTAGCTCGTGATGGAGAAGGTGCCACTAAATTACTAGAAGTCACAGTGGATGAAGCATCTAATTTTTTGCAAGCTAAGAATATAGCTAAAAGTATTGTTAACTCTCCACTTGTAAAAACAGCCATTTTTGGTAGGGATGCTAACTGGGGAAGGGTAGCAATGGCTATTGGAAAGTGTGAAGAGGAATTAGAAGTTAATCCAGAAGAAATTTCTATTTATTTTGGGGATATACTTATTTATAACAGAAGACCAATAAATGATGAAAATATAATAAGCAATATTGAGCAGTATCTAGAAAATCCTGAAATAAAAATTAGGGTTTCCTTAGGATTAGGAACAGAAGATGCAACAGTTTGGGGATGTGATTTATCTTACGAATATGTAAGAATAAATGGAGAATATACAACATAATAGAAATTCCGCTATTAAAAAAGTAGAATTTTTTTAAAAAATTGTTGTCTTACTGATTTATAATCTGCCATTACAAGAAACACCTAAGCTTCATAAAATCTGATGTTAAAACTTCCTTATGATAACAAAAACTATTAATTCAAGAACAATTTTAGAGACACGAGACACTGTTGAAGAGATGAGGAATATAATGCTTGAGGAATACGATAAGTTCGATAAAAAAATTTCAGATGGCATCTTTGTATAGAAGCCTTGCCTAAATATTGTTCTGAACATAGGGAAAAAACCAACGGATCTGACAAATGAAAAATGAGGACAGTTCATTATTCATATGTAGAGAGCATAGCAAACACATGAGAGTTTAGAACAGTACATCAACAGTTAATTAAGTCTGGGGTATAATGGGAATTATAATTAATTACTGTTTATTTAATAAACTTTTTTCAGGTAAAAATTCGAAAAAGGGAAACTCCGTTAATGATGACGTTACTCGAAAAAGTATAGTTAATGTAAATAAGAGAACAATATGTAATGTTCCAAACTTAACTACAACAGGGCCTTTTAATGACGTGTCTACTCGTCTTAAAAGGCTTTTTCAATTCATCCTTACGTTGAAATATAGTAACTTTTACTACGACTTGTTAATTCCGCTTACAGCACCGGTTATCCCACCATGTAAAGAAAAATAGACAACAACATATTCTCTCATCTCCTTTTTATACTTTACATGTATTATCCTTTTAATAATAATAAATGTAAAAATTATCAAATTCCAGGCAGTCCATTTATCCTACTTTTACTACATGGTATCTAAGGAATTACTAATTTTAAAAGAATATGGAGTACCTTAGAATTTTCTTGCTGCTATCCATTCATGTAACGAGCTTCTCCACTAGTCCTACTATGACATCTTCCGGGGCTTTGGCACTAAAATAGCAGTTTAGCTTAACAAGGAAAATTTGTTTTCGTTGTAGAATAACCATTGATGAGTATTTATTAGTTTTGGCTACAGTTAAGCATTCATTAATTAATTGGTATTAAGGTTCAGATCAGTTCAACCAATCCAAGCATTTCATGTATGAAACTACTCCAGACTTTTGTTTAGACAAGTTTAGTAAAAGCCGTTTCGATTTTGGAAACGGCTTATTTCAATAATTAGTATTTCTTAAACATCTGATAAAGGATTTTTAAATTTCGACTGAATTTCTTTTAAAAACATATCTGCTGCTGCGGAAAAAACCTGATGTTTTTTCCAAACAATATTTAAACCAGCTTCAAGTCTTGGCTCTAACGGTCTAAAACAAAGGTTACTGTCGTTAGACGTATTCACTAGTTTATCAATAGTTACTGCATAACCGATACCCTCCTCAACCATAATAGCAGCATTATATAGAAGATTATATGTAGTCACAACGTTCAACTTTTCAAAATCTTCACCAAACCAATCCACAAATTCATTTTTAGATAATGTCTGTTTGATAGCCTGTCTTGAAAAGATTAAAGGAACATTTAACAAATCAATCGGTTGAATGGTATCTTTTGAAGCAAGAGGACTGTCTTTTCTCATAACTACGCCCCAAACATCTCTGGCGGGGATAGTAATATAATTATATTTTGACAAATCAGCTGGTTCTATTAAAATACAAAAGTCAAGCAATCCTTTGTCAAGTCGTTCAGTTACGTCATCTTCATTTCCACTATAGAGGTGATAGCGTATATTTGGATAACTTAATTGTAAATCTTTTGCTACTCGTGCAATTTGTTTCATGGCTTCTGTTTCCCCACTCCCTATGTAGACATCACCACTAATAGTTTCTTCCATGGAGTTGAATTCTGCCTCTAATTTATCAACCATATCAACAATTTCTTCTGCTCTCTTTCGCAAAAGCATTCCTTCATCCGTGAGAATGATACTGTGACTACTACGAATAAATAGTTTTTTTCCTAACTCTTGTTCCAGATCCTTCAATTGTCTTGACAGAGTTGGCTGTGTAACATGCAAAAAATCTGCAGCTCGCGTAATGTTTCCTTCTCTTGCCACAGTAAGAAAATATCGTAAAACTCTAAATTCCAAGTAACATTCCTCCTCTATAATATTTTAGTATAACCATTTATAAAATGCTTATCAAGCATGTCTTGTTATAAGATATAGGGATTTGTTATATGTGTATAGCTCAGCTAGATTAATAATAAAGGGGGTGAGTTAAACCGTAAGAGTGAAGTAAGCAACTCATTCTTCAAAAGAAAAATAAGAAAGGGTGTTGTTTTTAAAATGAAAAAAAAATCTATCATTTAGCGTGTACTTACAGTGATAACACTAGGCTTGCTTTTAACTGCGGCCATTGTTGCATCCTGGACCAGTGTTAGCGCTTCATCCACACCGACTTATCCAATGGAGCAGACAACTTTT
>Ga0209463_1001663_pt1 | contig 13170 bp, 12 predicted proteins | sample AgamicMgSfrz_FD_187169 | JGI IMG/M metagenome (GOLD analysis project Ga0209463, IMG submission 187169) | Agave microbial communities from Guanajuato, Mexico - Mg.Sf.rz (SPAdes) (version 2) | ecosystem: Host-associated > Plants > Phyllosphere > Phylloplane/Leaf | place: Guanajuato, Mexico... | reverse complement strand
AATGCATACAGAAAAGCAGATGCATACGAATCTCCAGCACCAAATGTTTTAAGCACATTTGTTTTATATGCTCGAGCCCGGTACAATTCACCTGATTTTGTATAAGCATAAGAGCCTTGAACACCATGTTTTATAACTACTAAATCCGCTTGATGACTGAATAGATATTGAACAGTTTCATCATTCTTGCCATCTACCTTATTTTCCATTACGTCATATTCATCTCTTGTTCCGATTACGATATCTGATTGTTCCGCAATAAAAGAATAATATACTGCCGTTTCTTCTGGAGATTGCCATGTGTATGGACGATAATCCAATTCAAATACTACTTTTACGTTATTCTTTCTTGCTAGATTCACCGCTTTAATAACCGCTTCTCTTGAAGGACTTTTTGCTAAAGCAGTTCCAGAGACAAGAAGTACCTTTGCTTTTTGGATATATTCCTCGTCTACTTCAGACGGAGTTAAGTACAAATCAGCAACATCATCTCTATACATTAAAATACTACATTCCTCAGGACTCAAAATTTCCGTAAAAGCTAGACCTGTTTTATGTCCTTCTTTATCAAATACCATATTAGATACATCAATACCGACACCTTGCATGTATCCTTTAATAAATCTACCATGCTGATCATCTGACAATTTTCCGATAAAACCGGCCTTCAACCCTAACTTGCTACCGCCAATTGCTATATTAGCTGGAGAACCTCCTACATATTTAGAAAAAGTCATTGTTTCTTCCATTGGGCGATTATACTCTACTGCATTTAAATCGATGCATGCTCTGCCGATTGCGATAATATCAAATTCTTTCTTGTCATTAAATGAGTAACTCATTTCAGGCACCCCTTCTCTTATTAGCGATGAATAATCCATTCATGATCTTTATCATTATTAAACTTCCAAATTCTCTTTGGTCCTGCCATAACATTTAGATAATAAGATGCATAGCCATCTGGAACCCCAACTGGATGATAACCTTTTGGGACAATAACAACATCCCCATTTTCCACTGCCATTGTTTCATCCAAAGTACGATCATCTGTATATACTCGTTGAAAAACAAAGCCTTGCCTTGGATCGATTTCGTGGTAATAGGTTTCTTCTAAAAAAGACTCCTCTGGCAAATTATCGACGTCATGTTTATGTGGAGGGTAACTCGACCAATTGGCAGTTTCCGTAAAAACTTCCACTACTAATAAACTATTAGCTGTCGGATCAGAATCTGGCAATATATTATGTACAAGACGTTTATTATTAAATTTACCACGCTCTTCTACACCAATTTTTTCTGCTTTAAGCAATCTTGTTGGCAGTGATTTAAATGATGGAGAGTAACAAAGCGCAATTACCGCTTTATTCTTTGCTACAATTTCATAAGTTTTGTCATTTGATACGTATACACTATCTGTTGGAATTCTTTCAAAAACATTTTCTCTTGTTCCAATGTTTTCAAAGACAGACGTCCCATCTGTAACTGTCACTTTCCCAGTCACTACTACTATGCAACATTCTTTATCTTGAAGAGTTTCAGCATATATAGCACCAGACGTAAACTCTAATAATTTAAATTCTACATATTCTAAAGGAGCATTTCCCTTTAAAACCTCATGAATTGTTTTTACACCATTTATTTCTTCGTTATGCTGATATTTTCGAAGTAACCTACTCAATTTCTATTAACCTCCTATTTTTTATTTTTTGTAAAGGGCTTGATCAGCCCTTTACACTCTACTTACTATTATTCAAAAGAAGGTTTCGCATATCTTGCTGTTACTACTTTTTTACGTGTATAAAAATCCACTGAGTCTTTACCGTTAGCATGCAGCGTTCCATAGAAAGAAGATTTCCAGCCAGAGAATGGGAAGAATGCCATTGGAGCTGGAACTCCAAGGTTAATTCCAAGCATACCCGCATCAATATTTTCTCTAAAATAACGAATGGCAGATGCATTAGAAGTAAACAAACATGCTCCATTTGCAAATTCAGACTGATTAGCAATCGCAATGGCTTCTTTTAAGTTTTTCACACGAATAATGGATAGAACCGGTGCGAAAATTTCGTCCTTCCAGATCGTCATTTCTGTTGTCACATTATCAAAAATAGTTGGTCCGACAAAGAATCCATCCTCTGGCGCTGTCTCCCTACCATCGCAGACAAGATTAGCACCTTCTTCAATTCCTTTTTCGATATAGCTAAGTGTTCGTTGTTTATTCTCTTCTCTGATAACTGGCCCTAAGAACACACCATCTTCTAATCCGTTTCCGATTTTAATATTTTTTGTTCTCTCTTTTAATGCTTCCATAAATTGATCTGCAATTCCTTCTTCAACCGTTACTACTGCACAAGCCATACAGCGTTCTCCAGCTGAACCGAATGCAGCAGACACAACATTTGTAATCGTTTCTTCTAAATTCGCATCATTTAATACAATCGTATGGTTTTTCGCACCAGTTAGCGCTTGCACACGTTTTAAGTTTTCGCTCCCTTTTTTGTACACATACTCACCAACTGGTTTTGAACCAACAAACGAAATCGCTTTAATTTCTGGGTGTTCTAAAATTCCGTTTACTACATCATGTGCGCCATACACTATGTTGAATACGCCGTTAGGAAGCCCCGCTTCTGTAAATAATTCTACTAATCTCTTCGTTAATAATGGTGTTCGTTCAGATGGTTTTAAAACAAATGTATTTCCTAGAGCAATCGCCATTGGGAACATCCAACATGGAACCATCATCGGGAAGTTAAATGGCGCAATACCACCAACTACTCCAATTGGATAGCGATAATTCGTTGCTTCTACATCTGTAGCAATAGAGGAAAGCGAATCACCCATCATTAACGAAGGGGCTCCCGCTGCAAACTCAACATTCTCAATGCCACGTTGTACTTCACCAAGTGCTTCTGTTAAGTTCTTTCCATTCTCAATTGTAATCAACTGAGCTAATTCTTCTTTATGTTGAGTTAATAGTTGCTGATAGTTAAATAGAATTCTAGCTCGGCGTGGAACCGCAATATTCTTCCATTTTTCAAAGGAAGATTTTGCCACTTCTCCTGCAAAATCAATATCTTCTTTTGTAGAAATTGGGACTTGTGCGATTATTTCTTTTGTAGCTGGGTTATAAACATCTTCATATGTAGTCGTTTTGCTCTCTACCCATTCTCCGTTTATATAATTTTTTAGTTTTTCAACAGTCATTTCCCTTTCCCTCCTACTATCCACTTCGTTTTCACTATTCCAAAACATAACCAAAATTATTATCCATTTATTAAAATAAATCACTCAACCATTGATTTTCGCCACTTAATTTGATTGACCAAGTGTATTTTTAACTATTTCGTTATTATCTTTTGGTTAAGTTTTGATAACTTATGATTACATCATAATATGTATAACGCTTTCAGTCAATAATTTTAACCGATATTTTTTATTTTTTTTGGAAAACTTAAACAATATATAGAGGAAGATACTAACTAATAAACCAAAAAAATAATCAATATAATTTAATTCTTGATGAACTTTTGATTATTTTTTGGTATAATCAATATATAAATCCAGTAATCTTTCTAGAAGTTGTAAAAGACCATTGTTTATGATTATCAAAAATAGATAACATAAGAAATAGAATCTACGTTAACCAAAATTTAACCTAAACAAAGGATGAATAATATGTTAAAAACAAAAAGAATTAAGCAAATACAAGATTATGTATTTGAACATCAAACCGTTTCCTTAGACGAGTTAGTCACAGTGTTTAAAGTATCCAAAAATACGATTAGAAGAGATGTACAAGAATTAGTGGATCGAGGCGAATTAAAAAAAGTATACGGTGGAGTCGCAGTTAATAATAGTACATTAGTATCTTTTACCGAAAGACAAGTTCAAAATAAAAGTGAAAAAGAATTAATCGGAAGAACAGCTGCTAGTTTTGTCGATAACGGAGACATCATTTTTATCGATAGTGGTACAACAACTCTGGAGATGATGGAGTATGTTAAACATAAACAGTTAACCATCATTACCAATAATTTAGATTTTATTATTCGTGCCTTACCGTATGAAAATTTGAATATCATTACATTAGGTGGACTTTTACAGCGAAATACTAAATCGTTTGCAAGTGTTAAAAGCACAGATATTATTAAAGAATATAATATTAATAAAGCATTTATGGCATCTACCGGCATATCTATTTCCAATGGAGTTACAAACTCTTCTCCGCTGGAAAGTGAAATTAAGAAAAATGTAGTAGACAGAAGCTCACAAATTTTCTTACTCACCGATCATAAAAAATTCGAAAAATACGCCCTAATGACCTATTGTCGATTAGAAGAGGTAGATTATATCGTAACCGATCTGCCACCAAACAACGAATACAAAGAATTCGCCCAAGAAAACAATATTGAAATCGTTGTGGCCAACCAAGAAAACATCGCAAAGTAGAATAAAGGGGGAATCATAAGGACGGTTCTTGTGATTCCCCTTTTTTTCAGGGAATCACAGGGACAGTTCTACTGAGTACTTTTAGATTAATGAAAGAAGGATTATCATATCTTCAAGGGGATTGCTGATAAAAAAACGAAAGTCACTGCCTATTACTGAGCACTCTTTCGTCATTCATCTACTTCTATACTTATGGTACTGGGTTGTTATAATAATTAAGATATGAAATGCATAATGAAGTTTATTTTATAGAACGATGAGGCAATTAATGGGGGAATTTCTAGATCATAATATTTTCTTTATTGCTTTTCATTTAAATACTCAAGTACACTTTGGTGTTGTTTTTGTATCGTTGATATTTGCTTTATTTCGTTACTTAGCTCTGTTTTATTTTCATCTAATTTCTTCATTAAACTACCATAATAAAAACCTACTTCTTTTCTAATCTCACTCTGTTCTGCAGCACCTTTTCATCTAAGGTTCCGATTTTATCAAGAATTCGATGTAAAAGTTTTTCCATAGTTACTCACCCCCTTTTTTAATAGTAGACTCTCTCCTTACCACACTGTCATCCTCTATCCAATACAATCATCAATAACGCAAAGCACCAACTTATCTTATTTGGTGCCTTGCATTCCTGTAAAGCTACAAACCTACTTTCTATTCATGGAGCAACTTTTAAATTTTTTTCCTCTTGGCAACATATATAATCGAAAACCTCTTGGGAAGTTTTACTTGTTTTTAAAATATGATAAAATTCCTCCTTTTCCAACAGTTGAACTAACTGCGAAAGAGCATTTAAGTGAAATTCCTGATTAATGGCTGCCAAACAGAATACAAATCGAACTGGCTTATTAGTATATTTATCAAAATATACTGGTTCATTCAAAACAGCTATACTAATCGATAATTGATTTACACCATCCGAAGGTCTTGCATGGGGAAGCGCAACGTTTGGCATTATTACCATATAAGGACCATCTTTTCTGGCATTTTCTATCATTTTCTGAATATAATTTTCTGTAATTCTTTTTTCATGTAACAATGGTAATGCAGATAAACGAATGGCATCCTCCCAATTATTTGCCAATACGTGCAACTGAATAAGCTCTGGAGAGATAATCTCACTCAATTTTGGTCCTTGATCTTTTTTTAGTTCTACTTTTTCATTTACTACGAAGTATTCATATAACTCTCTTTTCATTTGCTCTTTTTCTTTCACCACTGCATACTTTTCCACAATTTGAGTAATTAGTTCTACACTAGGTAATTTGAAAAAGGAATTCCCTAGCTCTGTGTAAACATCTCTTATTAACCGGTATTTTTCTGCTGTGTCCATTACAGGACTTACAATAAAAACGGGTTTTTTGGTATAGAATAAGCGAATATCCGGTACAGTAGAAAATAATAGATCATAATCGACATCTATTTTATCCAATTGCTCTGTTTCAATAGGTGCTAAAAAAGCGAATTCAGGAAAAATAGACTTCAAAACAGTATGTGTAATAGATGAACTACCAACCCCATTTGGGCAAACAATTAATCCTACTTTATTGTTTGCCTTACCTTCTCTTTCATTTCTTGATAAAGATGCAAAATGAATTGTCAAATACGCAACTTCTTCTGCAGGGATAGGATGTTTGAATAGTGCGCTAAGTGGTTTCAACGTTTCATTAACTATAGTAAATAAATTATTGTATTCCTCTATGATTTTCTCATAGAGTGGATTAACAATCGGCAAATGAAAAAGCAACCTGTAATAAACGGATCGGAAGTGCCTAAAAATTTGCTTAGACACTTCTCTTGGATGTTCAAAGCGAATTCCCGAAAAAGATTCAAATCGCATTCGGATATGTTCCACTAAGTCCATAACGAGGGGATAGTCTTCACGATATTCATCAGCCTCACCTAATGTTAGACCTAATACCCAAGCTGTTAAATAACAAATATTTTCTTCCTTTTTTATATGATAAAATGATAATAATTCTTCTGCAAAATTATATTCTTTTGTAGATTTAATCGATCTCCATTTATGGGTCAAATGAAGAGATTCTACTTTTTGTAATCTTGTCTTTAATAATAGAAAGGAATAAATAAATTCTGTTAACCTATTCTCAATAAAATTGATATTGTGTTTGTTCGAATAAAACAATACAATCTGTTTCATATGTGCATAGCTTTCCAGTTGATTTTCCCGCAAAAAATAGCCAAATAATTTTGTGTTATTATTTGTATTTAATTCTTTTACGATTAATTTTAATCCTAAATAGCGAATCTCACTCTCATTCCCTACCAGATGATATCCTTGCTTCCGATTGTATTCCAAGAAGATTCCCATACGTTGTAATTTAGAAGTTAAAGCTTTTAAATCACCCATTATCGTTGTTTTGCCAACTTTTAAAGCATCAATGAAATGGTTTATGGATAGATAATCTATGTTTATGAAAAGATAGAGAAACATATATTGCATACGTTCCTCACTACTTAATACATATTCATCAACTGGAATAGTATTTGATACCTCATTTATTAATAATTCCCGTGTTTCATAATCAACAGAAATTTGATTATAGCTATTTATTTCGATTGGTTTTTTCTTATGTGATTCTAACCAACTATTTATTTTTTCCAAGCTATAATCAATTTGTCTTTGCGTTAATTTCGTTTGCTCTTGTAAATTTTGCTTTTCTATAAATGGGCGTTCCATAATTTTTCGGATAATGATGTATGCTCTTTCATCTAGCAAATGACTTCACTCCATTTAATAATAATAGAAGAGAATCCGGCTTGTTCGAGAATATCTTAATGCTTTTTTAAATTAGTTGATTGGTGTAACTTGATCTCATTAATTATTTCTCCTAGTATGACAAATTCTTTATTCTCTATCATTTATAATTAATCATTTCGATATTTCCTTAATTTTTCTACAAGTTCTCTTGCATTTTGTTCAATTTGTGTTGATGTTCCATTCGTTAACAAGCCACCGATTCCTACACAGTCTATCCCATTTTCAAACCACTCTATTATATTATCAGCAGACACTCCTCCAGAAGCCATTATAGGCATATAAGGAATCGGTGTTTTCAAAACTTTACCAAGCTGTGAGCCATAAAAGTTAGAAATCGGAAATGCTTTAATCATTGAAGCTCCTGACTCCATAGCATCAACCATCTCTGAAATGGTTGTACAGCCTGGGGCATACGGTACTTGATACCTATTGCATATTCTACAAACCTCTTCTTTATAATTTGGTGCAATGATAAACTTCGCACCAGCTAATATGGCTAGTCTTGCCGTTTCTGTATCTAATACTGTACCTGCACCTACTAGTAAGCGTGTCCCATATTTCTTATTTAAGCCTTTTATTATTTCTCCTGCATTTGGCAATGTGTAGCTAATTTCTAATACATCTATTCCCCCAGCTAAGCAGCCATCTGCAATTTCATAAGCACGTTCTAATGTCTCTACTCTTACAATAGCCATAATTGCTGTTTTTTCCATTCGATTGAGAATATGATTTTTATACATTAGTAAAAGCCCCTTAATACGATAATTTATGATATTTTTGTAGATAAGCTGTTACCACTGAGCTAATTTCTTCTACCACTTCACCTTTAGGCTCTAGGACAGGATACCTAGCCGCACCAACAGAAATTTCTGCAATCTCCATTGCTTTTTTCAAGACTGCAGGAATGGAACCGAGCTTTAAGACTCGGCGCAGTTCTTCTAAACTTTGCTGAGCTTCTTCTGCTTTCTGTCTTTCTCCTTTTTGCCAATGCTTATAAATGGAAACATCAATATTAGTTAAAAGGTTCGATGTTGCTGCAATTGCTCCTGTTGCTCCTTCATCCAAAGCTTTTAATATTAAAGAATCTGACCCAGATAAAACAGAGAAAATCTCTTTTTTTGTCACGCTAATATAATTTTTAATATTTTCAATGTCACCGCTGCTATCTTTTATTCCTACTATATTATCAACCTTAGCCAGTCGTGCTACTAATTGTGAACTTAAATGAATACCAGTATTTTTGGGTATATTATATAGTACAATCGGAATACTTACCGATTCAGCTATTTTCATATAGTGTTGATACAATTCTTCTTCTGTTAGTGAAAGGAAATATGGCGTAATAACAGAAAGTGCATCTGCCCCCAGTTTTTCTATTTCTTTAGATAAAGAGACGACTTCTGCTGTACTATTTCCTCCAGTTCCTACATAGACCGGAACCCGTTTATTTGTTTCCTTTATGACAATAGAAGCAAATTCTACTTTTTCGTCTCTAGATAATACATGAAACTCTCCATTCGTACCTAGAATAAATAATCCAGCCACCCTCGAACAGATTAAGCGATTAACTAAATCACATGTCGCTTGCTTATCAATTTTTTGCTCCTTATCAAAAGGAGTAACCATCGCAGTAATAATTCCACTAGGCTTCATTTTTCCACCTCTTCTACTAGTAAACTATTTGTTTGATAGGCTATAGAAACAGTTTCTCTATCTATAGCCTGCACATTTTTCTACTTTTGTTTTATGGACTGTCCAAGGGTTCCTCCGGGATGCCACTTTACATACGTTTGTGCATCCAACCCCATTTCATTTTGAAGTAATATCGATAGGGTTTGTAGTACAAGTAGTTCAGCAACAATGGAAGCTCTTGGAGGCTTATTAAGACTATCCCCTTCCTTTGATACACCTGCAAAAATAGCAAAGTCGCTTTGTCGAGCAATCGAGGATTGAAGGTTCCCTGTAATGGCAATGATAATTGCTCCATTCTCCTTTAAAGTTTGAAGCGTCTTTTTTAATTCATCTGTCTCTCCACTATTGGATATTGCAATTACAATATCCCCTTCAACAACTTGACCTGACGAACCATGAATAGCTTCTGTACCGTCTAAAAAATAGGCTGGCGTTCCAGTGGAGGATAATAAGGATGCACTATAGCGTGCAACATAACTAGGTTTTCCAATGCCGGTAAGATGTAATCGTTTTCCTTTTTTTCTAGCATTAATAATACATGACTTCGCTTCTTCTAAATTAGCAATCGAAATATGGTTAATTAATTGACTCATTTCTTCTTGTATAGCTTCCAAGTAGTTCTTTGCCTCACTCATTCCTCTTTTCCTTTCCTTTTGATTTTTCTTATCAACAACAAGTTAACTCCCTTGAATCTTTGCTAACTAAACTTAATGGAAAAAGCTTAAGAATTTATTCAGAAGCATACCAGTAATATTGTAGTCAATATTTGGGAAGGTAGATCCTTCAATATTCATCCCAGCAAATACTGGATAAAGCACTGTTGGTAAGAGTGCTAGTAATAATCCAACAACGAACGATCCTGCAACCGCCCCTCTCCAACCCCCTGTTGAATTTCCAAAAACCGCAGCTGTTCCCCCTGAGAAGAAAGCAATATGAGCAGCAGGAATAATAACAACTGGGAAGTCAAAAAACACCATAATAAATACTGCCAAAAGTCCAGCTATATAAGCAGACAAGAAACCAACAATTACCGCTGTAGGTGCAAATGGGAATACCGTTGGTACATCAAGGGCAGGGCGAGAATTTGGTATAAATTTCTCTGATATAGACACAAATGCTGCTGTAATTTCAGCTAAAAACATACGTACACCTGTCATTAAAATCGACATACCTGCTGTAAACATAAATGCTTGGATTAAGGGGAAAACTAACCAATGGGTTGTACCAGCTAATTCTTGTGCAACATCTTTTCCTGCCTTTAAAGTAGATACATAGAAAAGAATCAGCATGATAACAGCCATTCCCATTAGAAAATCTCTAAAAAAGGATAACCAAGCAGGAAATTTAATAGATTCTGTGCTTTTCTCTTGATGTTTGCTAAATAACATTCCAATACTTCCTGATAATGCATAACCTAACATATTAAAATGCCCTATAGCGGTGGCATCACTGCCTGTAATTTTTCGCATAAAAGGCTGACATAATTGCGGTAAAGCAGCAGAGCAAAAACCTAAAATAATCCCGCCAAGAACAATAGCAACTGTATTTGAATATCCATAAGATTTAATTATCAGAGATAATACACAAGCGAAGAATAAGCTGTGTCCACCTGTGAAGAAAATATTCTTCATCGGAGTAATTCTTGCAAAAACTAAGTTCATAACAAATCCTAAAATTAAAGTACATGATACTACAAAACCATACTCAGATTGAGCAAGAGCTGTCGCAGCTTCAGGTGAGGCAACAACACCTGTCAAATCGAAGCCAGCTTGGAATAATACGTTAAAGTTTTTTAGTGCTGCTGTCATTGTGCTCGCACCAATACCAAAGATCAGAAATCCAATCAATGTTTTAAATGTACCTGTCATTACTTCTGTCATAGCTTTTCGTTGTGCTAGTAATCCAATCAAGGCAACTAATGCTAAAATAATTGCAGGATTACTAAATAAGCTAATAATGAATTGCATCATCTATCCCACAGCTCCTTATTATCTATTTTCCATTCCCTGTAAAAATTTATTTAATTTCTCAAAAATTTCTTTTTTATCGACAATATTGGCAATACCAATAATATGTTGCTTTATCCCTTTATTACTTAATTCCTGTGCGACATCCACAAGAGTAATTAATAATTCACCATCAAATCCAGGTACACCATCTAATGAAGAATGTTCTACTTGTATAGGCAGTTTATTTTCTCTTACCACTTCATTAACTTTTATTTTTAGCATCAAACTTGAACCAACGCCTGCTCTACATGCTACTAATGCTTTATACATAAAAATCGCCCCTTTAGTTAAATAGTACTAATATATGAAAGTATCTCTTTCGGACTGTTGCTAGTATCTAATAGCTTAAAAAAATCCTCATTTTCCAATAACTTTACTAATTCTGCCAATGCTTCCAAATGACTATTATTGTCTGTTGCGCTCAAACAAAATAAATACTTCACTGGATCATTGGCTTCATTTCCAAAGTTAACAGGACGATCCAATGTAGTGATCCCAATTGCTGTTTCATTAGCTCCAAATTCCGCAGGAGCATGTGGTAATGCAACATGCTTAGTAATAACAATATAAGGTCCAATCGACTTGGCAATTTCAATAATTTTATTGACATACTCTTTTGTAACCTTGTTCTTCACTACGAGAGGTAGTGTACCTTTTCTAATTGCGTCCTCCCAATTATCCGCCTTTACATTTAATTGGATTAATTCTTCTTCTAAGATATTGTTTAACAATATCACTACCTCCTTACAAACACTTTACTTATCCATTTCTTTTGATAATCTTTCTCCGTTTATACTTTCTTTAAGATATTTTCCCTCCATCTCTCAAATCTTTTAAAGTGATCACCTTTAATTAAATTGTAGTTTGAAGCGCTTTCTCCTTCAATGCTCATTGAGTTCTTATTTTGTTGACTGCTGAAACAAATCATGAACCTAAATAAAACAACTTCCTGTAAGCACGTTTTCAAACATCAATTTTTATAAAAATGTGATTTCTATCACATTTTTTATCCGATTATTTTGTTATACTTCCATTGAGAATAATTATCACTAAAAGAGGTGTTATCGATTGACTAAAGTATTAGATTTAAATCGAACCATCTTAGAATTAACAACCACTTATCCAGAATTAATTAACGTTTTAAAAGAGGTAGGCTTTGAAAAAATTACGGACCCTCGTATGATGCAAACCGCAGGACGAATCATGACCATTCCAAAAGGATGTCGCATGAGAAAAATATCAATAGAAACAGTAAAACAAGCTTGTATAGATCATGGGTTTACGATTATGGAAGAGGGAAGGGACACGTATGAGTGAATTAATAAACAATCGAAAAGAATTAAAAAAAGAAGCTTCCGAACGCCAACGGCTTTTAAAAGAAATCATCAAAGATTTACATGCTGGCAAGTCAGTTGAAGAAGTAAAAGCTCAATTTGAAAATGCCGTTGGTAATATTTCTGTATCGGAAATTTCCCAGCTTGAACAAGCTCTTATGGAAGAAGAAGGGATTCCAGTTGAAGAAGTACAACGATTATGTTCTGTGCACACAGCAGTATTTAAAGGATCCATTGATGATATTCATGCCTCTTCTTCCCAAAAATTAGAAGAAGAAGTTGGAGATCCAATTCATACCTTTAAACTTGAAAATAAAGAAATTGATTTATTAGTAAATTTCAAGCTTCAGCTTCATTATGAACGATTTGAAAAAGATGATTCTCGAGAAAATGTCCAAAAACTTCTGGAGGACATACAACTATTATTAGATATCGATAAACACTATAGCCGCAAAGAAAATTTACTATTTCCCTTTCTTGAAAAATACGGTATTTATGGACCTACCCAGGTTATGTGGGGAGTAGATGATACAATTCGTGATGCTATTAAATTAGCAAAACAACAATTAGAAGATTATCACGGAGACAAACAAGACATTCTGAATAATATTTACTTTATTATTCAGGAAACTACTGAAATGATTTTCAAAGAAGAGAATATTCTATTTCCGATGGCCCAAAGTACATTAACTGAAGATGAATGGATAAAAATTGCAACCGAAAGCGAAGAAATTGGCTATTGTCTTATTAAACCAGTAGAAAAATGGATTCCAAAGCGAGTATCTATACAAGAGAAATCCTCTATAGATATGATAGAAGATGGACTGATTCATTTAGAAACCGGCATTCTTTCTGTCAAACAGCTAGAACTAATGCTAAATCATTTGCCAGTCGA
>Ga0209463_1001660_pt1 | contig 13191 bp, 9 predicted proteins | sample AgamicMgSfrz_FD_187169 | JGI IMG/M metagenome (GOLD analysis project Ga0209463, IMG submission 187169) | Agave microbial communities from Guanajuato, Mexico - Mg.Sf.rz (SPAdes) (version 2) | ecosystem: Host-associated > Plants > Phyllosphere > Phylloplane/Leaf | place: Guanajuato, Mexico... | reverse complement strand
AATAACGACAGTATTTATGAATTTCCTGATAAAATATACAGCTTGCTGATTAAAGAATTTGAACTTGAAGATAATCTTTATTAACCTAACTGTTTTATAGATTGAAAGAGAGGTTCTGTATGACATTTTCGCTTAGAGCAATTAAAGAATTAGAATATAGAGCAAAGCGGCTACATAATAGGTTTAGCTTTAAAACAGAAAGTACAATGAAGAAACCTGTTAATAGTCGAAATGCATTAGATTTTGAAAGTGACGTTGAGTTTATGCTCCCTGCCGCTAACGAACTTAACTTTATAACCATTAAAGATAATTATACATACGCTCAAAATATATTTAATACTGTGCAAAGATTATTAATTGGTGGGAATAAAATTGTTCTTTCCGGTGGAACAAATGAAGAAATGAACGAATTAGTTATGAAGGAAACTCAAAAAATTTTAGACCTGATTTTAATGATTAAAGATAATGATAGGCAGTTTAAAAACATTATTTTTGATGAAAAACATAGGTTTGGTGAACAGTGGTTTATAGAAATTGCTAAACACATTCAAATAACTAATGATGTATCTGTTTTTGTGAATGAATTAAATGGTGGGGATATCGCCTTACACATAAAGAAGGCGTTATTAAATCCTAATGATAAAGACATTAAGCTATACGGAGTAGATCGTGATATTGATTGTGGAGCAGATTCAAGAAAGAAAGGTATTGAAACCGCACGTAACGGACTAGCTGAAGTAAGTTCTTTATGGGCTGACATTTCTTTTTGTGCTAATCATTATATAAATTTTGGTGATGAACGTAATTACTATATAGAAAGTGAAATTTATAATTTTTATAGAAAAAAACTAACTAGGCAACAAGGTATCTTTATTTTCAACTACCCCTTCTATCGAATTGATGATGTGAAAAACATTCTCCGTAATAATGAGTTAATAGCTGCTATTAACACAAATGATGAAATTGGGAACATTGTATTTGTTCTTCGATACGGAACCTCTAAAGAACACTCTAAAAAAGAAATTCAAAAAATAGAATATCAACCCCATCGCTTACCTTCGCATATGACTGATGCAATTAACTATTATACAAAGCATATTGAGGAAGTAAAAACATTCAGAGGTAAATACACCGATATGCACGACATTCGAGCAGAATTTGAGAATCAAGAAGATTCTGCTGAATTTTTATTTGATTATTACCAACCTCGAAACAAGCTACAACAGCTAGATAATCCACTAATTGAATACAAGCCTGATCACGTTCCTGCTATTGCTACTTCGGAAATTATTAATGGTCGATATGTAGATGAAGTGTTGCAGAAAAAAACAGGAAAAGAGTTTGGATTTGATCATTTGTTCTCAACCAAAATAGTTAAACGTGAAACTGAGGAAAAAGAAGAAAAATTAGACAAAGACGGTAATAAAGTTGTGGAAATTAGTGAGAAAAAAAGTAACGTTATTGTGTCTATTGCTTTAATTGCTCAGACAGGAGAATATGTAGAGTTATTTTCAAATGAAACAGAAGATGATGATAATTTTAATTAAAGAAGGTAAGGTGAAAGTTTGGACCGTTCATTAGACAACTTAAGTTTAAATTCACACAATTCCTTAGATAGTTTAAGGTTAGATTTACATAATGGTGAACGCTCTTTTAATTTTAATACTGACCTCCTAATTGCTAAGAGGACTGAAAAAGAAAATGAGCTGGAGATATTAGCTGTTTCCCTGTATGAAACAAAGTCTGAAATTAATAAGCTAGTAAAAAAGAAGAATGGAGCTTCAGGGAAGATACACGGACACCCTTTTTATAATTACGATCAGACTAAATTCACCATTAAAAAATTCTCTAATTTTGAAAAAAGAGAAGCACCAGGTAAAAAACATAATCATCGTATAACGTTAATTAGAAAAAAAGACCTCGTAATAGATCAAACGGTGGAATCGTATCCAATTGTGATGCTACCTAAAGAAGAGGCGGAACACTTACAAACAGTTGTCTTTGAATACGTTAGAGACAACATTGTATCCCCGCTCTTCCCTGATGTGAGAATTCCTCAAGTGTTAGCAGGTGAACTATTCATATCTATTGAAGAAGCGGAAGTTATTTTAAGCAATGTCAATAATGGTGTTGTTAAGACAGAAAATGAAATAATGACAGCAGAAATGTTGCTTATGTATTATCAGTGGGTCGATTACTTAATACAAGAACTAGCTAAACGAAACAGGTTGCAACACTTAGAAGTAATTGCTTGTCCAAGAGATTTAATAGCATATGAGATAATTATTAATGAAAGTGAAATACGAGAAATTGTGTCTAGAGGGTTAATAGCAGGATGGATTAAAATATCTAAAACCTCCAAGCTAACTAAGCGTTACGATGGCTTTGACACGTATATGCCTGATTATGCTAGCACGTTTAAACAAAGAATTGAGAGTATATCAGTTGCACAACATCATTATGGCGTAATAAGAGAACAAACTACCAAATACTTAAAACGTTTAGGTAGAGCGCCCATATCTGTCCAATTGGATGCTATAGAAGCAGGACTAAAATCTTTAAAGAAACAAAAAAGAGTAAATATAGTCGGGGAGCCTGGTGTTGGAAAAACATATATTATGTCCTCCACAGCTTTTCTAGACTCGCTATATTCTCAAAAAACGATGAAGCTCTTAGTAATGTCTCCTGATCATTTAGTGGAATCTGCTTGGCAAAGAGAGACGGAAGAAACACTAAAAGAAGCATCATATCACCATATAAATTCTGTAACGGATATTATGAAATATGAACAGCAAGGATTATTACTAGATGAAAAGCCTCGAGTGTTTATATTGCCTCAAAATTCCGCAAAGAGCGGCTATGCTACTATGCCGATGGTAAGGTGGGAAACTCACCTATTACCTATAGAAAATCAACCAAATAAATATAAGTCTCAAAAAGTATTTGTTTGTCCACATTGCGGAGATATCCAAAAAAGAAGAATTAAAAACACAGACACTAATCCTAATGCAACAAAATTTATATATGTTCCCGTTCCTTATGATCACTATGCTACTGAAAGATACAATAATAGAAAATGCAATACGTGTCAGACAATTCTTTGGGGAACTACAAACAAAGAAGCAGTTTCCTATAAAGAATTCGCTTCCGGAGAAGCTAAGGAATCTCCTTTTGTATACACAAGTGTAGGGTTTTTCCCTAGAGACTTAAAAGCCCTCAGAAGGCTTATAGAAGACACACGAAAGAAGTATGACGAGAAACCCACTAAAACCAAAAAAGCTCAACTGTCAGGACTAAGAGCGGCTGAGTTGCAAATGAATGGTACTACGAAGGAAAAAAAACAAGTATCCCCTCATAAAGTACCCATCGCTGATTACATTTTTAAGAATCTAAAGAATGTTTTTACTCACTTAATCATTGATGAGGTACACGAAATTCAAAATAGTGCTTCCGCAAGAACACAGGCTGCCGGAAAATTAATTGCATCTGTACCAAAGGTTATTACAGGTACAGGAACTTTAATGAACGGATATGCAAAATCCCTCTTCTTTACATTCTTTATGCTATTTCCAGAAAAAATGAAAAAAGCAGGATTTGAAATTGGTGACGTTGAAAAATTCCAAGTTGCCTTCGGTGTAACTGAAAAACGATACCGCATAACGTCTGATAAAAAAAGAACTACTATAGCTCCTAAATCAAAGCCTGGTATATCCCCTATTATTTTCCCTATGTTCCTTCAGTCAACAAGTGTATTTATTACCCTAGATGATTTAGAAACAGCGCTGCCTGCAATAGAAACTGAAGTTGTTGAGGTAGAGCCATCTCAAGAGTTACTAAAAGGAAAACAAGAATTAGAACTAGCGGTAGCTGCAGCTACTAAGGGTGATGTAAAGTTATTTAAAGCCCTAATGCCTCTATTGTACTCTTATCTAGATATGCCGACGATACAAAGAGAAATTAAAGATGAAGACGGTAACTTAGTACATTTAACTAAAGTTATTGCGAACGAAGATGATAGAAAAATCGATGCATTAAAATCAATAGTAAAAAAGGAAGTTGTACAAAATCAAAATAGAGTAATTGTTTATACATACTATACAAACGATGGTATTAATGACTATATAAAAGAAAAATTAGAAGAAGAAGGATATCAGGTTACGGTTCTCAATAAAAATACAGAACATAGTATTTCTTGTGACGGCACCTTAAAGAAAGTGCCTAAAAACAAACGTGAAGAGTATATTAAAGCGGAAGTGAAGAAAGGTACGGAAGTTCTAATTACTAACCCTGAGCTAGTTAAAACAGGAACCAACTTGGTTGATTTCGCTCCTATAGTGAGATACCAGATGGACTATCAAGTTTACACTGAACGTCAAGCAAGAGGTAGAACAAGAAGAATAGGACAAACTAAAAAATGTACAATTTATTACCTCTACTACAAGCAGTCATTCCAAGAGGATATTACAAAACTAATGGCCACGAAAATAGTTGCATCAGAAGCAATAGAAGGAAAAATGGACTCTAGAGGTCTTGATGCAATAACAAATAGTAGAACTCCAGAAGAAGAGCTAGCGAAAAAGTTCTTTGAAACAATGGGGTTAACTCAAGATAAAAAGCCTAAATGATTAAAATTCATTTAGGCTTTTTGCGGATTATTTTTTAAAGAAAAATGGATAATTATATTCTTCTAAATAAACTGGTTCATATTTCTTTTTGTTAATTGATGCCCAATTCTCCATACTCCACTTTTCATCCCATACTGCCATTCTCAAATGCGAACGATTTTGAAAGTATGGATTCAAAAGAATGCTAAAGAACTTACTCTTTTTACTGGTATGAGCAATAAGTAAATTGGGGTTCAACTTTTTCAGTAAATGCAATGCTCTACCTTCTCTAAAAATCAGATTATTAAATGCTCTAATGCGACAAGATTCTTTTGTAAGGAAAAAATTAAATACTTCTGTAAAATCCGAGTCAATGTCTAAATATGGAGTAATGTTCTCTTTCCATTTTTCAATCTGCGAATAATAAGGTTCTCTCTTATCGTTCCACAACTTATAATAGTGCTCTGATTTAGTTTCCCATCTATTTTCAAACTCGTAGAGGTTGTCACCGAACATCTCTGTCCATCTAGTTAAAACGATTGAGTTTCGAGTACCAGTTATCTTTTCAGCTGCTAAGTTTAATTCTTGTAGTATTCTATATGTTTTATCAAGATCTTCCTTTGTCCATCCCCCTACTCTTTGGTACAAATCTCCTTTATATGCAATGATAAATCTAAAATTATATGGATAAATTTCTCGTATTGTTTTTGCAACCATTTGTAAGTGGATAAGAGTAATAAAATCAGCAACGTCAGGATGAATCCAACCATTTGAAATATTCTCTTTCTTAAACTTAGGTGAAAAAGTAGTTAAAAAGAAATCAATGGGGGCTCCTTTTGAAACAAGAGTACTTAACTTAGAATAATATATGTTTTTTATTTCATCTGACATTATACTACTGCCTTCTAATTGAACGATGGATTGATTCGAGAACAAAAAACGGTGAATAACATCTGTTATAGTATCTGTATCTTTGACCTTTAGGTTGTATTTATCAACAATTGACTTGAAATATAAGTTGTTTATTTCTAAATCTGTAATCTTCAAAGCTTTTCCCTCCCTTATAAGCTTAGTTTTTCAGCTATGAGTATAATTAAGAATTAACTTTTGTGGAAAGAAATTCAATTATTTATTGTAGCCTGTGCATTGTTTTATAGAGGCGCTGAAAAATATAATTTTAAAACTAAGATGTAGAGAAAGAAGTTAAAGGGGAATGCTCGTTGAAAATACAATTTAGGGGTCATAACTTTGAACTACCTCAAACAACACGAAAATATATAATTAGCAAAGTTCCAGTGTTAGAACACCTTTCTCAAGAGAATGTTAAAGTTTACATAAGTGTAATGAAATTTCAGTGTAATTTTAAATTAGAAGTTCTTTTATACGGAGAGAACCAACCTCGTATGAATGAAGAAAGTATCTCAAAAGATTTAGATTCCGCACTTTCTCTGATAAATAGTAGGCTAGAAAATAATTTTAAAAGGCTGAAGAAAAGTAAAGCAGTAGAGATCTAATTAATATATTCTAATACAAAATAGTCTAATACAAAAAAACTTATGGCGAATACACTATAAGTTTTTTTGTATTGTTCTCTTCATTCTAGCTATTTTTAACTAATAAATTCTGAATGTATTTCTTATGAATGTTTCATAAAAGATAATAAATGAGCGTAGCGCAACATATATTTTATGAAAAGTTATGCTAAGTTATGAAAAAATACTAAAAGTTATGCAAAAGTATTAATTAGAAATTGTTAATTTGAAATGAGTTTTTCTGCAATTTGTACAGCATTTAAAGCTGCTCCTTTTAATAAGTTATCTGCTACAACCCAAAAACTTGCTGCGTGGTCACTATTTACGTCTTTTCTTAAACGTCCAACCATTGTGTCAAAAACGCCTTCTGAATTACGAGGCATTGGATATAATTGCTCTTTTGGGTCGTCAATTAGTTTTAAACCCTCGAATTTTTCCCAAAGACCTCTTAGTTCTTCAACGTTAATCGGTTTCTCAGTTTCAACATAAACTGATTCACTATGCCCAACAAATACAGGTACTCGGACACAAGTGGCATTCACTTGTATTTTGTCATCGTGCATAATTTTCTTAGTTTCGTTGATCATTTTCATTTCTTCTTTTGTAAATCCGTTTTCTTCAAAAACATCAATTTGAGGAATTAGATTAAAGCTAATTGTATGAGGATATACCTTCGGTGTATATTTTTCTTTATTTAAAAAGGCTGAGGATTGTTCTTTTAATTCTTCAATAGCCTTTTTACCAGTTCCACTAACCGCTTGATATGTTGATACTACTACCTTCTTTAGCCCTAAATGGTCTGCAATTGGTTTCAATGATAGAACCATTTGAATAGTAGAACAGTTTGGGTTAGCAATAATACCCTGATGTGTGAATATATCTTCTGGATTTACTTCAGGCACTATTAAAGGAACATCTTCTTTCATACGAAAATGACTTGTATTATCAATTACTATTGCCCCGCTATCAACAGCATACGGTGCATATTTTTCAGAGATACTACCCCCTGCCGAAAATAGAGCAATATCAATTCCTTCAAATGACGATTCATTTAACTCTTCTACAACAATTAGTTCATCCTTGTAATTTAGCATTTTACCTGCTGATTTAGCTGATGCTAATAACTTTAGTTTATTAACCGGAAAATTTCTTCTTTGTAATGTTTCGATCATTTTTTGTCCAACTGCACCAGTTGCACCGACAACTGCTACATTGTATTTTTTCGTCATAGATAAACACCTCTAATTAATTTTTCCTCTACCAATATAGAGGATGGAAATTTAAATCTACAAATCATATTAGCCTTCATTATCTTCTATTTTTCAAAAATAAACAGGAGTAAAACTTGGCTTTTGTAGTTGTGGAAGGTTAGAAGTTATACAAAATTAGTATTAATAGTCCTATCAAACCACCTACTATTTAATTGACTTTGCGTAAGTGTTAATACATAAAATTGCAAATTTCAATAAACAGGAAAATAAATAGTCATCACAAAAATAGTGCAGAATATAATTATTCTTTAAGGTGGTTTAGAAATATAACTTGCGTCAAAGGGGTGTTTTTAAATGAAGTGAATAAATCCATAAGAAGTATTAAAATTGGTGGTGATTAAATGTCTGCAAAGCAACAAAGAAAGATTGAACAATCTATGATAGAAATAGAGCATTTATTTGATAAATGTAAAGATGCTCCAGATGACGAGATATTAGAAATAGAACAAGAAATAAGGGGACATCTAGAAAAAATAAATAATATACAACTTATCATAAAGAAGTCAGCGCCACACCTTTTTAGAGAAAATAAAGAAAGTCTTAACCTAATTGAAAAGAAATTTATTGTTTTGTCGGAAAGCTTATTTAAAGGAATAGCTAAAAAATATCCTATTAAGATAACATACGATGAATTCATAAATAATAAAGAGAACCAGTTATTGAGACTTGGAATTCTAGGATTAATACACAAAGAGAAGCTTATTGAATCACTTTTTCATAAATTTTTTGAAAACCAATTACCTCATCATCCAAAAGATGAACATCCTCTAGCTAGATCTATATCAAGAAAATTTATTATACACACAGGTCCCACAAATTCTGGAAAAACATTTAACTCACTAATAAGGTTGAAAGAAATTCAAAAAGGGATGTACTTAGCTCCTCTAAGACTCTTGGCTTTAGAGGTATTTGAGAAGTTAAATTTAGAGGGTACGCCTTGCACACTGTTAACTGGCGATGAAGAAATAGAAGTACCCTTCTCCAATCATATCTCTTGCACGATTGAAAAGGCTGACTTGAAAAATTTTTATGATGTAGTTGTAATTGACGAATCTCAATTAGCCAGTGACTCATCTAGAGGAGGTGCTTGGACTAGAGCGATTTTAGGGTTGTATGCTAAAGAAATTCATATTTGCTGTTCCTTGAATGCAGTACCTATCATTAAAAAGTTAATCAAGGATTGTAATGATGAATTGGAAATTAATATAAATGAAAGAAAAACGCCTTTAATTATAGAAGAAGATAATTTTAAGTTCCCTAAAGATGTTCGCGCAGGAGATGCATTAATTGTTTTCTCTAGAAAGAATGTGCTACAAGTAGCCTCAGTGTTAAGTGAATATAACATAAAATCAAGTATGATTTATGGAAACCTCCCTCCGGACACAAGAAGGAAGCAAGTTGAGTTGTTCACGTTGGGTGAAAATGAAGTAGTTGTCTCCACTGATGCAATAGGAATGGGATTAAACTTACCTATAAAAAGAGTGGTTTTGCTTGAAACAGAGAAATTCGATGGAAATGAAGAAAGGTCTTTATCTGATCAAGAAGTTAAACAAATACTCGGTAGAGCAGGAAGAAAAGGATTATATCCCAAAGGTTATGTAAACTCAGTTAAAGACAAAGAACTTATTTTTGAAAAACTTACTAAAAAGGATGAGGAGATACGTAAGGTTTATATAGGGCCATTAGAAAACACAATATTATCTTTAAGTTTTGGAACCATAAAAGAGAAACTAAGTTATTGGAAGACATTTAACTCTAAAGTGCCCTACATAAGAAAAATTGAACTTGCTGAACAACTTGAATTGCTTGAATTGTTACCGAAACATCTAGAAAAGAATTTGACACAGGAACAAATATATCGTGCTATATATATCCCTTTTGATTACAACGATGAAAAGTTAATATCACTGTGGTTGAAGTATTTGGGTGAAATAAACAAATTAAATGATGAATTTGAAAAGCCGCTTTTTAATTTAAAATCTGATCTAGAAGAGTTAGAAACAGCATATAGAAAAATTGATATATATTACTCTTTCAGCAAATCTTTTAACATTACATATGACGAGCAATGGGTGAAAGAAAGTAGAGACTTATTATCTGCCCAAATCCATAGCATTCTTAGAGAGCAAACGCTAAAAAATATTAGGTTTTGTTTAAAATGCAACAAGTATTTGTCTGAAGAAAATATTCTTGAGCTATGTGAGGATTGTCTACCAAAAAAATAAACTAAAAGACGGGACATATAATATGTCGTCCGTCTTTTAGTTTATTTTCTTTTTGGGTCTTTGATTTAATAAATATTCTTCAAACAGCTTGTAGTTATTAACTACTTTGTTCAAGTGTATATCTTTAATCTTTTCTGTTTCCTTATATTTGGGGTACTCAAGAACTTTATAATCCCCTTCTTTTAAAGGAACTCTCACTTTTCTAACTACTTTGTGAAATATTTCGTAAGCTTCTTGGTTGGGTATAGCCGCTTTGTTTTCATCTGAATACGATATCACGTTTCCTCTTTTAAAAACTATTTTGCTATCTTTTTCTAGTTTGGTGATTTCTTCTACTTGCAAAGGTATTCTAAAGCCTCTACGGTATTCTTTAGGTATAAACCACTCAAATCTAATACATAAGTCATCGTCAAATTTATGATATGCAATAAATCGGTAGGCATCTAAAATTGTGAAATTTGTGGTGTGTTTAGGATAAGATAGGACATATCTTCTTAATTCTGAAGAAGCCATTTGGTATGTGGAAGAATATAAAATTGGATAATTCATTAGACTATCCCTCTCTTCTTTTAAAAGGTATTATTAATACTATTTTTATTATTATTAATTATTCATAAACATTTTATTTTATTTTTCGTAAAAAAAGCATACGGTAACGTATGCTTTTTATCTTGCTAGTGGCTTGTCTAATCCGAACGAGTTGTGTAAAGCTCTAATAGCATCTTTTGATTGTTCCTCAGGTACAAGGACCCAAATTGTTGTATGAGAATCAGTGGATTGAAGGATAGGGATATCATTTGCATATAGTGTGTGAACTATCTTTCTTACTACTCCAGGAACACCCGTCATACTTGCTCCTACTAGAGAGATTTTTACTACATCGTCACGATGTTCAAAGGCTAAATTTAGATTAGTTAAAATCTCTTCTACTTTCTTAGCTCTATCCTTTTTAACTGTAAATCCTACACTGTTCTGTGTAATGTTAATAAGGTCTAAAGATACATTGCTGTTTTCTAATAAAGAAAATAGTTCATCCTGTAACGAGTAAGACATATTGGTTTTCAAAACAAACTGCATTATTCCTGACGTTTGAGTAATACCAGTTAAAAATTGACCATTATCCCGCTGACTTTGATCATCCAATTCACTTTGATTTGTAATCAATGTGCCTTTAAAGTCGCTAAAGGTTGATCTAACTCGAATTGGGATATTGTACTGCATAGCAATTTCAACGGCTCTTGGGTGAATTACTTTTGCTCCTTGGTGTGCTAAGTTACAAATTTCATTGTATGTTGTTTTTAATAAAATCTGTGCATCTTGAACAATACGAGGATCAGCAGTCATTACTCCCTCTACATCTGTGAATATGTCAACGTATTCCGCATTAACTGAAGCACCTAATGCCGTAGCAGAAGTATCGCTTCCTCCTCTACCAAGAGTCGTAATTTCTAAATCATCGGAAATGCCTTGGAATCCTGTGACTACTAAAACATCGGTTGTTTCTAGTTCTTTTAACATTCTTTCAGGTTTTAGCTCTAAAATACCTGCTTCGTTAAATTCATTATTCGTTATAATTCCTGCCTGTCCGCCTGTTAAAACACGGCTGGAAATCCCTTGTTCCACTAACTCGCTAGAAAAAACACAAGCTGAGATCAATTCCCCTGTATTCATTAATAAATCCTTTTCTCGTCCAGTGATATGAGGTGCTAAACTAATAAGTGTATCAGTGGCGTAAGCGTCACCTGTTCTTCCCATTGCAGATACTACAACAATAACTTTATAATCTTCCTCTAAACCTTGTCGAATATGCTTGAAACAGTGCTGTCTGCTCTCTGAACTCGCTACTGAAGTTCCACCAAATTTTTGTACAATTATTTTCATTTTATTGTCCTCCGTTGGGTAATAATGATAATTTATTTTCTATTTGAAATTCGTTTAATGTTTTCTTAAACGCTGTAAGAAACTCTTCAATCTCTGATTGGGTAATAATTAATGGAGGGAGCAAGCGAATAATATTACCTTGTGTAACATCGATTAAAATGCCGTTTTTTAATGAAGAAAGCTGAAATTTTCTAGCCATTTCAGTAGAAAGCGATGTTGAAATACCAAACATTAATCCTTTAAATCTAATTTCAGTAAGAATGTGAGGACAAAAATCTTGAATTTTCATTAACTCATTAAATAAGTACATTGCTTTTTCTTTTGAATTCATAACACCTTGCTCTACTAAAACTTCCATTGCTGCTAGCCCTAGAGATGTAGCTAAAGGTGGATTAGCCCAAGTTGTGCCGTGATCCCCTTTTTGGTATGTCTCAAGGAGTTTGTCTCCTATAATGACCCCACCTAAAGGAATACCTCCTCCTGATCCTTTGCCGAATAATATGGCATCTGGTTTAATTCCAGAAGTTTCATAAGAAAAAAAGGTTCCAGTTCTACCCATTCCTGTTTGAATTTCATCCATAATAAGAAGCGTGTTGGTTTCATTGCAGATTTCTCTAGCCTTAACCATAAAATCATCGGTGATAGGTAATACTCCACCGGACCCTAAAACAGGCTCCATTATAAAAGCTAGTGGGTTTTCTTTTTGGATTACATCTTGTAATTCTTCAATGGAGTTAGGGGTTATTTCAACGGGTTCAAAAATAGTTATAGGATAGTCTTGATATACGGATGGTTGCCTTGTGAGGGATACAGCTCCTAGGGTTCTTCCGTGAAAGCTGTTTTTGAATACAACCAGTTTATTACGAGTATCAGCTGTTCTTATTTTTCTTTTGTATAACATCTTAAGTACCGATTCAGTTGCTTCTGCACCGGATGTAGTAAAAAATACCTTACCCTTAATGGAATATTCTGAAATTTTTTGTGCGTAGTTAATAGCATTGGGGTTATAGAAGTGATAAGGAGAGTGAATCATATCTTTTGTTTGGTTAATCACAGCTTTATTTAAAGCTGGGTGGTTGTAACCAAGTTGGTTAACTCCCACTCCAGCAAACATATCTAAATATTGATTTTCTTCTTCATCAAATAAGTAACAACCATTCCCCTTAATAATTGTTACCGGTAATTTTGTATAAGCTGGCGCTAAATATTCACTATTTTTGTCTGACCAAGGCAAGCTTACCCCTTCTTTCCTGTAGTGGTTAAGAACTGAACTTCTGGATTTAACTGAACGCCATATTGTTCTTGTACTTTTTCTTGAGCTAATTTAATTAAGGAGATTACATCATTAGAGCTAGCATCACCTAAGTTAACAATAAAATTTCCGTGTTTTTCGGAGATTTGTGCGTTACCTATACGGTGGCCTTTTAATCCTAATTTTTCTATTAAGTTACCTGAGTACTCAGGTAGTGGATTCTTAAACACGCTACCGCAGCTTGCTTCCTTAAGAGGCTGTGTTTTTAATCGATATTCTTTATTATCATTAGTTATCTTAACAATTTCTTCTTTATTAGCAGTAGTTAGCTCAAAAGTTGCTTCTAAAACAATCCATTTTTCTTCTTGAATAACACTCTTTCTATAGCTGAAATTAAGTTCTTCATTTGTAAGAGTTCGTACCAGA
>Ga0209463_1001659_pt1 | contig 13200 bp, 9 predicted proteins | sample AgamicMgSfrz_FD_187169 | JGI IMG/M metagenome (GOLD analysis project Ga0209463, IMG submission 187169) | Agave microbial communities from Guanajuato, Mexico - Mg.Sf.rz (SPAdes) (version 2) | ecosystem: Host-associated > Plants > Phyllosphere > Phylloplane/Leaf | place: Guanajuato, Mexico... | reverse complement strand
TATCAGTTGTAGCAGCCTCTGTTTTATTAGCGACTGGTACTATGCTCCACACGATACCTATTGTGGCAATTAAAGCAAAACTAATAATTTTTTTCATGTATGTATCTCCTTTTCTATGATTTAGTTAGAATATGTATTCTTTCCAACAATTAGCTATTCTAGGAGTTTTTATAATTACAGTCAAATTGACGCCAAGTATAGGATAATGTTTTTTTGTAAATAAAATGAAATATGGGGTATAGCTTTTTCAATAATTGTAACCGTTAACAATATCTAAAACATAGCATTTATACTGTATTCACTAACAAAAAAACATCACAATCATTAAATGTAAAATAAATACATTAGTCGGTTACTAATATATCTTTTTTAAAAAAACACAGTATATCTAATGAGGAATTTTCACTCGGATAGTAGAAAAAAAGAATTGATTTTTTTATAGTTTCTACCATTTTTAGGTGTAATTAAATTCATAAAAGAACTAAACTCATAAAAAATCCCCCCATGTTTAATTACAGGGAGGTTTCTTCATGAGTTCTTTTAATTTCCTTTTGATTTGTTTTCGTTTGCTCCAAATTGTATCACGATGATAACCCATGTAAGCACCTACTTGTTCATAGGTCATTCCTTTATGATCGTAAAGGGAAATAAGAGTTCTTTCGAATGTGGTTAGTTGATCGAAGGGGAATGTAGCGGTTTTACCTAAAATCCAATTAAATCCTAGCTCTTGGTTTTCTTTTTCAAAGTAGAGGTCTTGATATCGTGAATCCTTGATTTGAATCTCACTATTTTCATCGATGTGATCTTCTAATAATTCACCATTTTCGAGACCGCCACCTGGTAAGAAATAATGCCCTTTATCGTTTTTAATCAAAGCAATTCTACAGTCCTCATTATCATATATAACAGCATAACTACCTATTTTGTTTATGTATGTCTGTCCATCTTCCTGAACTCCAAATACAGCAGTTTTATTCATATTTAATCACCTACCTAAAGTTAGCAGTTATTATTATATTTTACCTTGATAAATATATGGTACTGAATTGGTAAGAAACTTTTCTACCGCCCCTAAATGATATGGCATTAGTTTATTAGCCGTTTGAATATCTACCCACTTAATAGCAGATATCTCTTTTTCATCTTGTATTTTCTCCTGACCTCCAATGATATTAGCTTTAAATGTGACTATTAAAGCATGATTTTCTTGCTTTAAAAAAAAGGCTTCATTTACTGCGAGGATATTTTCAATTTCTACTTTTAATCCCGTTTCTTCCTCTGTTTCTCGAATAGCTGCTTGCTTTAATGTTTCACCTGGCTCTACTGCTCCACCAGGCAATGACCAAGTAGAAGGCTTATTATGTACCATTAACACTTTTTCTTTTGTTTCATCGTAAATAAATGCGTAAACTACATCCACTCTGTTCATCTCTATTATCTGTCCTTTAATTATTTAATAATTAGCCTATAAGATTATACAACAATATCCAAATAAAGGTGATGTTTTATTAACGTTATAAATTTATACCTTATACAGCATTAATTAACATAATGGATTTTCCAGAACAAATTAAAAAAACACCCTATTGGCACTCAAAGATGTGTTCAATAAAGTATACGTTTACGAACCTTTCTTTTTTATAAAAAATATATTATTTTCATCGTTCATTTAAGTTTAAAAATAAATTACGAACGTTCATTTCCATACAATCATTTTTGCGAACGTTTTTGGTGAAATAAGGGGAAACAAAACAAAAAATAAGTATAGAAATAGAAAAGGTAATATTTAGAATTTCTGGTACGAAGATTACGTCTATGTGAAAAAACGTAGAGATTTCTAAACAAAATAACTTTTAAACACAAATTCCAAATAATGAATAAATCTATACGAAAGGAATTCGATCTTACCATTGAACAAACTCGCTTTTTAATAAATCGATGATCTTCTTCCACTACATCATTGAGGTACGTCCATTGTTCTTTCACATACGTTTCATAGATTCACCAAGAATCGTTTGTTTTCTTAAGATGGCGTCGTTCATGTTTATTTAATTTAGGTCCATATTGATGTACTCAGTGCAAAGTCGCTGTATGAGCAATAGATAGTACCCGTTTTCCCATCATTTCGACTAGATTATGAAACCTAATGTTGTACCGTATCTCCCATCTGACGGTTAGTAAAGTAATGTCCTAATGGTAATGTTTCCAATTGAATATATTTTGTTTTTCCATACTGACTATACACCTTTTCTGAGAGTCATAGTGTCATAATGTCCAATATTTGGAAATTTATTGCAAAGTAATTTAAATTCGGCATCAGAACCAAAAAAGAGTATCTTCTTTAAGATACTCATAGTTTATAAATAATTTTATTTAATCAGTAATGACAGAAAGATCTATAGATTCTACTTTATGACTACTTCCATTTATACTTATGCTAAAAATAAATTTACCGTATTCATAGTAATAGAACTGTTCATCTGTAAAAAGATCTGTATGGTTTGGCTCTCCTAATAGATTAACTACATCAGATTCTGTAAGATTTATATCTTTATAAACCAATATATAGTCTACTTTTTTAGTTTGATAGTCGAAGAATACAGAGTAAGAATCATATTCATAAGAAAGAGATTGAGCTTTTTTGTCATTCTCAATGTTTAAAGGTTTCCCCAATACATAACGTACCTCTTGGGGAGTATCACCTAGTGATATATTGATAGTAGATAACCTACCTTGAGAAAGACTAGATTTGGAAAGGGTCTGTTTAAAATCCAATGTATCATTGTTAACATTCTCTTTAAGTAAGGTAGGTGAACCTAAGTCTAGAGGCAAAACAGCATTCGAGAAACCATTATAGTAACTTATAACATGTGTTATCGCCAAGTTTGTAAACATATTTGGATTATTCAATTCATAAGTGAAATTAGGATTTTTTTTGATACTAGAAGCTTGAACTTGCTGCTGAGAAAGTAATGTTCCAAAAATTAAAGACGGAATTAATATAGATAACCTTATCAAGAGACTTCACCCTTTGTGAAAAAATAGTAAATATAATAACCTATAATAAATTAGATTAATGAGACCCTAAAAATAAGGGCCTCATTAATTACACTTAACTATCTAAATCGTTTACTGATTTCCACCCCTCATATCTTTCATTTATTACCAATTTTAATTTCTCATAATTTTCCCATGTATCCTTAACTTCATAAAGTGTGTCTATTTCAGGAAAAACTTCTTCATAATCTTCTAAATATGCTCCTTCGGAAAAATCAAAATACTCTTCTGTAAATTGATTTCCCAACTTATTCAGCATATCGCTTGCAAAAACCCCATCACACTTTTCGTAAATTTCTGTTCCTGTGACTTGTTTTTTTAGAAATAAGTCAATATCTTGTTGAAAATCGTTAAAAAAATCTTTACTATATAATTTATTTTCGATAATCCATCCTAAATATAATCCTGTGTGTACATATGCTTGTTCAATAGGTAGATTTTGAGGGAAATCTCCATCATAATGAAATTTAGCTTTATCAAAAACAGTCATTTTACAAATCATCCTTTTTTATTTTATAAATAATTCTAGCAGTTGTTAATGTTATTTCACACGAAAAACAGCTGTTTTTACACCTTTTGTTTTCTTACCTTTTACCCCAGCTTTTCTTGCATTTTCTCCAACAAAAGTTCCTTTTCCTTGAGCGATATATTTATCCTTTGCTAACTGGGACTTACTTCTCTGAGCATTACCTGATTTAACCTCTATCGCATACCACACTTTTGAAGGGTTTTTCGCCAAGATATCAATTCTTCTCCGACCAATTGGAGTATTTACGCTAACTTCTTCTCCTTTAATCTTCCAACCCCTACTTTTTAATTTATTTCTAGCAGTGGTGTGAGCATTTACACCTTGTTGCTTATTAGCCTCTAATTGTTTAGCTTTAGAACTTTTAGTAGAAGTAGACTTTTTTACTGTAAACCTTCTTTGACCATCTTTGTCAGCAAAATTAACAGGATTATTTTCTACGTAAGTATATTCATTTTGTGATAAAGGATTATCATTATCTCCTAATTCGGGATCTTTAGATAAAAATGCTCCTTGAACTGGATTATAATAACGTGCTGTAAGATAATACAAGCCTGTTTCATTATCTTCCATATATCCGGCATATGTGAAAGGATTATTTATATCAGTAAATCCAGTAGTAACTTTTTTTTCTTTGTTGCCCCAAGAGTCATAAGTATACTTTACAATAATGTTGTTATTTTCATCAGTAAGAGCAATGACATCTCCGTGACCATTATAATGATAATAATAAGTTTTACCATTAGTTATTATAGCAAGCCTTTCTCCTATACTAGAATATACATAGGAACGTAACAAGCTACCATTATTATCTGTTTCATAGAGTGGGTTAATTGTATCTCCATCGTAATAAATTTTGGTAATTGTATTATTAACGTTTTTTTCTATTCGACGTCCACTATCATCATATTTATAAGTTGCAAAAGGCGTAGTTTCTCCCTTTTTGGTAACACTTATTAGTTGGTTAACAGAGTTCCATTTGTAAGTGAACTTTCCATCTGCTATTCGATTTCCATTCTTATCATAGCTTATAGCTTCACTGCCAAATTTAATTAATTGATTTCCTTCATTATACTCTTGAATTGTTTCAATTGGTGTTTTTCCTGGCTCGGTAACTTTTATAGACGTTCTGTTTCCAAATCCATCATATTTATACTCTTTAACAGTTCCAGAAGACACTGCTTCTTTTAATAACTGGTTAAGCGTATCGTATTGATAAGTTACATTTTTATTTACTGAACCATCATTATTGTAAGAATTGCTCTCTATAATGTTATTATTTTCATCATACTTATATGAATCAGATAAAATACTCTCATTATTTGCTGTTCCTGCTTCTATGGTTAATAGATTTCCTAATACATCGTAAGTATATGAAGAACCTGAATTATTACCAGCCGTATAATTACGTATATTACCTTTTTCATCATAATCAAAGTAATATTTTTTACCATTATGATCCGTAACTTTCGTATTCTGATCTAATAGATTGTATTCATAATCTATATTATTAGTAATTCCGTTTTGAGTGAAAGAGAGTGTATTAACTTTATTAGAATTATCGTTATATATCCAAGATAGCAACGAGTCCCGTTCAGCTATACTTTTAACACGATCTGCTTCATCGTAAGTTGTATTACGCGAAAAATTATTTATAGAATCTATTACTTCTATCTCATTTCCATTTTTATCATACCTGTAAGCAAGAGCGATGTTTCCATCTCTTTTTTCAATTGTTTTTCGATTATTATCATCATACGTCCACTCTAATACTTCATTGTTAGGCGTAGTAGTTTTAATCGTGTTACCGTTACTATCATAATCATAAAAAGAACTAAGACCTAGTGTGTTTTTATAATGTTTTAACTTATTATCGACATCATACTCGTAATATACTTTTTGGGAAGATGATCCGGATTCTACTACCTTATTAATAGTATTACCTTCACCATCATATTCGTAAGATACAGTTGTACCATTTTTTAGATTTACCTGTGTTAACTGATTGTCAAGGTTATAGACGAAGCTCTTCTCTTGTCCCTTTGCATCTATTTCAGATACTTTATTTCCATATAAATCATAACCAAAATACTGTATATTACCATTTTCATCAGTAACTTTTGTTATATAGTTACCATTAGGGTCATAGATATTTCTCACAAGGTGATTATCTTCCAAAAGGCGAATATTATCGAAGTATGCTTTTCCTGTGAAGTTACCTCTAAAAATTGCGTGAATGCGTAATTTTTGGATTTTTTTATTTATATCTCCTGCATCAATAGTAACAGTACTACGATTCCATCCTTGTGTCCCAACGGGGAACATAGCCTTATAATTTCCAGTTGACCCATCAGTGAAGGTGACGTAGGCCCATAAGGAATAGTCTTGATTCAATTTATTATCTAAACTTTTTACGTTTTCAGCTTTGGATAAACCAGTAAGGGTAACATTACGTGCTACCGTTTGGTTTAACGTAATATCTTGTTGAATGTTTACAGCACCTTGACTAGAAGAAGTTCTCTCAAGTGAGATACTTTTATCTCCTAAAAAGCCTTCATTTTCAATGGCCCACTTTGAACTTCCATCTGCAGATGAGCTTGTAGATTTCACCCAATTTTCATCATTTTTCTCAAAGCTACTATTAGAAATAATATTGAAGCTTGAGGAAACTGCGCCTTCTTCTAATTGAATATTATCAAATAAAGCATTTCCACTTACAGGAGAATTATGGCTTTCTACTTCTAGATAAATTTCCACTTTTTCAGCTGTACTGCCTGTTTTAAAGGTTAATTGTCGTTCTTTCCACTTTGTACTACCTGTAATCTTATTAAAGCGATTTGAAGCAGAGCTTATTGCTTTATTTTCAGAATCAAGTATACGTACATTAAAGAATGCAGTGGCATTGTTTAAGCTATCACCTTTTATTAATCCACTTAATGTATAAGTTTTGTTAGGCTCTATATTAATTGTTTGTACAGCAGCAACGTAAGATTGTTCCCCTTCAGCTAATCCAGTTTTGCGTTTTGGAGAAATATCTAATACCTTCTCTCCAGAGAAACTACCTGGTGCTTGCGTAGAAACTGAGTTAAATGTTCCTTCATCTACATTAGTCAGCTTCAACCATTCAGAACCTAATATATTTTCAAAACTTGCATTAGTAACTTTATTATCAGATGTACTTAAGTCTGAACTACTTTCAATCATATTACCAAATGTATTATAAATAGCAGTAGAAGCTGTATTTGACGTCTCATCTACATCTGACACTGCATTAACTTCATTATAGGCTACGGTAGTAGTTCTATTTTCTGCATCAGTAGATTTTATTATATTGTTATCATTATTGTATTCATGTTTCTCTGTACCTAAAGCATCAGTTTCAGTTAATACATTACCATTTTTATCGTAAGTATAAGACTCAGATGGTGTACTTTCATCTTGATCATTAGGATCGGTTTGATTTATCAAGTTGTTGTTATCATATTCATAAGTAGTTGTTAACTTTAAATTTTCTGCATCTTCTACCGTTTTAGACGGGTTCCCATCTTCATTATATCCATATATATCTTTATTACCTTTTGGATTGATAACAGTTGTTTGACGAGAATCTGTGCTATAAGAAATAGATGTCACTTTCTTTAATACGTCTGTTACTTTTACGATTTTACCTTCAGTATCATAGGAATACTCTACAACAGAAGGTTTATCAGCTGTATGCTTTGCATCATATCTAAAGCGTAACTTACCATTATCATAATCGTATTTGTAGATACGCCCATTAGGCGTTTTTACCTCTGTTAATAAATCTCCTGTATAAGTAAAGTTTATAACTTGGTCTTCATAAGCGACTTTGGAAACATAATTTCCGTTATAGCTAATTGTTATAGAACGTCCAGATGCATCTGTAACACTAATAATCTTACCATTCACATAACTATACGTTGTTTTATTACCATTTGCATCCTTTTGATAATCTAATTTGCCATCAACTCTAAAAGCTGTCACACTCTGATCTGTATCTTTAAAGTAAAAACCGTTGCTATCTTTTGTTAGAGTTAAATAGATACCCGTAGGTGCTTGATAGCCATCTGTTAACTTTCTAAAACGATGAATACGCTTATCTTGCTCAATATAAAGAATATCGCCATTGCTCTCTTCTTTAATTCTTAGATCTAATGAACTATTCCAGCCTTTACCGAAAATCCCCACTTCTTTATCTAAACTATTATAGGTTCGAGAAATATCTAGGTTTGGGCCTCTTCCGTTTAAAGAGAAATCTGTTTCATTAAAGATAAAGTTACCATTAAAAGCATTGACTCTACCACCAGGAACATCAAATGAGGACCAAAACTCTTCCATTCCAAGATAATTAGATTCTAAACCAGGCATTTTAGGCATAGCCGGACTTGATAAAGTACTTTCTCCTTGTGATCCATATGCAGTGACACGGAACCAATAGTTTGTATTATCTGGATAGCGTCCACCAGAGTTTTTATAAACAGGGGAAGGGTCTTTTGCTAATTCCGTACCCTTTCCATCCGTATGAAGGAGGTAGCGCCCAGCAGTAATTTCATCAGCAGTAGGCCAGATTCCTTTGCCTTGTGTTGTCCACGAAGTAATATTTCCTACATCAAATGATTCATAATTTTTACCGTTATAAATCCATACTTTATAACCTGATGCATTTGGATCTTCATCCCATGAAAGTTTTACATACCCATTGTCTCCACCTGTAGAGTTAGCAAATGGTGTTGCTTTTGGCTGATTTAACGGCATAATTGGTGTGTAAGCTTCTGAATTATCTGATTCTCCTCCAGGGAAAATCGCACTTACACGAAAATAGTATAAACGGGAATTAGCATATTTTGTACCAGCATTACTATATACCCCACTTGGATATGTAGATAATTCTGTCCCTTTTCCATCACTATGCAGTTGATACTTACCTGCTGCAATTTCATCAGCTGTTGGCCAGATTCCTTTGCCTTTGGTAGACCAGCTCGTAACGTTTCCTACATTGAATGTCTGGTAAGTAGCCCCATTAAATATTTTGATACGGTAACCCGTTGCGCCCTTAACAGTGTTCCAACTAAGGTTAGCGTAACCTGATCCATCATTATTTGAAGTTACTGTTCCTGTTGGTGTACTTAGTGTTGGATAGTGATAATCAACAGCTAAATAAGGCTTATTTGCACTGTTTTCTGAAGCATAAAATTTCTTCCAATAGGTTTGACCATTGCCATTCTCATGTAGCTTGAAACCATAGTTTGGTTTTGTCCCAGCTACCCAATCTTTTACCGTATTTAATACATCAAAGCTTGCCATTTGGTCTTTAACCGTAGATGTTGTAGCGATGTTAGTGGAACCAGGCTTCGTATTCCATGTAACAGAACCTGGTGACCAATTTCCATCTACATGATCTAACCATACATTCGTTGCTGCTGAAGAATATGAATGAGCTGTATAAATGTTGAATTTAGCTGAATCAACTATGGAACCTTGGAGTTTCGAAATATCTGGTTTTACATACGAATAGTTGGTGCCGGATGAACTATCATATTTACCTACTTTTAATGAATAGTAACCAGAAGCTGACTCCCAAAACTTATCATAGTTGGTGGTAGGATACGCATCAGATACAAATGTATCATCACTTGCTCCTAATGTAAGCGTAGGATCGATATAGACTGGGTATGTACGATCATTAGATATTAACCAATCTTTATTGGCTACCACAGTTAATTGATAACCATTGTCTTGTTTCTTAAGTTCATAATGAACATCATAAGAAATTTGAGGCTCTCCTGAAGCTTCATCAACTTTTGAATCAGTCATATAAGGCTTCGGAACACTAAATACTGTATTTCCTTCTTTATTTTTAAACGAGATACTTCCATTTTCATTAATTATTGCTTCTAAACTTGTAGCAACTTGAAAACGGAACTTATAAAAACCCTCATATTTTTTAAGAATGATATCCTCTTTAATTGATTGATCAAAAACTGTATTTCGTAATTCAACGTTAGGTAGAACATTTTGATAGAATACTTGATTCTCTTTATGTTCAGCTACTACATCAGTTGAATTAGTAAAAGGTTGATCTCCTTCTCCACCTTCTAGCTTATACTCCACTTTACTTGTGTTATCTTGTACAGTTACATATGAACCTTCATCCGTTTTTTGCTCAAACGCAACGTCAATGGCTGCATTTTGCGGTTCAATTGTTTGTTCTTTTTGATTAATTTCTAGGTTAGTAGAAATATCTTGCCATTTATTTTGCTCATCTTTTCGCTGAACAGGATCTAGATATACCTTTTTAGTGTAATCTCCTGCTGCATTTTGAGTAACCTGAATGTTTTCTTCTTGTTGAGTATTTACAGGTCCTTTCTCAACTGAATCAACCGGAGGTGCTTGTACATCAGGTTGATTTTTTTCGATTTCTTGATTAATACGTTTTGCATCTTGTCCCTCAGTTAATGGGCTTGTTTGTTCTTTGCTCTGCTCTGTAGTTGTTTCAGCCCAATCTTTCATAGGGAAGCAACTGACTACTAGCGTAAAAACAATAAGCCAACATATCCATTTAGAGGTTGATGTTAGTACTTTTTTACTCATGAAAATCCTCCTTATATTCTAGTGACTTTGTAATCTTAATGTAATATTTCTCACATTTCAACACATTTTTATAGTACTATATAGGTTGTTCATGAAAAATATCGGAAAGGTAATAGGTGTCGAAACCTGACAGAGATAGTACTGTTACAACGATAAGAACGAATTAAAATCTGGTAAAAGGTGAAGAAAAATGAAGAAAAAAATATTTATTTGGGGAATGATAGGATACTTTTCAGTACTTTTTCAACTGCCTTCAGCGCAGAGCGCTCAGGCTTTAACGCAAGAACAAAAAGTAGATACTACTGATAATTTTAATTCTTCCTCATCAGAAGAACTAAAATCGATATTTAATCATGTTTATGAGGAGGCATATAAACTAGGCGAGGAAGACGGATATAAAGGGAAGATCTATGAAAGCCTTTATGCTAATCAATTTTCCGAATATACTTCTCAAGAAATAGATTGGTTTAATACAGGATATATAGTTGGATATGAAAAAGGTAAGAGAAAAAAGAAGGAGGAGATAACTTTCCTAAATGAACAGGAGAAAACTGCAAGTGAGCAAGAAGGCTATCACCAAGGATTAGAGGACTATAAGCATGCTACAGTTGCTTACACTCCACCTCAAACACCTGCCAAATCAAAAGATTGGAATAAAGGTTTTTCCCTTGGCTATACGAAAGCAATTGAGATTATGGACCTATCCGTAAAAGCGAAAAAGGATGGACATATACAAGGTTTAGAAGGAGAAGCACTGAATATGCCGGAACTCTATAGTGCAGATGAGATCACAAGAAAAGCATATAAAGAAGGCTTCCAAAGTGGACAACAAGAACAGGTAGAAAAATTAAAGAAAGAATACAAACAGGAAGGATATAAACAAGGTTATGCTTTGCAGACTTTGTCAATCCCTTCAAGCTTATCTCCAGAGGTAGCAGCAGCATTTGAAAAAGGCTATTCCAAAGGTGAAAAGCAGCGACATAAAGATGTGCGACAGGAAGGATTTAACGCAGCCTTTACATATACGATTTACCACAGCCCTTCTGCGTATCGGACCAATACGAGGTTGCTAGAATCCTATAAAGAAGGATTTCAATCCAACAAAGTGGCTAATCAGTTAAGAAAAGATGCATATGAGGAAGGCTGGAAGTTAGGCGATACAATGAAAATTCCAGCAGAGTATAAACATACTAAACCTGCTGTAGCTATGTATAAACAATATTATGAATTAGGGCAGAAAAAGCAGAAACAAACGGCATTTGAAGTATTTGTAGGATTACTCGTCCTAATAAGTGCAGTAGGTGCTTATACATTGTTTGAACGAAAACGAAATAGGAAAGCAGTATTTAATTTAGAAGAGAGTGCTAAAGGAGTAGGAGCAAAATGAAGAATTATTTAGATGTGAAAGAAGGGAAAAATAGCTGGAAGCGTTATTTAAGTACAACAATACTGGCTTCCGTGTTCATGCTAGTAGGATCTATTATTTATATTATAGCTGAAATGGTTATGGTTGCACTGGATGAGAGTGGAAAAACCTACTTTGATTACGATGAGGGAATTGCCGTAGGCGTGAATGCAACTCTTGATTTTTTAATATCCCATATTGTTCATGTATTCTGGCTCTTTGGCTTATGGATTGGCATTCGTTTTATCCATAAAAGACGAATGAAGTCCTTAATAACAGCCAATGAACGCATCAATTGGAAGCGAATTTTTTGGTCATTTGGTATGTTTTCTGCTTTATTAATCGTTACGCAATTAATTGATGTTGCATTCAACCACAAAGATTATGCATGGAACCATGTAAGCTTTAAAGAATACATTCCTCTAGTTCTGATTACATTTTTATTAGTACCTATCCAAACTACAACGGAGGAGCTATTTTTCAGAGGACTCCTCCTTCAATGGGTGAGCAAAAAAGTGAAAAATTCTGTTGTAATTGCCCTTATTGTTGGCCTAATGTTTTCAGTCGGACACTTTGCTAACCCTGAAATGAATCAATCATTTTTATTGGTAGGGTTAGATTATATTGTGGCAGGATTTGCTTTAACTTTTATTGCAGTTAAAACAAAAAGTCTAGAAATTACAATTGGGGCCCATGCAGCTAATAATATGTTCATTTCCTTATTTCTTGTAAACGATGATTCCTCATTTGGTACAATTCCAAGTTTATTTAAAGCCGTTAATAATGCACCTGGATTGTCTCTTATTTGGTCTATTATTACGTTTGTTGCCTTCTATTTTTTATGCATAAGAAAATTGAAACGAGAAAATGTTGAAGAAGACAATCAATTAACAGCCTAACGATTTCTTAATGACCATTTGAGATTCAGAGGTAAGGGATAATTTCAATATTTGTAATAGTAAAGAAGATATTGGAGTTACCTTGTATCAATTAATGTAGTAAAGGTGGTGCATCTATGGACAAATTAGTTTTAATTCACGGTATGACATTAATGGATCTTATATTACCATCGTTAGTTTTCGTGATTGTATGGGGAGGAATACCAGCTCTAATAGTTAAAGCTCTTTTAAATGATAATAAATTAGCTAAAATTGCCTTCGTTTTAAGTATGGGTTCAGGAATATTTATTTACATAAAGACAGGGCAATTTCCATATGGAATAACTTTTCGTTAGTACAAGATGAATTGTACTCCACACGTATAAGCATATAAACTACACTAGTGTAATTAGCAAAGGCGGTGAGCTAATGGAAAATCACATTACGAATTTGCAGCAATTTAATTTTATGGACCACTATTATCCATTAATTAAGGCTGCCGTTATTGCTATTGTTTTTACCATTATTTTAACAATAGCAATAAAAAAATTAATCAATACGCTTTAAATACTTCGTACTGCATAAAAAAGGAGCCATTTATGTAGAATTTAATATCCTGTTAATCTTTTATTTGTTTTAAACGCAATAAAGTTAAATAACACAATAACACTAATAAGACCTATTATAGCGCTTTTTCCTTTTTAACCCGATATACCATATAT
>Ga0209463_1001656_pt1 | contig 13207 bp, 16 predicted proteins | sample AgamicMgSfrz_FD_187169 | JGI IMG/M metagenome (GOLD analysis project Ga0209463, IMG submission 187169) | Agave microbial communities from Guanajuato, Mexico - Mg.Sf.rz (SPAdes) (version 2) | ecosystem: Host-associated > Plants > Phyllosphere > Phylloplane/Leaf | place: Guanajuato, Mexico... | reverse complement strand
CATTCATGATATCACCAGTTAGTACTACTTGACCGATATACCTCGCTAAGTTAAGTAGGTTTTGACCAAACTGACCGATTACAGGGAATGACATTAAGAAGTTCGCCCTCATCTCAGCTAACGAGATACCTAAAGACTTAACTGTCGTAATCATGTTAACTGGTAATTTCATTAAGGAAGCATTAGCAAAGTCCCCTGATTTAGCTACCTCGTAGAAGTATGATGCCATATCTTTCATTGTGACTCCAAGTCGTACAGATTGCCGAGCTGTTTGACTAACCCAGTCTACCGTAGATTGACGTATCTTAGATAACGATGTACCAATCTTCAACGCAGTTCCTTGCCATGAGTCAGGTAAGTGAGTAACCCAGTCATTGTATTGATCGCCATCAACCATGATATAACCAAAGTACTTACTCATTGATACTAAGTTTTTACCGAAATCTAATGATGCTTTACCTGCATTTATCATACTAGTTCTCATTTTGGCTAACTGTTTTCCTACGCCTTCCGCAGCCCTTTGGTACTTCTCAGGTAGATGACCCACCCACTCGTTCATTGCGTCACCAGACTTAGCGGTTTCATACAAGTATTTCCCCATGTTTAGCATGTTAAGTCCGAACTCTTTTGACTTCTGACCTGCTGCATTTAACCCATTTTGCATAGATTTAATTGATTTTTGTACCATATCAGACTTATAGGCATTATTAAGCAGTTCCTTACCGTTCTTCACAAGATTCTTGCTGAAATCTTTGATTGACTTAATGGTTCCGTCTACAACCCCCTTAAATTTCTCATTAGTTTTGTAAAAGTGAGTAAATGCCACTGTTGCACCTGTTATAGCAGCCGCTACGATCCATACAGGTGTGGACATAGTAGCAAATGCAGTTATAATAGGCATCATTAGTGGGCGTAATGCGAATAGAATTGCTCTTAATCCTCTAAAGTAGCCTACACCCAATCCTAAAGGTAGCAACAATCCCATTAAAGCAGGAACTAGCATAATAGTACCTTGAATAAATCTGGCCATAACTGGGTGTGCTTCATTGAATGCTATTGTTAACTCTGCCATCTTAGCCACAAAATTATAAATAGGTACCATTACTGCGGTAAAAGCTTGTCTCATAGGTTCTAACGCTTTCGTAAGCTTCTCCATCATATTAGTAAATGCCTCAGCATATTTAGGTTCCATTTCCATATTCGCTTTATGCAGAGCACCATACATGAAAAGCATACTCAGCCCGACGCCCATAGCTAGGATAGGCATTCCCATCATTACAGAATTAAGCCTCATTGCTTCATCCGTTAAAGTTTTCATGCTTGCCTGAGGTCCGTGTAGCTCTAAAGCTATTTGTGCCGCTGAACCACTTCGCGCAATTCTATCTAGATTGTCAACTAATGCTAGTGCAGGTCTTGCGGTATTGTACAATGGGTTTTTCATCTGATCTAAGTTCTTAGTTGTCTTAGACGCTAGAGAACTCATAGCATTCATAGCACCGATGGTTTGAAGCATGCCCATCATAGCAAGTCTATTAGCATTAATTTGAGCATCTTGGGAAGCTTTCATAGCTTTACCGATCTCATTAGCTTGGTTAATAAAGTCCTTGTTAGTTCCCTGAAAGTCTTTTGAGCCTTGGGCCATTTTGTAATAACCGTACGTCGCTTTAATCTGATCTTCCATGAAAGGAATCATCGCTAACTTTTGAGCGTAAAATCCTTGTTGCATTTCCATCATCATATTTCTTGCTTCCTGGGACATATAGCGGTAGTTTCCACCTACATCATGCATTAACCCGCCTATTTCATCACCATATGCTCTACGGTACTGCCTAGCATAATATTCTGAGTCGCCTACCATACCGTTCATTTCTCGGCCCATCGTATTACGCATATCACGAGCTGTACGGTTCATTCCTCCGCCGATACGGTTTAGTTCCCTATTAATGTTTTGTACATCTCGTCTAACGTTATTGTTATTAATCCGTGCATCTATCTCAACCCGTCCGTCAGCCATTTGAAGTCACCTGCCTCTTTTGTGCTTCCATACGTTTTTGGAAAGCTTGAAGTTCTTTTGCTTCTCTAATCACCTTGGCCTCTGGCAACTCATATATAGCTTTCATTTTCTTTATGCGTTTACGCTCGTCGCCGTTGTACTTATCTTTTTTAGGTATTTCGCAGGTACGATAGAATATAGCTGTACGCATAGGTGTTTTCTCTGACAAGTTATTAAATAAAGCCAGAAATTCATCCCATTGTAATTTCCCCTGCTGCTCAAAGAGATTAATTCCATAATCATATAGAAACGACGCATATATTCTTTCTGCATCAATGGTAAAGTTTACGACAGGTATATCTGGATAATCGTCATCTTCTTCATGATGCGATTCTGTCATTTCATTTTTCTTATTCGTTGATAATAAATCGATATTTAATTTATCTCTGAACACATCGATAATAAGGGTTTCTTTTTCAGTTGGAGATAATTGTGTTAGAAGCGCATTATCGACAATGAGCATATTCAAAGCTATGTTAGGTTTTATATGCCCCGGAACACTTTCATCATCGAAAAGTTCCATTAGCTTTAAGACATTGTCAAAGGACAGGTTGAGTTCAATTGCAACACCTGCCCAATTGTAAATATCTCTATTTCTGTCAGTAAGTTTGAGCATTACTGATCACCTTACTTTTTGATGTTAGCTAAGTATTTTGCCTGTGCTTTTTCAGCTTTCTCTTTAGCTTCTTCTAGATAAAGGTTATTTAAGTAGTCAACTAACGTCATTAAATTTCCTACAGACTTACCTGCTTTCTCATAAAGTTCCTCAAATGTACCTTCACCTAAGAAGGTTTCTACAACGTGTTTTACTAATTCTTTTTGTTTATTCATTAGATTATCAATTTCTTCATCCGTTGCTTTTTCATAATCTGGAATTAAACCTTGTACTTCTTTAGTTTTCTTACCAAAGCTTTTTAATGATTTCTGGTATTTATTAATTGCCTCATCGTTAAATTCCACTTGATAAACATTGCCTGCTACCTCTACTTCTTTATACGTTTTTTCGAATTCAAATTTAAATTGTGCCATCCTTGTCCTCGTCTCCTTCTTGTTTCTGAATTATCGTTTGGTTTAATGTTTGAACTAAATTAAAAAGAGCCGCATTAACGGCTCTTTGTTCTTCATTAGGCTGAAGGTGTACTGGGTGCTTTCGTGAATGTTGGTACCCCATCATAACTAATGGTAAATTCAATTTCCCCTTTAGAGTTAGCATCGCCACCAGGAGCTTTGATTTCACTGATAGTCGCTCTACCTTCCCATTTATCACCATTAGGCTCTGTTACACGGAAATCTGTTTTTCGTGCTGGTCCAACTTTGTTCATTTTGCTTAGGATATAATCTTGTGCTTTATCACCATAGAATCGATGCCCCTCAAATCCGTACGACATCATAAAACCAGTGATATCACGTTCTGCCGCTCCACCACCATCGTAGTAATAGTTTTCGTCGCTCTCTTCGTTATTATCAGGATCAACAGAGGTAATCCCTTTTGCAATAACTGCATACTCTGCTGTACTTGTTTCCGATACGTTCAATTCAAATTTATATCCATGGTTCATTAGAAAACCTTGTTCCATATATTAATTACCCCCTAATTCTAATTCCGCTATAAAAAGAGCGGTGTATATATACTCGTTAGACGCTATTTTATCTACGAAATTAGGCTCTACATAAATGTTTAGCCTTCTTAATGTGTAAGAGTTGTCCACTGCGTGAAACTCTCGTCTATGCACATTGTTTAATTCCCTTGCTATTGCTTCCATAGAAGTATTTGCTTCTAATTGATTTTCACTTTTTAAGAGAATCTGAAATTGCTTATTTATAATCTCGCCGTCAAAGTACTGGGTTCCTGGGGCAGATGGTACCACCCTTATCGCAATACTTTTTCTAGGAGCGTTATTCAACCCTATATCTAATACATCGACCTTTACAGGAGCAAACATGATGTCTTTAGATAGCGCAATAGTTAAGTGTTTCTTCACCGATTCAATTAACCATTTCACCTATGCACCTCCTTTAAGTCCATTAAAAAAAGCCATCTGTTAAGATGACTTCTCTGTTTTCCTAAATAACTTTTCGCCCCTATCGCCTCTCCAATACCGACCTTTTAGAGTTTGATAGTTAATACCAAAATGTCTAGCCCAGTCAGATAAGACTTTAGTTTCGCCTTCAAAAGTTATAAATACATTTCTTCTTGTGTTTTTTAGTTGTTCTTCTAAAGGTATCCACTTGCAATTTTCTGGTTCGTAGTTACCATTGAAATCCAAACGTTCAAGTGTTAAATCATCCGAATATCCATTTTCAAGAGCCCATTTCTTAAATAACGGATATTCCATCCACTCTTCGTGTACAGATATTCCTCTTTCACCGTATTTATAGTAATCATTTGCTGATTTATTTAAACAACGGCGTTTCATTCCGCTCCATATACTATATAGACGTTCTTTATGATCGCCATGCTTAGTAATAACCTGAGGTCTTAAACATCCGCAGCTTTTAGTATGACCAGTCATGAGATGATTTTTTGTTACTTTTTTCGTATTACCGCATTTACAAACACAATCCCAATAAGAACCATTTCTTTGAGTGTGCGAATAGCCAACAACCGTCAAATTCCCAAAAGTCTCTCCTAAAATATCTAGGTTTCTACCCATAGAATCCACCCCCGTGTTATTAACTCTAATATAACACGAACGCGCGTTTAAAGGTTTGATTTTATAAATTATCTCTAATTGTTCGCTCTACTATTCTAGCCCAATCGCTTACATGCCTAGCCTTGGCCTCTTCAAAGAATAGTGCCCTAGCGTTAGGATTTACGTCTTTCGAAAAATTGAAGTTTACGCCGTAATAAATTTTGCGTGCATATGGAGTATTCCATTCAATGTGACCTTCTCCTGGTCTACTAAAACGTATGGAAGAACGTTCTAATTCGCCAGTATCTTTCGGGATATAAAAATTACTATCCTTTAATACTTGCTGATCTAGCTCGAATTGAGCTTTATTAATAGCTTCCTCTGCTTTAGCTTCCATCTGTGCAGTATCAACTCGTATATTAATTCTAATCATTGTAGATAAATTTCTGTATGGTGAGGTCTATTGCGATATGTTGTATAAAGTGGTTCAACTTCTTTAATAAACATTTCTTTTCCGCCCCATACAATCTTAGACTTTTCTTTAAACACCTGATTAGCAGGAGAAGAGTTAACTGCATCATGGAATAATATCGCTTGAAACGTTACACTATCACCGGTTGAAGTGTTATATAACTTTTCATTCGGTTGCACTCGTACCCTTTTAAGTGTTACTGGTGGAGCGTATGAGGAAGAAGAACCTCCCCATGTATCATCTTCACCAATGTACTCATGATACTCAACAGTATGGATAAGCATATGCAACGGAATAGGGATGACATTAATCACGCACTGACACCCCCGCATAAAGTAAACCTGTAGGCCTCAGGAAGGCGACTGTACCTTGTGCTACACGCGCGTCCTTCCCTTGCCCCTCGGACTTCCCGCCTCTTAATAATCCATAACGGAACTTACCAACCTGCATTACAGGCGTATCAATCATGGTATTTGCAGAGGTTTCGCCATATAAGGCGATATACTCTGTTTGAGCAGCAGTAGCTTTCATTACTTGCTCTCTGATAAATGGCGCCAATTTATCGAAATCAACACCACTCAATTTATAATTAATGATCTGATCAATCACATCAGAGGCTCTTGCAATCATACGATTCAGCATATCCGGGTCCTCAACAGGCATTCCCTGGTATATGTTCGTATAGTAATCAGCATCTATATATTTCATAAGATCACCTACTTAACAGCAGCTTCCTTCTTCAACTTGGCTACTTCTGATTTTAGCTTTTTATTTTCTTTCTCCAGCTCATCTTTTTCATCTAGTACTTTGTTGTACTCTGCCAACGAAACATTTCGTCCACCTGTAGCACGAGTGATAATATTACCATCTTCATCAATTTGGTCGTAACCATCGAGCAGATAACTAGCTAAACGATCCTTATCAATATTTAATGTTTTATTTAATCGTTTTACTTTTACAACGTTACTCATTTACATTCTCCTTTCATAAGAAAAGAGAGAACAATTAAGTCCTCTCTTACGCTCCCGCACCTTCAATATTAAATTTCACACCAGCAGCTTTAGCTTGTAGTAAGAATACATCCCAGTACTTACGCTCGTAGTACAGGTATTTACCACCAGTCGCTGCACTAGGTGTATCAACATCTACGAACTCATATTTTTGTGGGGCTACAACTGATAATGGGTGGATTAAAATCATGTTGATTTGTTTCGCAGTTGGATCAGCTACTGCGCCACTAGTGAAGTTGTAAGATGTTTTCATGCGAGAAGAAGGTACCGTTACAATCGTTACATCATCTAAAGAGTAGACATTACGATTGATTGCATTTTCGCCAGTACCTTTGATATCAAGTGTACGTTGAATTTGTTCCGCTTCTTTTAGTAACTTTTTGACCGCAGGAGTTACATAAAGGATACGACCTTCTTGTGGAACTTCCGCTTCATCCATTTCCAACATGAATGTATCAAATACACCTAAAACATTTGCAGCAGTAAGGGCTGTAACGTCAGCTGTTTTTCCGAATCCAGTGAATTCTGAGTAAAGTTTAGATGCCATGTATTTGTCATGCTCTGGAATTGACTCTTCATTTACGAATACACGAGTAATATTAGCAATAGAAACAGCCATATTTGTTTCATCGATATCAACTGGGTCAACTAAAGTCCGGAATTCGCGGTCATGAGCTAAAGTCTTAGGCTCAAATGAGTTGTCAACACGACGAGTGTAACCACCGACAACGTTACGATCAACGTCAGTATAACCCCCAACTTTAATACTTGGAATCTGAATCGTTTTAGGTCCAGTCCATTTGATAATGCTGTTATTCGGTGTATTGTATAGCGCCCCAAAAGATGCACCTTTCGCGAATTTTTGAACCAGTGCTTCTTGATATTGCGTAGCATAATTTAATGTTGCCATGTAATAAATCACTCCTATTATTTAAATTTGTGCAAAAGCAGCTTTCCATTTATCAGCTTCAGTCAACGTTTGTTTCTGATGCTGTCCAGTTGTGAATGTAGGTTTCGGGCTTTCTGGTGGTTCGTCCGCTACACCTTTAAAGTGAGGAAACTCTTCAACTACCATTTCGATAGCTTTCGTAATGTCTATATCATCACTAACCTTTGTTTTTGCTAGAGTAATAACTGCATTTAAGTTCTTTTCTTCTGTAATACCTGACTTAATTGCAGCGTTTTCTGCTTGCAAATTAAAAAGAGACTCATCTTTTTGTTGTAATTGAGTCTCAAAGGCTGTTAACTTTTCATTTGTCTTTTCTTGCTCTGTTTTCTGTGATTCCTGGTACTCATTCCAACCTTTTAATGATTGTTTTAGCTGATCTAAGTTCTCTACGCCAAGTTTCTTTAGCAAAGCTGCTTCTTGTTGCTGTTTAGCTTCCTCTAATTGTTCTTGGGTAAAAGTAACTGGTGGTTCTGGGTTCAAATCAGTAACTGGTGGCGTTGGATTAGGATCTGTTACACCTGGATCACCTCCTTCCGGTGCAGCTGGTGGATTACCACCTTCTTCAGAGAAGAACTGCATTCCATTTACTCGTAATCTAAACTGTTTTAGCATCGTAATTCCTCCTATACAATTTGTTCTCGGTTATATTGACGATTTCGCTTCGTTTGATTAATGAATTCACGCATATTTGCTTGACGTTGTGAAACCTTATTCTTTACTTCCTTCACGCCTTCTGCATCACCTAGCGCTTCCATAACCTTTACTTCCTTCTTCGCTTTCCTAATCTGCCGTTCTAAACTTCTTTGCTGTTGACTTTCCTTATATACTCTGTCATTTTCGGTAGTGTCATATGGCTCGTAACGTTTAGTTGACTTGCCTTGTATATAAGGATAGATGACATGACGGCAGTTCACGCCTAATAGCCCTGCCGCTTCACCATACGATGTACTGGAGAACGGAGGGTATCGCTTGCTCTTTCCACTTTTAGAGTAGATACGTCCCTGATATGGCGCACAACGTGGTCTTGCTCCAAGATGTGAACTTGTTTCAATTAAATCTACATCGTGCTCATCCATGCGAGCCATTTGCATCTCATTCGCTACATTCTGACTAGTAGACCTAGCGACCATATTCACATATGCTTCTGTACTCCAACGTTTCCCAGCTTTATCAATTAAAGCCGGAATCCCACGCTGCGCCCACTCAGAAACAGTCTGCCTAAGCGCTTGTTGTGGAGTAATGACACCACCTAAAAGTTTACCTACTGTCTTGTTCAAAACATCTAGATAAACCTGTTGGGATTGCTTCAGCATGGTTGTATTTACAAGATTCAGTGTATCTAACGCTTGTTGTTCATAAGCATTAAGAATACTAATTAACGCAGCGCTTGTATGCATTGCAGGAGCAGCTACTAAACTACCTGCTTGTACTGCTTCCTGATATAACGGTTCATGCTGTTCTACCGCAGTAAACCCTGCGATTTCTAACATCTTTCGCACTTCTTCAGCCGCTTTACCGCTATGACGGGAGATTGTATTCAATTGCTGTTGATTCAACTTACCTAACTTATTTAGCTGCACTATGCGCCAATGCTGATATTGGTCAAAGTTCTCTGCAGTTAATAGCAATTCCCTGTCATACTTGAGCATCCTGGCCATATTTAAAAGCAACTCTTCTTCAATCGCATTGTAGATATCCACTACAAACATAGAGAGTTGCTGTAACTTCTCAGGGGGGAGTGCCATTACCCTTCATCTCCTGGACTATTATTCTGTTTTTTACTGTTCATACCGAAGAAATCTACCCCTTCAGGCATAACCACCTTATTTTCATTTTGAATTTCCTCTACGATTCTCTTTGCTTCCTCTTCAGAAACGCCATGAATCTTCATAATGGCCAACTTCTTAGTAGTTAGTCCATTCATAACAAGCGTAACTTGTTTATTAATCTCTGCTGTCTGATCCTCTGCAATAGAGTCATCGAAAGTAACAGTGACTTCGTATTTGTCTGTACTTTCAAACTCATCGTATAAAGCGGCGATTTCAATAATAATATCAACTAAATCACGAATACCATCTTCAATAATTGTTTCGTGCGACTGCTTAGTTCTGAATGTCTTGGAGTTTTCACTTACCACTTCAGTAGCAGTTTTAACCCCTTGTCCATCAAAGCTAAATGTACCGGCTGACAGCCCGACTTGGGAGGACAGGTAGTTTAATAATGCGTTAATAGCAGCTGCATGTTCTTCCACTCTCAACTCAACAGAGATATCTTGTATTTGATTTGTATTATCACCTAACTGAAATGCTTGGTACACTTCATCATTCGCATCGAAATACCTTAACATCCTTCCAGTCAGTGGATCTGCAACTGTTTTAACTGCCATATCAGGAACAATAATACGTTTCTTACCTAAAACAAACTCACGTTGGAAGCTATCAAATGCAATATCTAGTGATTTAAGCGTTCCTAATGCGTTTGCGTAAATAGAAATACCAAGCGACGAACTCATATCAAAGTTGTTAGCTGTATTCGGTTTGAAGTATACAAACATCGGCTTAGATAAGTTTTCGATACGCACCTCTTCTTCTAAATCAGGATATAAAGTGGATAACGAGACCTTTACACCTAAATCACCTTGATTCTTACTCTCGTACAGTTCATTTTTAATTACATACTCTTTACCTTCAACTAGATGCCACTCAAGCAGTGTGTATTTCTTATCACCTTTGGATATTTCATTTACAAACACACCTTCAGTGATATGTTTGTTATCCCACGCTATAGGTATAAAACAGTCTGCAGTAACATATGAAAGTTTAATTCCATTGTCCCAATACACTTTTACGACCATGCCACCTAAAGCAAAGCTATATTCAAGATACCTTTGAAACTGCTTAATAAAGTTGTTTTCATCAAGAACATTCTTAATGTCATCAGATAATGTTTTATCTGAGATGTTAATGGAACACTTCTCATTAAAAATAAGAGCAGCCATTTCCTGTGATATAACCTTTGCCATATTAAGAGATGCCATTGTCCTACTCTTTTGTCCGTCAATTGTATGGTACTTTACGTTGTGCCATTCATCATAATGACCTCTGTACAAAGCTTTCCACATATCAATATTCTTATAAGATTCTTCGTTTACAGGTATGTCCCTTTTATCAGATATCTTCTTAATTCCTTTAATCAGTCCCAATTTATATAGCCACCCCCTTACTTTTGCAACGATGTTTCCAAACACACTCTCACCGCCTTATTTTACGTATCGTTTATAGAAGTAGTTGTTTGCATATCTGCATTCATCCAGAGCATGGTTGTAAGCATCTATCGGCTCTCCATTATCCAAACGGACATACATGCCAATCTCTTTTAAGAAGTTGTAATGATCATATTCATCACACTCAATAAGCATAAATTGCTCATTAGTAATAGAGTTTTGAAGTCGCTCTATGCCAACCTCTTTCCCTTTGCTTGAGCCTTTCACATCATGAGCGTTATTGTCTGCTGTTCTCGTTGAAATTCCCACCATATACAATTCTTCTCTTAATGATTTACATGCAGGATCTACGAATACTTCTGTATAGCGCATTTCAAATCGTTTAACGCACCATTCGATAAACTGCTTAATCTCCTTCGCATAAGTAGACATTGCTTTAACTTGACCTGTGTCCTTGCCACTATGATAGTAGTTTGCTACGCGTAGTAGCCTGAATTTACCTTGAAATCGAGTAATGATATTACAACTACAAGAAGTAGCATCGGATTGTCCGCCATCAGCAGTGAAGAACATTTCATAACGTTCTCCTAATACCGCGTGTTCTATATTCTTATTCATATCAAACATTGAATAAATAACGCCCTGTGGCATTACTCGTTTACCATACCAATCTCGCTCGAGTAAGTAAGGATTCTTTGAAAGTATCTCATATATCTCCTGCTTCCTTTTCTCAGTAAGGATCGGATTATCATCGGGAGTCCAGTGAGTCCAACGTGTGTTTTGCACATCAAATACTTCTGAAATAACAGGATGGTTTGGGGCAGGAGGGTTTAAATCTGCTAAATGGTAACGGTCCTGCGCTGCAAAAGTACGACGGAAGCACTCCTGAATCATGCCCATATTAAGTAGGTTAATCTCACAGAATACTACGCTACCAAGCGACATACCCGTTATAGCACCGACACTGTTACTCTTACCTCCGCCTTTATAATAGACACGTTTAATTCCATTTGGTGTGTGTATTTCTAAATGAGAGCCGCGCTCGTCATGCTTGATATCTGCTAAGTTTCCGAATATATTTTGCAATCCGGTGCCATCACCATCAATAAATAGACGATGCGCTTGCTCTTGGTTATAGGCTACAATCAAGTGGTTCGTATCCCTTGTCCACGTCAAATAATCAGCATAGCGGAAATGCCCTGCTGTTGTTTTTCCTGATCTGGGAGTACCCTCAAGTACATCAAATGTGTAATTATACGGCCTATAAATAACTTCCAACTGTTTAGGGGAAAACTTAATCTCTGTTTTGCTCATACTGTTTACGCCTCTCTATTAATGCATCAAGTAGTGAAGTATCTTTCTGTTGACCTTTAAGTTTAGCAGCCCGTATTTTAGCAAATTCAGTATCAGCTTTGACTTTCTCAATCTGTACCTTTTGCATTTCTTTGTTCATTTTGTGGCGCTCTTCCTCAATTTGCTTTTTGAAGTTGTCAGGAACTAAGTCGAAGTACTGAGATAATTTGTCTAGAGCCTTCATTTTGTCAGCAAGCTTAACTGATATACCGTCCTTCCCTTGTTTAACTTCAGTAATAATAGAACCATCTACCAAATCTGCTTCTTGTAGATCAACGAAGTTCATCATTCTAGTGAATGGATTTCCTTCATCATCTTGAAACTCAACTTCTCTTTGCCCAAAAGTCACATAGTTAGTAATATCAGCAAAAGCAATCTTAATGTACTCTTTCAGGACATCCATCGCTTCAACAAATACATTTTCAACTAACTCACCCTTAAGCTCTTTTATATAGGAAGAAACTCGTTCACGCCTTAGTAATCGACTTGCTTGTACATGAGCGCCATCTTTAGAGTAACCAGCCTTCAGTGCAGCTTGCGTACCATTAAAGTATTTCACGTAATACAAACAAAAGAGCCGTTCCTTTTCGGTCAGCTCTTCATCTTCTAAAATTTCTTTTAGTTTTTCTTTCGTTTTGGGATTTTTAACATTAGTAACGCTCCTTTTCGCAATAGTAACGTTACCATTCATTTGCTCGTCCCATTTGTCTTGTGATTTCCACTTTCTGATTTGTGAAGGTTTAAGATTTAACTCATCTGCAATATCAATAAGTGGCTTCTCACCTTTACTTTCTTTATATATTTCAAATGCTTTATCTCTGTCTGGGCTACGTTGTCTTGCCACGACCACCACCTCACGATAATCTCTTTTAGTATTTTATTTAGTCCTTTAAAAACTCATCAATTGTTTTATCCAGCACACTAATAAGAGCCTCTCGACACTGTTTTGGCGTCATATCATCATTCATCTTATTATGTAAATCTACAGCCTTCTCTAATTTCTGCGGATCAATGTGTTGTTTAACTAATTCCAATCCAATAACATTGTTGATTAAATGACCAACAACCACTGTTTGTTCTTGTTTATTTAGCTTCATTTGCCTAACTCCTCTCTATGATAATCCCTAATTTATTCTTGAAATTCTCAAAAACTCGATGTATTATATTTTTGTGTTTTTCTCAGTTCCCAAGCCGAGAATACATCATCACTTCTGAAAAGGACCCGAACTCCAGCGGGTTCTTTTTATTTGCTTGAACTCATTTCCAAGTTGTTGTATTATATTTTCGGGTCTTGCTCCATAAATCATTATCAGGAGAATCTGCAGGTTTGCAGGTTCTTTTTTTATAAAATAAAAAAGCAGCCTAATTTAGATGCTCTCTGCAATTAAATTTTCTATATTATACTGATCCCCATTGTCATAAGGCTACCTAATACAATACATACTAACCCTACTAATATAAAAAACTCCGGTAAATCAAAGTGATCAAAAATCATACCTAAAATTAATCCCACA
>Ga0209463_1001655_pt1 | contig 13211 bp, 15 predicted proteins | sample AgamicMgSfrz_FD_187169 | JGI IMG/M metagenome (GOLD analysis project Ga0209463, IMG submission 187169) | Agave microbial communities from Guanajuato, Mexico - Mg.Sf.rz (SPAdes) (version 2) | ecosystem: Host-associated > Plants > Phyllosphere > Phylloplane/Leaf | place: Guanajuato, Mexico... | reverse complement strand
AAAATGATAATCACGACACAAATTGATTATGGTTTCATTCAGTTTATAATCGTATAATACTTTATCTAGTCAAAAAAATAAACTAGTTTTTTTTATTTTTTTTGTAAATTATTTTTCCATCAATCATAGTTAGTACAGGCTTGGCTAAATAATGAAAAGGATGATGAGTCCATAACACGAGATCGGCGTCTTTTCCAACCTCGATACTTCCAATTCTATCCTCTAAACGCAAATTTCGCGCTGGGAATATGGTGATTCCTTCTAGTGCTGTTTTCTCATCTAACCCTTCTCTTACTGCAACAGCAGCACAAATATTTAAATATTGAATGGGTGTATAAGGATGGTCTGTCGTTATAGAAACTTCCACACCATTTTTGGATAATATATGGTAAGTATCCCATGTCTTGTTTTTTAGTTCGATTTTAGAACGGCGTGTCAGAGTGGGACCAACTGAAACCTTCAAATTGTGTTTCGAAAGCTCTTCAACAAGAAAGTGTCCTTCTGTACAATGTTCAATACGTAGATCGAGGTTGAATTCCGTTGCAAAGCGTAGCGCAGAACTAATATCATCTGCTCGGTGAGCGTGGATACGTACGGGTATTTCACGACGTAATGCTTTTAAAATAGGAAGCATTCGAAAATCAGCTTCGTGCCCGTAGTGTTGTGCTTCATAGAATGATTCCCGTAGTAACCCCATAATCCCCATACGTGTTATGGATTCTTTCGTTCCATTACTATGGACCTTTTTAGGATTTTCTCCAAAGGCAATCTTTAAACCAGCAGGTTCTTGAATAATCATATGATCAATACAAGTTCCAGCTGTTTTTATTACACAAGTAGTACCCCCGATAATATTTTGACTACCAGGCATAACGTGAACGGTTGTAATTCCATTTTGCACAGCGTCTTGAAAGGCAATATCGAAAGGGTGGATACCATCTAAAGAACGAATATGTGGTGTTGAAACTTCAGATGTTTCATTGGCATCATTTCCAGCCCAACCAGTACCTTCATCATAGAGACCAAGGTGAGTATGGACATCAATAAAGCCAGGTAAGAGATGGAGTGCCCGTGCATCTATAACGGTCATATCTTGAGTAGGTTGAATAAAAGGTTTGACCTCGGTAATTCGCTCTTCTGTAACGAGTACATCGCCTTGAAACTTTGGAGATGTAATAGGGTATACAATGGCTTGTTTGAGCAATATTTTCATAGGTACCTCATTTCTGTTACTTTATAATGCTAATGGAAGTTAAGGGAAAGTAACTGAAAGGTTATTTGTATGGTAATGCTTCGGATCCTAGAAAATGAAAGTTTTAAAAGGGCCCATGTAAAATTTTGTTTTAGAAGTACTACATTGTATGCGAAAGTATATTTTGTAATGCATGGTCTATTGCCGGAAATGTGTATTGGTATCCATGTTTAATTGCTTTACTAGGTAATACATGTTGCCCTTCTAGTACAAGTATGCTCATCTCACCTAATAAGGCGTGAAGCATAAATGAAGGGACAGGCAGCCAATGTGGTTTTCTCGTTGCGGCAGCGATGGTTTTTCCAAATTCCTTCATTCTTATAGGTGTTGGTGCTGTCATATTAAGAGGGCCATCAATTTCTTTTTTGTGTATGATGAAATCCATCATACGAACGACATCGTCTATATGAATCCATGATAACCATTGCTTCCCAGAACCAATGGTGCCGCCGATATAGAATTGATAGGGAAGTAACATCTTTGGCAAGGCTCCGCCATCTGCACCTAATACAACGCCAAATCTTGTGTAAATTGTTCTTATTCCGAGAGAACATGCTTTAGCTGCTTCTTGCTCCCATAAAAATACTGTTTCTGCTAAAAAATCATTTCCGGGAGTTTCTTGTTGCTCAGTAAAAGACTCTATTTCAGATGTTCCGTAGTATCCAATAGCACTTGCATTAATAAATGTATGTGGTTTTGTTTCCATTACTTGTAGTTGTTGAATAAGTCCTTTTGTTGTTTGAATTCTACTGTTTAATATTGTTTCTTTTTGTTTTTTTGTCCATCTACTATTGATAGATTCTCCAGCTAGATTAATGACTACATCGATAGAGGAGAGTGGAAAGGTAGATAAATCTGGTGTCCAGTGTACGTATTGAAGGTTATGGTTTGAGGTTCTAGTAGTTTTCTTTCGAGTAAGAATGTAGACCATATATCCTTTTTGAATAAAAAAAGTAGAGAGGTATTTACCAATAAAACCAGTGCCACCAGAAATTGCGATTTTCATAATCATTTCCTCCTCATTATATATATTCTTGAAAAGAAAAAATGTTCCTCGACTATGTTAAAATAATAGGGAGGTGAGAGTATGGCTGTCATTACAAAAATAGAAGTACAAAAGCGATCGAAAGAACGATTTAATATTTATATTGATAAAGGCCAAGGTGAAGAGTACGGGTTTAGTGTGGATCAAGTAATCTTAATGAAACATGGATTACAAAAAGGCTTAGAAATTGATGAAATAGAGTTAGGAAATATTTTGTACAATGAAGAGGTACAAAAAGCATATTTACAAGCAATCTCCTATTTATCCTATCAAATGAGAACAAAACAAGAAATAGAAGATTTTTTACGAAAAAAAGAAGTGGGACAGGCCATCATCTCTGAAGTCGTTTCGAAATTATTACATGACCGATATATTAATGATAAAGAGTACGCGGTTTTATATACGCGAACGCAAAGTAATGTGAATCGAAAAGGTCCAACTGTTATTAAAAGAGAGTTGTTAAATAAAGGTGTTCAGGATTTAATTATTATGCATAGTTTACAAGAATATCCGAAGGAAAAGCAAATTGAGAATGCCTTGTTTCTCATAGAAAAGAAAAAAAAATCTTATCAAAAGCATTCTTTTTTACAAATGAAGCTAAAGTTGGATGAGATGCTTGTTCGAAAAGGGTATTCTAGAGAAGTAATTCAAATTTGTTTGGAAGAATTGAAAGACGAAAGAGATGACGAAAAGCAACAAGAAGCGTTACACTATCATGGGAATAAGTATTATGAGAAATATAAGAAGTATGATGGATGGACATTTGAAAACAAGATGAAACAAGCGTTATATCGAAAAGGATTCTCTATTGATGAGATAGAGATATTTTTACAAATGAAACGTGAAGAGGGATGAGGGGAATAATGAGATGAATATGCCAAAACGCTACAGTGAAATGACACCACATGAGCTTAGAGAAGAAATTGGGGATTTGAAGGAGCAAGCAATAAAGGCTGAACAGCTTGGAATTGTAAATGAGTTCGATGTATTAATGAGAAAGATGGCAATGGCTCGCGCTTATATGACTGATATAAACAAATTCCATATTGGTGAAACATATGAATTAATAGAAGAACCTGGTATATTATTTAAAATTACTTACTTCAATGGGGTATTCGCTTGGGGTTATAAACAAAATGATAATGAAGAGATTGGAATACCAATTTCCTTATTGCAAGAAAAATAAAAACCAGAGAGCAAATATCTCTCTGGTTTTCATCTTTGGTAGGCGTTAAAGGAGATAGGAGATTCTAAAATTGGCGTTTTTTACATTCGTTGGCCAATATAATGAGAGACTGGGTTTGCTGCGTCTGTCCGTTAACTTGCGCTTTCGCATGTTTCGGACGAGTCCACGTATGGTTAAATAATTCAGAACGACTATCTAAACGATCACGGTAGCTCATCTTTATCACCTCGTGTAGGAAGTTAATTTTTTAGGTTGTAACTGTATTACTCTTCCTGCTGATTTGCAGCACGCATACGTTCTTGTGGGTGCGTGTTAATTGTGCCGTTAGGTCGCTTCGAAGCGAAGCGTGATTTCGCTTTCGGCTGACCGTCGATTTTGCTGTTGTTTTTTGACTCAGACCAAAATTCGGCTTGTTTACCCATTGCGAACGCCCTCCTCATCATCAGTTGATACCTCTTTAAGAAGTATCACTTATAGAATGTGCAAAACAGAAGAAACTATCCTTTAGAAATGAAGGGATAAATAGGGAAAAGGAGATTAGAACATGAATGATATTTATGAAGCATTAACGAAAGAATTATTAGATAAGAATGACAAGCTTTCTTACGGACAAGCACGTGCGTGGGTTGAATTACTTTGGGAAGATTTTCAAACAACTTATGCAAAATCAGGGCGTTATCAAGGTGAGGAAATGACTGAGCAAGTGGTACGATCATGGATTAATAATCATGGTGTACGCCTTCATGAAATGCGTACAAATAATCCGAAGTATAGCCATTTAATTAATCAAGAAGATCATTTGAAACATTAAAAAAAGCGACTTAAGTCGCTTTTTTTAATGTGGAAGTAATTCCAGCTTTTTTCGAAGTTTTTCTTCACTAAAAATCCATCCTGTATAGGAACTAATAATATTTAAATTATGGTCGAGCTGAACAATCGCGACAAATGGATAATAATCTTTACTGCGATACCGTAAATCAATGAATCGTACTTCATAATAATGATCATGATCAAAAATATCCCAGCGATATACAGGAGAGAAAGATAGGAAGGCCGAGATGTTTTCATCTTGTTTAGCTGCTCGCATAATATCATTTTCTGGGAACGGTACCCGATCGAATTTGTCATATATCATGATGTTACCACGGTGCCATCTCGCAACGTAGTAATAATCAGCTGTAACGACTGCTAAATGATAATGATAAAATCGGTAAGAAGGAGAAATGATAATCTTTTCGACATTTTTGAAACGTTTGTGTACAACGCTTCTTATATTTCGGTGCATCATAACCCGTCCGATATAGTAAATAATCATTAATATATATGCTGCTAAGGCTGTGTATCCTTTATGAGAACCGACGAGCATGCAAGCAATTGCAAGTATATGGATAAAGAAAATTACGGTATCAAATGTATTAATCACGCCGAGTGCGACCCATTTTTTTGTGAAAGGCCGTAATGCTTGTGTACCATAGGCGTTAAAAATATCGACAAAGACGTGAAGGAAGACTGCAATAAATGACCAAAGTAGTAGATGAAGATATGGAGCGTCTGAAAAGAAGGCGAAAGAGATGCCACTTATAAGAAATGACCAAAGAATTACCGCGGGAATGGAATGAGTAACTCCGCGATGATTTCTTATATATTTAGCGTTATTACGCAATTTTAAAACTGTGTCAATGTCAGGAATGTTGGAACCAGCAATTGTAGCAAGCATAACAGCTTGTGGGCCAATATCACTTTGTGCTATGGCTGGATCTAATGTTGCTAAGCTACCTAAAGTGATACCCATAACAAGGTGAGTGGCTGTGTCCATAAAAATCCACCTCCGTTTTTTATTAATGTAACTCTTTTTATTCGATACCTCAAGTCCTTTGCCTTCAATTTCCTATGTCATCTTACTTAAATTTTTTCCTAAAATCTTTATAATAGTACTTATATGCAAAAAAATGAGGGGGATCAAGTTTGACACTTGAAATACTAAAAAAATTTAATATAGAGCAGTTTCAAAATGATTTAATTGGTTGGTTTGAAGAGGAGCAGCGCGACTTACCATGGAGAAAAAATAAAGATCCATACCGCGTTTGGGTTTCTGAGATTATGTTACAGCAAACAAGAGTAGAAGCCGTAAAACCATATTACGCAAATTTTATGGGGAAGTTTCCTACACTTGAAGCGTTAGCGAACGCAGATGATGAAGAAGTATTAAAAGCATGGGAAGGTTTAGGATATTATTCTAGAGCACGTAATTTACATGCGGCAGTAAAAGAGGTAAAAGAAGTATACGGCGGGGTTGTACCAAGTGATGTAAAGAAAATTGAAAAGTTAAAAGGAGTCGGACCATATACAAAAGGTGCTATTTTAAGTATTGCATATGGTATACCAGAGCCGGCAGTTGATGGAAATGTTATGCGTGTATTATCTCGCATTTTATCAGTATGGGATGATATTGCAAAACCGAAGACTCGAAAAGTTTTTGAAGAGATTGTGCGTGAAATTATTTCAGTAGAAAACCCATCTTATTTTAATCAGGGATTGATGGAATTAGGTGCACTGATTTGTATTCCTAAAAATCCATCGTGCTTACTTTGTCCTGTACGTGAGCATTGCAGAGGATATGCTGAAGGTGTTCAAAAAGAATTACCAGTAAAAAGTAAAGCGAAAGCTCCTAAAATGGTACCTATTGTTGCAGGAGTACTTCAAACTGAAGACGGTCGTTACGTTATTAATAAACGTCCAAGTACAGGTTTGTTAGCTAATATGTGGGAGTTTCCTAATGCTGAACTTGGAGAAGGTATTCGAAATCAGAAGGAACAGCTTATAGATTATATGAAAGAAAAATTTGAACTCGCGGTTTCTATTGATGAATATGCAATGAATGTACAACATACGTTTACACATCGTACTTGGGATATATTTGTATTTTATGGAAAGGTAACTGGCAATATTGTTGATACAGATACATTGAAATTTGTATCGAAAGAAGCATTTGAGCAATTACCTTTTTCGAAATCGCATCGTACTATTTACGAAAATTGCGTGGAGAAAATTACAATACAATAAATAAAAAAGTGTTCCCAATCTAGGGAACACTTTTTTAGTCGTAAGAAATTTTTGTCCCATGAGTCCAACTAGCTTCACCTTCTTGTAAGCCGCCTCTTGATTCAATTTCTACTACAATTTCTTTGTAAATACTTTGACCTTCTGCATTTAAATAAGGCAGAATCTGTTGTAGTGAGTGATGAAAATAAGCTAATTCATCTTCTTTCCATTCATGTTTTGAAACCATTGTTAGTTCAGTCATATCGCGTCCTATATACATATTTCCACCTCCATTTCTTATAGTTTGAATAAGTAACAAAAGATATATGCGGAAATTATTCAAAATAAAATTACGGATAGCCTCTAAGTGAATTGGTTACATTATTGGTTGTGGAGGTGAGAAAGATGAGTAAAAAACAACAAGGTTATAACAAGGCAACTTCTGGTGCTAGCATTCAAAGTACAAATGCTAGTTATGGTACAGAGTTTGCGACTGAAACAAATGTACAAGCAGTAAAACAAGCAAACGCACAATCAGAAGCAAAGAAAGCACAAGCTTCTGGTGCACAAAGTGCAAACGCTAGCTATGGTACAGAATTTGCAACTGAAACAGACGTGCATGCTGTGAAAAAACAAAATGCTAAGTCAGCTGCAAAACAATCACAATCTTCTAGTTCAAACGAGTAATGAAAGAAAAACACTTCTCCAATTCGAGAGAAGTGTTTTCTTTGTGTGTGGATCTTTGTAATGAAAAGAAAATGAACGACATAACTTCTAATAAGTCAACAAATGTAGTCAAAGGAAAAGGAAGTTAACAATTAGAAATATGTAATTAGGAATAATAACTGATGAATAAGTCCAAAGGGGGTAAGTAATGAACGATTTTGATAAGTTGGTAGGGGAGCAATTAGAAACGATGGATGAGTTGTTAAAGTTACAAGCACATCTAGAGAAGTATCAACAAATTGAAATGAATGAAAAAGATATGTGCGATAAAAAGGAACTGCATTTTATCCGTCAGGAAATATATAGAACAGAAGTAGCGTTGAAGATGTTACATGAGAAATTTGAAGAACAAACAAATAGTGTAATCCAATCTTTTGCAACTGAAAAAATGATTTCAAATTTAGGATAAGATATATCATTGTCTCAGGTGAAAAGTCCTTCAAATAGAGAAGGGCTTTTTTTATTACATGTCCTCGTTTATCCCGCTATTTGCCGGGCAATAAGACCCCCACCTCAAAATTCAGCGAAAGCAAAGAAGTTAGGTGGGGGGCGGGCTGCCCGTAAAAGCCCGATTGGTGAGGGCTGATTAAAGTTTCACTTTATAAATAATACAATACAATCCTTGTTTCCTGAGAAGATTGGGGATTATTGTATTCAACGATAAACCTCCTGCATATTCAGTGTGGAAAATAGAGTCTTATCCCTTTAGTTTTAAAATTTTGACAAAAAAGTTATAATAGAAAAAAAGTGAATGCCGTTCAAAGGGCATTTGCAGTTGAAAGAAGGGAGCATATATGGGATTTCCCAAAGAAGGAGAAAAAGTACAAATACATAGTTATAAACATAATGGCTCCATTCATAGAATGTGGGAAGAAACAACAATTTTAAAAGGGACACAGAGTCTTGTGATCGGAGCGAATGATCGTACAGTAGTTACAGAATCAGATGGTCGAACATGGATTACGCGCGAACCAGCAATTTGTTATTTTCATGCTAACTATTGGTTTAATGTGATTGGGATGCTTAGGGAGGATGGCGTATATTATTATTGCAATTTAAGCTCACCTTTTGCGTATGATTCTGAAGCATTAAAGTATATTGATTATGATTTAGATATTAAAGTGTATCCAGATATGACATATACGCTTCTAGATGAAGATGAGTATGAAAAACATAGTCAAATTATGCAGTATCCACCTGTTATAGATACAATTTTAAAACGAAATGTAGCACATTTAACACAGTGGATTCATCAAAGAAAAGGTCCATTCGCACCAGATTTCGTAGATATGTGGTATGAACGATATTTAATGTACAGAAATTAAAACAAACCTGCAGGGAATTTCCCGGCAGGTTTGTCCTATTAGAGGGGGGATTATGTGCAGGGCATAAAAAGATATTTACAATTTGTTAAACCATATCGATGGCTTATTGCTATTACAATTATTATTGGACTAGTTAAGTTCGGTATTCCACTTATTATGCCGTGGTTATTAAAGTATATTATCGATGATGTAATTCAAGGGGCGGGTTCACTTCAAGATAAAACATCTCAATTAATAACAGCGATTGGAATTGCTTTTTTTATTTTTGCGGTATTAAGACCACCGATTGAATATTATCGTCAATATTTCGCGCAACGTATCGCAAATACAATACTGTATGATTTGCGGAAGCATATTTTCGGTCACTTACAAAAGTTAAGCTTACGTTATTATTCGAATACGAAAACAGGGGAGATTATTTCACGGGTCATCCATGATGTAGAACAAACGAAAGATTTTGTAATTACAGGTTTGATGAACGTCTGGTTAGATACTGCAACAATTGCTATCGCTATCATTGTTATGTTTTCTATGAATATAAAATTAACATTTGTTGCGTTATTGATTTTACCTATTTATGTAATAGCAGTGAAATATTTTTTCGGACGTCTTCGGAAATTGACGAAAGAGCGTTCACAAGCGTTAGCGACGATGCAAGGGTATTTGCATGAACGTATTCAAGGAATGCAAGTGACACGTAGCTTTGCGTTAGAAGAGTATGAGGGGAAGCAGTTTGAAAAAAGAAATAATGAATTTTTAACGAAAGCATTAAACCATACAAGTTGGACGGCGAGAACATTTTCGGCAGTAAATACGTTAACCGATTTAGGTCCGTTACTTGTGATTGGTTTTGCAGCATATGAAGTAATTCAGGGGCAGTTAACGCTAGGGACGATGGTAGCCTTTGTTGGATATATGGATAGTTTATATAGTCCGCTTCGCCGCCTTGTTAATTCATCTACAACATTGACACAATCTTTTGCATCGATGGATCGTGTGTTTGAACTGTTAGATGAAAAATACGATATTGTTAATGTGCCAAATGCGATACAAACGGAAAAATTAAATGGAGAAATTGTATTTGATAATGTTTCTTTTCGTTATAATGCAGATGAAAAAGAGATATTGCACAACTTGTCATTAACTATGCAGTCTGGAGAGAAAGTAGCGCTTGTAGGAGCGAGTGGAGGAGGGAAGTCATCTCTTGCTAGTTTGATCCCGCGTTTCTATGATGTTTCTGAAGGCACGGTTTATGTAGATGGCATAGATGTAAGGAAGTATAATATGAGAAATTTACGTAGTAATATTGGAATTGTACTGCAAGATAATTTATTGTTTAGCGATACAATTGAAGCTAATATTTTATATGGAAATCCGAAAGCTACAGAGAAAGAAGTGATTGCAGCTGCCAAAGCTGCGCAAATTCATGATTTTATTATAGATTTACCAGATGGTTATAATACTGTCGTTGGAGAACGTGGTGTGAAGCTATCGGGTGGGCAAAGGCAACGCGTGGCAATTGCACGCGTATTTCTAAAGAATCCGTCGGTACTTATATTGGATGAAGCAACTTCGGCTTTAGATTTAGAAAATGAAAGGTATATTCAAGAGGCGCTTCAGACGTTAGCTGCTGACCGGACAACGATTATAATTGCACATCGATTAGCGACAATTACGCATGTTGATACGATCATTTACATTGAAGACGGTCAGATTAAAGAAACCGGTTCTCATGAAGAGTTAATGCGAAAAAGAGGATTTTATTATAATTTATATCAACTTCAACATATAACAGAAACAGCTCCTTTAGCATAAAAGGAGCTGCTTTTTTATTCGTCTTCTTTTTTATCATCGATTTGGAGTTCTTTTTCTGGTTTATGGTATGTGTAGAAGCTATCTACAAGTAAATCTAAATGCTCTACTTCTTCACTATAGTTAATGATGGAAGAAATAAGAGGGAAGAGATGTAACCATGTTTTATATGCTTCTTCATCGTCCTTGTTTTGATATTCCATAAAGATATCAATTAATTCTTGTTTACCTGTTTCAACTTCATCAAGCATTTCAACTGATTGTTGTTTTTTTGCTTTACCAATGAATTTTAATAAAACTTGTTCATGATAATGCGTTAATGAATCAAGTTCGTTTTGGATAGATTCCTGAAATTCTTCCGGCATGTAGCGTAGTTCATTTTCAGTACGGTGTAATGATTTTAACGTACTTAAAGCACGGCTTGTTGTCGCTAACATTTGTCTGAATAAAACGAGCTTACGAATTTTTGCGAACTTTACTTTTTTCGTGTAGCTTCTTTCTTCTTTATACAGCAAATAGTAATGATTTAGTTTGATCATTTTTTCTTTCATACGATCAATATCAGTTTTTAGCGTTGTAAAATCAGAAGCCTGCCTGCTATTCATTCGAATCCATTTTACAATTTCTTCTGTATTATCAACGATACGATGATAAAGTTTTGTTTCATATTTTGGCGGCATAAATACTAAATTTACAAGTGAAGCCGCAATAATACCAATCATAATCGTCGCAAATCGAAGTAAGGCAAAACTAAAGAAATCTTCGCCTTGATACTCCATAATGGCGATAACTGTTACTAAAGCAATTGATATTGTGTTTTCTAATCGTAATTGTAATGTAAGAGCAATTACTAATATACATGTTAATCCAATAATAAAAGGATTATGTCCAAAAGCAGTAGCAAATGCGATAGCAAATATCGCACCAATTACATTTGCTTGAATTTGTTCAAGTGCTGTTAAATAAGAACGGTATACAGACGGTTGAACAGCAAAGATAGCTGAAATTCCCGCAAATACCGGACTCGGTAATTGAAGTAAAATACAAGCAAATAAAGCTAACGTGATGGCAATACCCGTTTTTAAAATGCGAGCACCAAGTTTCATACCCTTAATAAGATCCTTTCTCTTGTCATAATGAATGTACAACATGATACTATACATTCATTACAATATGTTAGCAAGTGATATTTTAGTGACGTTAAAAGAAATTAGTCTTCATTTTATCCCGCTAATTGTGAGTAGTAAGATTACTGCCTCAAAAATCAGAAGCTAGATGCCGGTAAACGCTCGATTGGTGTAGGCTAATTAAAGTTTCACTTTATAATTTTTCCTAATTCCTTTTAAACATCAGTTTTTAGTAAAAAAACCTGCTGAATTTCAGCAGGTCTCAAATTGTTATTATAGATTACTATGAGAAGCGTACTTCGTCAATTTTTTCTTAATAATGAAAATTACTCATTTTACTCTGTTGAGATAGATGGGTCTGCCTGTTCTTTTTTCGGGATAATCTCAAAAAACTGGTTCTGTATATCATCTAATAATGCTGTTAATAAAGCAACTTCCTCATATTGCTCATGTTCGTTTAGTACACGAATATAGTCTAGCAATAATTCAGTTACATCTTTCAAACCATTTTTACTAATTGGTTGTAATGTAACATTTGCCCCTTTTGCAATTCTTCTTTTTAAGGCCTGTTCTGTTAGGCCTAAGTTTGAATCATGACGCAAATAAACAACACCGCCAGTCATGCCAGCGCAAATCCATGGACCAGGGTCACCTAAAACAAGCGCTCGCCCATTTGTCATATATTCAAAAGCAAAACCTTTAATATTGGAGTATGCACCTATATTTCCTTGCTCTTTTTCACGGAGTGGTTTTGTTATTCTACCTCCAATGATCATGTCTGCCCCAGAAAGGCGAATGCCAGCACGAGCATCAGCGTTCCCTTGCACGTATAGTGCCCCTTTTTGTGCCCCATATCCAAATCCTTTTCCGACAGAACCGTTATAATATACTCCGTCTTTTCCTTTTGATTTCGTTATATAAATACCACCACCAAAGGAAGTTTTACCAATGCCATCTTGTGCGCCGCCATTTACGTGTATAAATAAATTTTCACTATTGTAAGCACCTAACCCATTTCCAGGGATAGAACCATTCGTATACTTTAATGTAAGTGGTTCAAGTTGAGTAGCTTCATATAGTTTACTGCGAACGCGATAACATGATTCTAGACCGCCCATAACGCGTTGCTCTACACCAACGCCTACTAATTCTTTTGAGTCAGCGGAATGAACTGTTTTAAATTGTTTTTCTGGTACGTCTTTTGTTGTTGTAACAGATGGATGTTCTATTATTTGTAGTAAATTACATAAGTTTAATAAATTTTCGCCCCGAACTTGCTCTAATAAATCAGAACGCCCGACAATTGCTTGTAAATTTGTATACCCAAGCTGTCCTGTTAATCGTTTTAGTTCTACACCGAAAGAGGTGAATAAATTTAGCAGGCCAGCAACTGCGCTTTCTAATTCGCGTGGGACGAAGCGGCGTAATCCATGTTCTTTTGCCTGTGCTTCAGACTCAATTTGTGTCGCAATTCCAACATGGCAAGTATCTAGATGGCACCCACGGCAAGTAGTACAGCCGATTGCAATCATTGACAGTGTGCCAAATCCAATACGGTTTGCTCCGAGGAGCATGATTTTCAAGGCATCATTTACACTTCGAATACCACCATCTGCCCAAATCTCTACTTTATGTCTCATGCTCGCTTCTAATAAAGCGTTGTGAGCGGCTTTAACACCAATTTCTACAGGAAGAC
>Ga0209463_1001651_pt1 | contig 13251 bp, 11 predicted proteins | sample AgamicMgSfrz_FD_187169 | JGI IMG/M metagenome (GOLD analysis project Ga0209463, IMG submission 187169) | Agave microbial communities from Guanajuato, Mexico - Mg.Sf.rz (SPAdes) (version 2) | ecosystem: Host-associated > Plants > Phyllosphere > Phylloplane/Leaf | place: Guanajuato, Mexico... | reverse complement strand
AGTGACCTTCATCGACCATCTTCATAAATTCTTCTTTACTTTGTGCGCGATGTCCAAAAATCATTGTCGCGTTTTCATCACAATCTAAGATATACCAGCACTCTGTTTTTCCAAATTCACCGTTTTCGAACTCATTTGCATATTCATCATTCGGATGCACTTGAATCGATAAATCTTCGTTTGCATCTAAAATTTTAGTTAATAGCGGGAACTTTCCACTATCAAAATGCCCAAATATCTCTGGATGCTCATCCCAAAGCTCACCTAGCGTTTTGCCGGTATAATCTCCTTCTCGCACAATACTCGGACCGTTTGGATGAGCCGAAATGGCCCAGCACTCGCCCGTTTGAGCAGAAGGTATAGTATATCCGTACTGTTTTTTTAATTCGCTGCCGCCCCAAATTCGCTCTTGAAAAAGAGGTGCTAAAAAAATAGGTGCTTTTTTCATCGTTTTGAATGAACCCCTTACGTACTTTTTATTTTTTTATTTATTTCTTTAGCGATATGCATCGCTTCATTTTTATATCGATTAATGTTCTGCCTTCTGCATGACTCAATGAGCGAAGAAGTCACTACTAAACTTTCTAACTCCTTCCACTCTATTATGTCGCACAGCTGACGACGAACTAAATAATCAATGGTATGACGGTCTTCTTTCATGCTGTTGCGATTTGTAATTAACAGCGGCACACCCGCACAAACCGCTTCACTAACCGTTCCCCAGCCTGCTTTTGTCAAAACAAGATCAGCTGCTGCTACATAGTACTGCGTTTCCGCTGCATTTGTTGGAATATGATAAACATTAGGGTGATTAACATTAACATTCGATGAAACGATAAACTTGCAGTTTGAACTTTGCCACATCGCCATTGCTGACAGCGTTCCAATATCGACTTTCATACCTAAACCAAAATAGATGATGTGACTGTTACCTTCTGGGTCAATTTTTTTGCGAATGCGCTGTACTTCGTAATCATCGATCTTCCGCGAATAGAAACCGAACCTTCGATTTTCTTCGCTACCCCATTGAGGCTCGTTACTGCATGCAAGAGAAAAATGATACGTCATTTGCTTGTACTGCTCATGTAGAAATGACAGCAACTGTTCTTCAATCAGTCCTTCATACGCCGTATACCACGTGAAGTTTGATAAGCCAAGAGAAGGAATGTTCAAAGTAGCAGCACCTGCAATTCCTAGTGGAGAAATATCAGAAATCACAAAGGAAACGTTCTTTTCTTTCATAAAGCACATTTCTTGATTCAGTTTCGTAGAGAACTCGGAGACATAAGAAGAAACAGTGTTGTTTAATCGTTTTGCATCTGGCTCTAATGAATTTTCTTGTAAAACATAACCGACGTCTGTTGCTACTTCTCGAAACGTAACACGGGGTTCATGTTTAAAAGATTGCTGTAAAAACCCAAGCGCAAACGTATGGCAAATAATAACCTTCACGGTTTCATTTTGCCCTAGTAACTCACGGATAATGGCCGTGCTTCTAGTTGCGTGGCCATATCCGTAGTCTGAAATATAATAGGCGATTGTTTTCAACCAGAAGCACCTCCTCACTATGATTATAAAAAAATAGAAGCTTTAACTTTGTCTAAGCTTCTATCTTCTATAAAATAACCTGCGGTCTTGACGATTGGAATTGTTTGATTACATCGTTCCAATCATAGACAAGGCGAATCGTATCTTCATTTGATATCACTTTTCCCGTTTGAACTTCAATAAATTCAAGGTCAGTTAACGCATGAATTCCATGCTTTTTACCAGCCGGCAAGTGAACAATGTCCCCTGCTTTTACGCGGCGAATGTAGTCATCAAGCGCCAGCTCTCCTTCTCCGCGTACAATCGTCCATACTTCATCACGTAAATTATGATAGTGATACGTCGAGTTCTTTCCTTTAGAAATATGAATACGTTTTGTGACCATTTCAGTTTCTTCATCGTACTTCGCATAATCTAATACGCGTGACCATCCCCATAGACGCTCTTCGTACATGGGTGGATAGTTCCAATCACCAATGATTTCTTTTATCTTAGGACTAGACGCTTTATCCGCCACTAAAATCCCGTCTGGACTAGCTGCAACAACGACATCTTTTACGCCTAAGACCGTAACTGGGATGTCTAATTCATTTACTAAATGCGTGTTATCTGAGTCATCCGTTAATACACCTTTTCCAATTTGAGATGTTGCCATTTCTTCCGTTAACGTATTCCACGTACCAAGATCTTTCCAGTAGCCGCTATACGGAAGTGCCACAATGTGATTTGCTTCTTCCACAACTTCATAGTCAAAACTAATCTTCGGCAGCTCAGCATATTCACTGTGCAGTTTCTCAAAGGAAAGAGGCAGATTTTTTTCTTGTAAAATTTGAAGCAAATATCCTAAACGAAACGCAAAAACGCCGCAGTTCCAAAGCGCACGCTGATTAATTAAACCAACAGCTGCTTCTTCACTCGGCTTTTCTGTAAAACAATCGACTGTAAAATAACTGTTTTCTTCTACGTTTCCTTCCGGCACAATATACCCATATTTAGATGAAGGATACGTAGGTGTAACACCCATTAACGCTAAATCAGCTTTTGAATCACGAAGCACACTTTCTAAATCTTTTACACGTTCAAAAAAACCGTCTTCAACGTACGGATCAACCGGCAGCACCACAACAATTTCATCTTCAGATGCTTGCTCTTCAGAATGAAGATAAGAAGCAGCTAAAGCAATTGCCGGAAACGTATCGCGGCGTTCAGGTTCGATGATCAACGGAATATCCGTTCCGACCTGGCTTCTGATCATATCACGCTGAAGCTTAGAAGTTGCAATGACAGTTGACTCATTTAACCCAACCGCTTCAATTTGATTCCAGACACGCTGAACCATTGACTCTTTCTGTCCCTCTCGTCCTTCTAATACTTTTAAAAACTGTTTTGAACGCGTATCATTCGATAATGGCCATAGACGTTTACCAGATCCACCCGATAACAATACAAGTTTCATTTGTTTCCCTCCAATAAAAAAAGACCTGCTTCTTTGCAGCTCTTGCGCGTAGTTTATTTTAAATTCATTTCAGACTTACATCATTAAATTAATGAAACTTCTAAGTTATGAATTGTCTCTCTTCCAATAGAGTCGTACACCATAGTTGCATCTTTTACACTTTCCAAGTCGTAGCAGTTTCTACCGTCAATGACAATCGGATTTTTCATTAGTTTGCTGTAATTTGCTAAATCAAAGTGCTTTACTTGATCCCACTCTGTAAAGATAAAACAAACATCTGTATCTTTAAGCGTTTCTTCAATTGAATAACAGTATGTCACATCTTCCGGATGTACTTTCTTAAAATTATCAATACCAATTGGATCCCAAGCCTTAACATTTGCTCCGTCTTCTAACATCAGCGGAATATTTACAAGCGTAGGTGCTTCTCGTAAATCATCTGTTCCTGGTTTAAACGTTAGTCCCAGAACGGCTACATTTAATCCTTTTAAACTATTAAAATATTTGCGGGATTTCTTAATAAGCTTAAGCTTTTGATTTTCATTTACGTCAATCGCAGCTTTTACTGTTTTTAACTCGTAATCATGGAAATTCGCCAGCCAGTGCAATGCTTTGGTATCTTTTGGGAAACAAGATCCCCCATAGCCAATCCCTGCATTTAAGAACTTGTTGCCAATACGACCGTCGTACCCCATGCCAAGTGCCACATCTTCAATATTTGCTCCAATAATCTCGCAAAGATTTGCAATCTCGTTAATAAATGATATCTTTAACGCTAAGAAATCATTAGATGCATACTTAATCATTTCAGCACTTTTTCTATTCGTTACGACAATAGGGGTATCAAAGTTTTTATATACTTCTTTTAATGTCTCACCAGCAGCTTCTTCTTCTACTCCAATTACAATTCGAGAAGTATGCAACGTATCTCTTACAGCTGTTCCTTGAGATAAAAACTCTGGATTTGAAGCCACATATACATTTACATCATGTTTCAACTGAGATTTAATCAGACTTTCAATTTTATCATTCGTACCAATTGGCACTGTTGATTTGACTACTACTACACAGTCTTTTTCAATGCTAGAAGCAATTTGCTCCGCTACCCCATACACGTAACTCAAATTTGCTGAACCATCTAATTTTTCGGGGGTTCCAACACCAATAAAAATAACGTCTGCATCTTTATAAGCCGACTGATAGTCTGTTGTAAAATGCAAACGTTCCATATTATTGTTCATTAACTCTTCAAGGCCTGGTTCATAAATAGGCGAAATTCCGGATTCCATTAACGCTACTTTGTTACTATCTATGTCTACACAACTAACTGAATGTCCATATTCCGCCAAACAAACTCCTGTAACTAAGCCAACATATCCCGTTCCAGCTACTGCTATTTTCATTTTACTCCCACCTTTATTTTTTACTTTCAATCCATATACCTTCGTAATTAATGAGAATATAAATCATAATATTTATGCAAATATGTCTCTAGAAAGGATAGAATGTAACTTCCTATTTAAGTTTAAGACTTCGTATAATATTCTTTGTACCACTTCGCAAATTGATTTAACCCCTCTTCAAGGCTAGTACTTGGTTTGAAATTAAAGTCTTTTATAAGATCCTCTACATCTGCATATGTCTGATAAACGTCCCCCGGTTGCATAGGCAGAAGCTCCTTCTCAGCAGGTTTATCAATGATCTCTTCTGCTATGAGACACTTCTCTAGAGTTTCCACAAAATACATAAGGCTTTCTGGCTGATTATTACCAATGTTATATATTTTATATTTCACACCATCTTCGTTCTTATCCGGGATTTTTTTCATAACGTTAATTACACCTGTTACAATATCGTCTATATACGTAAAATCTCGTTTCATATCACCATAATTAAATATTTGAATTTTTTCACCTTTAACAAGTTTATCAGTAAATCCAAAGTATGCCATATCAGGTCTCCCCATTGGACCATATACAGTGAAGAAACGTAGACCAGTAGAAGGAATACCGTATAACTCAGAATACGAATGCGCCAATAATTCATTAGACTTCTTTGTCGCCGCATATAGTGATACAGGATTATCCACCTTATCGCCTGTAGAATATGGAATTTTTTTATTAGATCCATAAACCGAAGAAGAAGATGCATAAACTAGGTGCTGTACCCCTTTTGCTCCATTATCATAAGAATGACGACACGCTTCAAGAATATTAAAGAAACCTACTAAGTTAGACTCTACATACGCTTGTGGGTTTGTAATACTATACCGGACTCCAGCTTGAGCAGCAAGATTTACAACAATCTCTGGCTTGTAATTTTCAAATAAAGAGTTGATAAGTTCCTTGTCTGCAATAGATCCTTTCACAAAAGTAAAACTACCATTTTCATTGCTGGAAGCTGTATCATTCAAAATTGATAATCTAGTTTCTTTTAGCGAAACATCATAATAATCATTCATATTATCAAGACCAATAACAGATACATTGTTACCACTCACCTCTAAAATCTGTTTTGCTAAATAAAATCCTATAAAGCCTGCTGCTCCTGTAATTAAAATTGTTTTTTTATCAAACACTGCAATCATCTCCCTTACTTTAATAAATAAGTTACATATTAGTATAGACCCTGTAAAAGTTACCCTACGGATTAGCAAGCAAAATGCCAAGTTTATATAAAGCTTAATGAATTTTTTAAAAATTTAATTTTATTTTAAATCTTAACTTCAGACACATACATTTCTTCACAGATCAACTTTAATATAAGGAAATCTCTTAGTATATCTTATGGTAAAAAGATTTCCTCCAATTAGCGTCTTTTAAAATTATTGGTGAAATACTATATTAATTTATTTTGATACCTCTTGATTAAAGTTTTTTCTAGTCTTGATAATATCGCCTACTATTCTCCGGATAATACAGAAATAAGCAATAATACAATAAACTAATCCCCCAGCTATAATTTGTAAAATTAAATCTACGTAAACATTGTTAATCAATGGTAGCTCCTTAATCACTATAAACATTATACTTCCAGCCACTAGGAATATTAATTCCCACAGAAGATATTTTTTAAATTTAATATCTTTTCTAACAGCAAAAAATTGGTACATACATACTACAAATTCAGCCATTATAGTCCCTAATGAAGCACCTATAACGTGTAGTTTTGGAATCAATAAAATATTGATGGTAAAATTGACTACCGCCCCCAATATTGCAGATTTTATATAAATTGAATCTTTTTTCATCGGAATTAAAAACTGAGTTCTCAAAACATTTCCTGCAGCTAAAAAAATAATAGTTACTGCTAAAAGTTTCATTATAGTGGCTGTCATTGAAAAGTTAGAACCATAAAAAACGTATACGAATTCATCTGCAATCCCAGCAATTCCAAATGCCGCTGCATTTGTAAATGCTAAGATCAGTAGCATTGATAAATCAAAATATCTTTGGGTATCATTTTTTTTCCCCATAGCAATATAAGAAGAGATTTTAGGAAGCATCACTACACCGACTGCTGTAAACAAAGCAACAGGAACATTAATAATCCTTTCTGCACTTTCAAAATAACCAACACTTTCCATACCAGAGATTTGACCTAGCATTATTTTATCCATAATTTTATAGATGCTTACAGATATAACTGGTATAAACAACATAAAATTCTGTTTAAAATGTTTAAATATGTTTGCTAATTTTGGAATGATAAAATTGATTTCTTTGGTTACGTACGGCCATAAAACTGCTTGACTTACAAATGTTCCAATTGCCATAATAAGTATGTATTTATAGACATCAGCTTGTGTTTTCACAAAGAAGAAAATACATAGTACTGTTGCTAACTTCACGAAAACATTTCTAAAAATCGTTAATTTGAATTTTTCTAGTCCAAAGAAAAACCAATTAATGTCCAAAATAGCTGAACAAACCAAAATCAATTGACAAATCGCTACTACTTTATTTTCTGCTAAAAAAATAATATACACTATATATGCAACTATACTTAAGAACGAAGTCATGATTTGCATACAATATATTTCTGAAAAAGTTTTTGATAATTGCACTTTATCTGTTCTAATACTTGCAATTGTTCGGTTTCCGTAGTTACTAAGCCCAAGCATAGAGAAATATATAAAATATGAAGCTAACGAAAAACTATAAGAATAAACTCCTATTCCCTCTGCACCAATCACTCGTGTTAAATAAGGAGCAGTAATAAAAGGCAAAAACATTATTAAAAATTGATATGAAAAATTATATAAAATATTTTTTTTTAACATTAGCTCCTACCTTCTATTCCTACTTCAATATTTTTCACAATATTCGCTGGATTACCTGCTACAATACAATTATCAGGGACATCTTTAAGAACTACTGAACTAGCTAAAACTATAGAATTCCTACCAATAACGACATCCCCTAAAATAGTCGAATTAGGATAAATAGTAACCCCATCTAAAATTTTAGGATATTTTTTGTTTCTTTGACCCAATGTAACGCCATGATATAACGTAACATTGTTTCCGATAACCGCACCACTCCCTAAGACAATACCAGATATATGGCGAATTGCTAACTTTCTTCCTATTATTGTATTTCTTCCAACTTCAACTCCATATTTCAAGCAGAGCTTTTTAGAAATCAGTTCTTTTCTTAAAGGGTGTTTTGCTTCTTGCATCATCCTAATGTATACATTTACTCTAAAATTCGGTACTCTCCAAAAACAAAGGAGCGCATACAATAAAGTAAACCTTTTATCTGCACTAATATTTTCTCGATATTCTCTACAAATAACTTTAAGCATCCCAATCATACCTATCTTTTAATCTTTATTATACTTTGAAAATGCCTTCGGGTTAAAATATATAAACAAAAAGGAACTAATACAATACTCAACCTCGCCGGCATCCATTCAAACAGCAAAAAAGGCATTATACTTAAACAATAGTAATACATGCCTTTTCTATATATACTAGAACTCTGTCTTTTGCCCATATATATATATGAATAATATGCTCCTAAAATAAAAGGACATATTATCAGACCAAAAAAACCAAAATCTCTTAAAAATGCATAAATCATTGTAACGTTATTATTCATGTACGTTGCTGGGGACACGAATACAAATTGCTGAGTAACTTCATTTATGATTTCAATGCCAGATTTCCAATTAAATCCTCCAAATTTAACAATCAAATACAAAGGCTCTAATATCCCTGCAAAAAAAGCCCTACCAAATAAAAGATCTTGTGATGTTAACGCATACTTTGAAGGATCACTAATATATACACCAAATAAATGTATACTTCCAACGAAATATACATAAATGTTATATAAAAACCCCTCTCCTCCTCCCACACTTCTTTGACTAGTAATTATGGCTATCAGCAGGATTAGAGTGGTTATTATTATCATTATTAATTTGTTGTTCTTTATTAGCTTAATAATATTTACCCCATAAGTATCGTACAAAATAATACCTGCCAACAAAAGGAATTCCAATAAAATCCATCTACCTCCAAAAACAAAAATATACTGAAGGCAATTTAGCGCAGATAAAACTAATGAGATACGAACTTTCTTATTTTCAATCAATTCAATCAAGGATAGTATAGAAATAGCCAAGACTAAGGGTTGAATAACATTCATAAGAATTAATTTTTCACTTGTACTGTATAATAGATTGGAGAACCCAGACAATCTTAACCTATAAAAACCTTCTGATAAAACTAACACCATTCCTTTCATTGCAAATGGAAATATTAGTACTGTACATAAAATTGAAATAAAGTTTACTCTTCTCCAATTCAGCTTTATAACCTCTGTTTGAGTTTGAATATTTATCCTTACCTTTAAAAATAAAAGTAATGATACTTCAAATGCAGCTATGGTAATCATTATATAGATATAAGTTTTTGAAGGTGGAACGTATAAACCGTAAAAACCAAATGAAGAAAGTACACTTACAGCACACCACATAAAAATGAAGACACTAGCAAAGTTAAAAAACCTTTTAAAATATATATAATTAATTATTGAAAAAATAAAAGTTTCCAATACAATCCAAATTGTCATTATAAGTTCTCCTAAATTGCAATATTGAAAACTTCAATTCTTTTTATTAGAAATTTAGTTTTCAAACTTATCAAATACAATTTTCATAATCAAAAAATTCTAGTAATGCGTAGCATTAATGTATTATACACAAAGCGAAAGAAAAATTTTGACTTGAAACATCCTGCAAGTATTTTGAAGGATTTACTAAAAGTGTTTTGAGCATCAAAAAAAGTATTAAATGCTTTCACGAAATCGTTATATTCTCTACAACTGCCTGATTCTATTTTCACATTAATACTATTATCAAACTCTCCATTTCGATAAACATTATTTTGTGCGTATAATCCTAAAAAAGTTTGTAATGCCCTCTTTGAAACTGAAATAGCATTATTTCTAATTCTGTAATATAGTAATGGAGTTTCTATCGTACCCACTCTACATCCATGATTTATCATTCTAATGGAATAATCATAATCTTGTGCTGCAACCATTGCCTCGCGATAACCACCAATTTCGAACCAAGAACTTTTAGTAAAAAACCAAGTTGGATGAATCAGACACCCAGTATATCTGATAACGCGAGATATATCTGTATGTGTCAAAGGGACAAGTATTTTTTCTCCGAGCACTTGATCATTATCATTAATAGGAATAGCAGTAGATGATACAAAGTCTAAATTGTTTGCCTGTAAGTATTCTATCTCTCTTTCAATCCTTGTTGGAAAAGAAATATCGTCTGCATCCATTCTACATATATAATCTCCGTTCGCATGTTCTATTGCACGATTTAAAGAGTATGGTAAACCTCTATTGATTTTATTTATAAGCACTCGAATTGAACTAAACCTGTTTTCATAGTCACTTAATATCTCAACTATCTCTTTATTATCAGGGTTGTCAACAACGATTATGATTTCTATCTCTCCTTGATAAGTTTGATTAAGCATAGAATCTACAGCCTTAACAACCATACTCAATTCTTCATTATATACACTCATTACTACAGAAATCATCTACAAATTACCTCACACACATAATTAAAGTTTTGTCTAAGAACTATAAGCAAACTGTACTTAATACAACTTAGTTAATATTTTGTATTATAATTTACATTTGATTTATTCCTTAACTTACGCGCAATATCTAACAATTGAAATTTTGTTAAAATAATCTTGGTAGTCGACCTAACTAAACATTTAAGGAAATAAAGTGACGCATTTATTTTTGGTAAACCATGTTCTGTTGATATATTATAAACTTCTTGCATTGTCTTAAATGAATCAGAAGCTCCCCCTAAAGAAAATTCACATAAGGGGTATGAGATATATTTAAACCTTGCATTTCCTCTATACATTTTTAGTATTAAATCAAAATCCATACAACATTTGTAATTCATGGAATACAATCCGAATTTCTCATAGCAATTCTTACTGATAAAACAACTCTGATGGCAAAACGGCAAGCTATATTTTATATTTTCTAACATATCTGCTTTTTGATATGATCTAGATGTCACAATATTATCGATTACAATCTTATCCCCATAATACACATCGACTTCGGGTTCAAAGCTATTCTTTATATGTTCTATAGCTCCTTCATATAACTTATCGTCTGAATTAATTAGACCTATAATATCGCCTGTTGCCAATTTTATACCCTTATTAAATGCATCACTAATACCGCTATCTTTTTCAGAAACTATCATTGAAAAGTTTTCCTTATACTTCTCAACGATTTTCATTGTTTTGTCTGTAGAGCCACCATCAATTAAAATATATTCAATTATATTTTGATGATTTTGTGAAATGACACTCTTAATTGTTTCTTCAATTGTATTTTCACTATTGTAACAAACTGTAATAATTGAAATTTTCATTAATTTTACTCCTATACTATTTGACAGATCTTATAACCGAAAAGCTTTATACTAACACCATGAACTGAAAGAGAATTTTGAACTTGAAGATACTTTTTTGCATTTACTTAATGAGTATAATCTCTAAAAATATTTTTCATTTTATCTATGTATACTTTCTCTGTATACTTCTCTTTTACTTCGAACCGGTTATGTTCAACAATTCTTGGGAAAATAGAAGAATTTTTCGATAACCAGTCTTCAATTTCAATAACATCTTGATTTACACTGATGTATCCATTAACACCACTTCGAACAATATCAGGGATACCGGCATGATTTGTAGTTAGAATCACCATTCCATTTCCCATTGCCTCAAGAATAGAAATCGGCTGTCCCTCTTTAGGATAACGAGTCAACAAGATAAAAATATCGCATTTTTTTAGTAATTCTTTCTTTTCTTCTCCCCCTACAACACCATGGTACGTTATAAGTTCTTCTAAATCATTCTCTATAATATAACTTTCAAAAAGTTCTCTATCTCTCTCTTCAAAAAAATTCCCAGCAAAATTAAAGTGGTATTTCTTAACATCACTCAGAATCATTTCTTCTTTAATAATTTTTGCTATCTTCAAAACCTCTAGGTAACCTTTAGAAGCTATAAAATTACTCAGATATAAAACATGGAATACTTTTTTCTCTTTAAGAGATGCTACCTTCATTTCAAATTCTTCATCTGATATAAAAAACACATCATCTACACAGTTTGGGACTACATATATCTTATCTTCTGATATCATCCCTTGAAAGATTGGTTTTAGAGACTTACTCAATACAATTGTGCCATCAAGCTTACTAATCGCTTCGTAATTCATTTTTCTCTGTAGAGAATTCATTTCCTCATCAACTAGCTTTCGGTAATAACCACCGTGAAGATGGATTAGGCACTTTTTCTTTTTTAAAGATAACAACTTAAATATAATCAAATCACGGATGTTACCTGATTTAGTTTGACTTATTGTAAAATAAAACAAATCCGCATTACTTTTCCATATGTTCATAAAGTTCCTGAGAAATTTTTTATTATTTGTCAAATCAACTTTTTCAAATTCAAATTCATCTTTTAATTTGGAATCATAAAGAGTTTCCACAGCTTTCGATAAACCATGCATTGGAGGTGGAAACTGAGCTAAAAAGCATATCTTTTTTTTAGGCATACCAAAAACCTCAAAGTCTTTTAATTATTTTTGCAGGATTGCCTGCAATAACACAATTCTCTTCGAACTTACCACTAACAACAGCACCAGCGCCTACAACACAACCGTTTCCCATAACAGTTCCTTTTAAAATTATAGCATTACAGCCAATGAAGCAATTCTCTCCAATAATAATAGATTTAGTTCTTATATTTTCTTTTATATCAGCGTTTCTATCTTCAACTTCAATTGGATGAAAGTCATTGTCTAAAATTTTAGCATTACCTCCGATAAGAGTATTATCTCCAATGGTAATAGATTTTCTTGCATAAATCGTAGCACCTGAGATACCTACATTATTGCCAATATGAATTTTAGCTTCCGGCGTTCTGGCTACAATGATAGTACGCTGATAAAGGCCTACCAAATTTGAGAGAAACGAAGATTTAATTGTAACATTATCTCCAATTATTATATTTCCACCTGATTTGCTAAAAATTACAGGAATACCTTTTAATAGAAGGCTTTTTCCATATTTGATTTTCATTGATTTCATTAAAAGTTTAAACCAATTGCTGTTCATTTATCAGGGTTCCCTTCTAACTATTCAAACTTGTTAACTTGATTTAATTTCTGTGGTATATCTTTGTATGGAAACATTTTTAGTTAGATTGTTGACTAAATACATTCTTCCATGCTCACTCATTTCAGTAATTATTGACGTATCTTTTTCATTCAAAAACTTTTCTATTATAGCTTCGATTTCTTTATAATTACCTGGTTCAGTAACATAACCGCAATTGGTATCTTCAATGATTAGCCTAGCCTCTGAGCCTGCTTCTAATGCTCCAATTATTGGCTTTCCTGCTGCAATAATTCCATACAGTTTACTAGGTACTGATACACCTTTAATTCCCTTAGCATTTAAGCACCAGTGAACATCACCCGCATTTAAGCTATAAATTAAATCTGCCTTATCTTGATAAGGAATAAATCGGACATTTTGAAGATTATTTTGCTCTTTGTATTGAACTAAGCTCTCTCGAATAGTACCTTCTCCTATAAAAGCAAAAACTACATCGTCTCTATCTTTAAACTTTTCTATAACATTCATCAAGTTTTCAAGATCATAAT
>Ga0209463_1001650_pt1 | contig 13275 bp, 14 predicted proteins | sample AgamicMgSfrz_FD_187169 | JGI IMG/M metagenome (GOLD analysis project Ga0209463, IMG submission 187169) | Agave microbial communities from Guanajuato, Mexico - Mg.Sf.rz (SPAdes) (version 2) | ecosystem: Host-associated > Plants > Phyllosphere > Phylloplane/Leaf | place: Guanajuato, Mexico... | reverse complement strand
GATGTGATGAACGATAGATCACATCTTTTTGTATACTCTCCCATATCACAACCTAGTTAAGTATATATCTACAAAAACTCTAACAAACAAATAAATTTTACGCATTCAAAATATTATAAAAATTTAAAAACTAAATAAATTAATAAAGGAAAATACTTTTCACTTAAAAGGCAAGTAAATTCGCTTATTTAGGTGTTTTTTATTATCATTTTATAAAAAATATAATATAATAGGAAAAATACTTTTTTAATCGGTTTAATAGGGGTAGGAGAAAGCAAATAAGAAAATAAATTACTCTCTTGTAGGGAGGTTTTTATAAAGAAAGGAAGTGTCGGAGATGAGAGATGTTAAGCTTATTGATATTTATAACCATCATATTGCCCAAAAATATATTACCCGTTCAGGTTTAGCTCATGCTCTGGCAGTTGCTTATCATGCTTTTGAAATGGCAAAAGAATCAAATGTCGATGTCGATAATGCAGCTAAAGCCGGATTTTTACATGACATGGGTCATTACACCTGGTATAAAGATGGAAAATGGGATTATAAATTATATAGACAAAATGACATTCATCCAATTAAGGGTGCGGAAAGAGCACATAAGTTATTAATTCGTTTAGGAGAAAATCCTGTAAAAGCAAAGGAAATAGCGTTAGCGGTCCTTTTTCATACAGATAGTTTTATTCCAGGAGGATCGGTCACTCTATCAGCACTGCAAAAAATAGTCAAATTAGCTGATGAGAAGGACGAGGAGCCTGGTGGACATCATCACTATCGTAAGATAACAAAAGAACGGGCATTAAAAAGTTTAGAACGGTTAGATACAAAAATCGATGAATATTTAGAAAAGCAAATGAAAGATAAAAATTAAGCAAGAAGGAGAGAACTGGATTTTCCTGTTTCTATCCTTCTTTTCTTTTAAGTGCTATAATAGAAAAATCGATTTTTTAAGAAAAGGAATTAGAGTGAAAAATGACAAACATTATCACTACAATCAAACAGTGGCAACAAGCGCTGCAAATAGAAATAAATCATTTAAAAAAATATGGTCAATCTAAAGTTGCTTTATATAATGGGATACGATTAAATACAGAAAATGATTATACGTATTATTTCGAGAGTATGGTCAATCTAAAGGTTCCGATTGGTTCGAATGTGATTATTCATTGGGGAACTGCAACTGTTAAAGGGCGAGTCTTGTCAGCCGATGGGAAAAGCCTCCTTGTAATTTTGGAAAAAATGATTGGTGAAGATGTCACAGAAGCGTACTTATCCCATGATCCTTGGGAACTTTTAGAGCAACTGCAAATTCGCTTTGATACGATAAAAAAAAATAAACGAAAGCTTAGTAGAATCGTAAAATTAATGCATCCAAGCAAAACAACCAAGCATCCTAATGATCAGTTAAAAAGTCATGTTCATGAGCTCTCGTTAAGATGTAAGTACAATTCTGCCTCATTTGTATGGGGACCGCCAGGAACAGGAAAAACGTACACACTTGCAAGAGTGGCATTACAACGGTATTGGAAAGGGAAAAGAATCTTACTTTTAGCGCAAAGTAATCAGGCTATTGATGTTCTGATAACAGAAATTACTACAACTATTAAAGAGAAGGATCGATTTAAACTTGGAGATATACTTCGATACGGGGGATATAGCAGCGATGCAACCCTTGAGCAAGCAAAAATTACCACAAGCTCTTTGCTGGATAACAAGGATATCGATCTAGCAAAACAAAAACAACAATTTATCGAAGAAAAACGTAAGCTTAAACAAGATCTTGCAAGTTCGTTTACAGTTAGAGATTCTTCTCAGCTGTTAGAAATGGAAGAAAGATTGGCAAGTGTCATGGAAAAAATTCGTAAAAGAGAATTACAATTTGTGCAAAAAGCGAAGATTGTGGGTACTACATTAGCCAAAGCAGCGACAGATCCTGCCATTTATGAAGATGAATACGATTTAGTCATTTTAGATGAAGCCAGCATGGCATATATTCCACAAGTAGCTTTTGCTGCATCCCTTGCAAAGCGAATCATTATATGTGGAGACTTTAAACAACTACCACCGATTGCATCAAGTCGCCATGCATTGGTAGACAAATGGTTAAAGGAAGATGTCTTTCATGCAACAGGTGTAGCAAATACTGTGCATCGTTCATCATTGCATCCCCAACTTTTACTACTAAACGAGCAAAGACGAATGCATCCAAGCATCTCAGAATTTACTAATAAATATATCTATCATTCATTGGTAGGGGATCATAAGCACGTGGAGAAGAAAAGAAAATCCATTGCTGACAAACCACCTTTCAAGGGGAGCGCAAGTGTCTTACTAGATTCTAGTCATTTCGGAGTTTATGCAACTTTTGAAAAAGGCTCGAAATCACGAGTGAATTATATGCATCTTTTACTAGCTTTACAAGTTATCAATGAGGCATTAAGTGAGAAAAGAACTAGTATTGGCTATGTTACACCATATCGAGCTCAAGCTGAAATAGTAGAAGCAATGGCATATGAATTTTTCCCTGAAGCACTCGAAGAAAAGCGCTTAACAATAGCAACAGTTCATCGTTTTCAAGGCAGCGAGAGAGATGTAATTATCTTTGATAGTGTGGAAGGTAATCCACTTTCACGACCAGGAATGCTTTTAACAGGAAAAGAGAGTGAGCGTTTAATTAATGTTGCGATAAGTAGGGCTAAAGGAAAATTTATTCATATAGTAAACAGACATTATATGAAAACGACAATTGATAATAGAAAAACGATTCGTCAGCTTGTCAACCATCAGGAAATGGTTAATAGTGTGATAACTAATCAACAAATTGGCGAGTGGATTCAAAAAAAGAATCCAAAGTTATTTTGGACGCATGGACAGAGGATAGAATTATTAAAAAAAGACATGGAGCGCTCAAAAAGCGAGGTGTTTTTATCCATTCCCCAACGGAAAGAAATCTTAACACAAGAGTGGAAGCAGCTTTTCGGTCGGGCAAAGATCGTATCTACTTCTGAAATACCATTTCCCATGGTCGTTATCGATCAAAAGGTAGTTTGGTTTGGCTTTCCATCAGAATTGGTGAATAAAAGCAAGCCACCTTCCCTTGCAGTCCGTATTCATTCTCCATATTTAGCTAGTTATCTATTAAAATCTTTAACGTAATCACAAAGAATTACCCAATAAATATAGGGTAATTCTTTTTTAACTTTCTTTATTAAAGGTTATTTATTGTGCAGAAAAGAAGATTTCGCTAAAATAGGGAGGAATCTAAGCATAGGAGGAAAAGTCATGGTGTGTAGAAAACGGACTGGTTGGATGATGCTATTCTTTAGTTTATCCATCCTTTTATTATTACTCTCAGGATGTGGAACGAAGAACACGGAACCACTAAATGAAGGAGAAAAATCACAAGGAAAAGCGATTTCCTCAGACGAATACCCTATCGTTACTATTATTATGGAGGATGATTCGAAAATTAAAGTAGAACTTTATCCAGATAAAGCGCCAAATACAGTGAATAATTTTATTTCATTAGTAAATCAAGGCTTTTATGATGGGCTGATTTTTCATCGCGTCATTCCCGATTTTATGATTCAAGGTGGCGATCCAAAGGGAAATGGAACAGGTGGTCCTGGATATTCTATTAAAGGAGAGTTTTCGGAGAATGGTTTTGAAAACGACTTAAAGCATGAAAGAGGCGTTATCAGTATGGCAAGATCTCAAATGCCAGATTCAGCCGGATCTCAATTCTTTATTATGGTCGCAGATGCACCTCATTTGGATGGCGAATACGCACCGTTCGGTAAGGTAATAGAAGGAATGGATGTCGTCGATAAAATTGTCTCTACAGATAGAGATGAGAATAACGATAAGCCATTAAAAGAAATGAAGATGAAACAAGTTACTGTAGATACAAAAGGAATTGATTATGAGGAACCAGTAAAAGAATAATCGATAATAGGGACGTAATATTTTCTTTCTCTAGCAAAAGATGATATGATAAAAGTTGATTTTGAAATAAGGAGATGTTGAACATGGCAACAAAAGGATACATACTAATGCAAAATGGTGAAAAAATTGAATTTGAATTATATCCAAATGAAGCTCCTGGAACAGTAGCTAATTTTGTAGAACTTATTAAAAAAGGGTTCTATAATGGTCTAACTTTCCACCGTGTTATTCCTGGGTTCGTAAGCCAAGGCGGAGACCCGAATGGTAATGGAACAGGTGGTCCTGGATACACAATCAAATGTGAAACAGAAGGAAATCCTCATAAACATGTTGAAGGCGCTTTTTCTATGGCACATGCTGGTCGTGACACAGGTGGCAGCCAATTCTTTATCGTTCATGACCCACAACCACATTTAAATGGTGTTCATACTGTATTTGGACAAGTTACATCTGGAATCTCTACTGTTAAGGCGATGAGAAATGGCGATGTAATGGAAAAAGTAGAAATCACTGAAGAATAAATACAAAGAGGCAGGCTGAGAAATTAGCTTGCTTTTTTTTATATGGATGGAGGGCGAATAGGATGTTCAAAGATAAAGTTGTAATTGTTACTGGTGCTAGTAATGGAATCGGTAAAGCAATTGCAAAAGCTTATTTGCAGGAAGAAGCATATGTTGTGCTGGCAGATATAGATGAAAGCCAAGGGAAGCAACTTCTTGATTCTATTGAACAAAAGGAAAAAGCAATATTTATCAAAACAGATGTACGAAGCGAAACGGAAATCATTCATCTTGTTCATACAACAAAAACGAAGTTTGGAAAGATTGATATTCTGATAAACAATGTGGGCAAAGGAGTTTTTAAATCGTTTTACGATTTAACGATTGAAGAATGGGATGATGTAATAAATACAAATCTCCGCAGCGTGTTTCTTTGTTCAAGAGAAGTCGCAAAAATCATGCGAGATCAGGACTCTAAAGGCTCGATTATCAATATGTCATCTAGTAGAGCATATATGTCTGAGCCTAATACGGAAAGCTATAGTGCTAGCAAAGGTGGTATTATGGCCATTACACATGCATTAGCAAATAGTCTTGCAGACGCACATATAACAGTAAATAGTATTTCACCAGGATGGATTGAAACAAAAGACTATGAAAATCTTCGCGAAATCGATCATGAACAGCATTTGTCAAAAAGAGTAGGTAAACCAGAAGATATTGCGAGGGCTTGTCTATTTTTAACTAATCCGCAAAATAATTTTATTACAGGGACAAACCTCATGGTAGATGGTGGTATGACCGTAAAGATGATTTATGAAGAATAATGGGAATATCTTAAATAAAGTTGCTATCTGAAAATGATAGGAGTATAATAGCTTCCATATCATTACATATATATAATGGAGGCTTTTTAAGTGGACGTTTTACATCAAATATTATCAACCTATGCTTCATTTTTTGATTGGGAGATGTGGGAAGAAGTATTAACAGATCCAGTTTCATGGGGATTAATTGGATCGTTAGTCATTTTAGAAGGCTTATTATCAGCGGATAACGCACTCGTTTTAGCGGTGATGGTTAAACATTTACCGCCTGACAAACAAAAAAAAGCATTAACGTATGGTTTATTTGGAGCCTATTTTTTCCGGTTTTTCTTTATTGGAATAGGCGTTTATTTAATCCACTTTACATGGATTAAAGTAGTTGGAGCAGCATACTTAGCTTGGATTGTAATTAAGCATTTCTGGCTTGGTGATGGTGACGAGGATGCTTCAGCGATGAAAAAAAATAGTTGGACAATAAGACTTTTCGGGGTATTCTGGGCTACCGTTATTTCTGTAGAATTAATGGATTTAGCTTTTTCCGTTGATAGCATATTAGCCTCACTTGCTGTATCAAATGAAATTTGGATTCTCCTTATTGGTGGAATGCTTGGGATCTTAATGATGAGAACGGTCGCTAAATTATTCTTAGTTTTAATTGAAAAAGTACCTGAATTAGAGAACACTGCTTTTGTATTAATCGGTATAATCGCGGCGAAAATGTTTGCAAGCATCTTTGGTTTTGAATTAGATCATTATGTATTTTTTGCGATTCTAATTGCTGCGTTTATCATCACCTTTATTATTCATTTTATTAATAAGAACAAAAAAGTTTCCGAAGAGATTGCTGCAACAAAAGAAGATTAATTGTTTAGACCTGTTCTGCTTTAGGACAGGTTATTTTAATGCAAGAAGAGACTACTTTGTGTATTTATTGGCATAACTGGAAGCAACAAATGAATCTGGTTTTATTTTTGGTTCAATCCCAATTGATTCAATTCTTGCTACCATTTCATTTACAAAATCTCGTGTTTTATTTCTCTGACCTGCTCCAATATCAATATGTCCTTCAATAGAGAAAGTTGCTCCTTGATAAACAAAAGGAAGCACAACATCTATTAACTGGTTTTTCTTATTTTCGGTAAAAAGACTAACGATTTCTTCAGTTAACGTCGTCTCATAGGAAATTTTCTCATGGAGTCTTAATACTTTTCTCGGTAAAACAACTTTTCTGATACATGCCCACGCCCCCTTTCCTTTATTCATAATCACAATCCCTGTAATAAAGGTGGTATGCTTTGCATGAACTTGGGAATCTGTACCAATCATCAATTGATAATTTCCAGCCGGATTTCTAGACATAAAGGAAAGGATACGTTGAAAAACAATATCAAACGTCATATTTTTTTCTTGCAAGTTTTGAAAGGTTATTTCCTTGTGCCTGTCTAACTCCACAAAAATCCCTCCATCTAAGCATATTTCCAACTCATTTTATACCATTGTATGTTTATCAAAAGTAATTATCACCGAAAGTAAACTTGTATTATCATATACACAGAATAGAGAATTGGTGTTAGCGTATATCCAGTTGATTGTAAAATTTTTGTTTTCTTTAAGAAAGAAAACTTTACGAAGCAGCTTTGTAATAAATATGTAATAATATTGAAACTTATTATTTTAATATCCGTCTAATGAGTAACTAAACTTAGGAGGTATGAAGGATGAAAAAGTATAGAACTTCCTTTATTGGCATTCTATTTTTTCTACTTTTAATGGCAGGATGTAGCAGCCAAGAATCAGAAAATAAAAGCGCAGATAGTACGGAGAAAGCTGCAAATAATGAAATAGCACAAATGGATCCTCATGAAGGAGAAGTGATGGAAGACCAATTAGCATCCGCTGATAAAGAGATTAAGAATACTAGCGGAACAGAAATAACAGAAAATGACCGCATGATGATTTACAATGCTAATTTATCCTTACAAGTTAAGGACTATCATCAAGTAGAAGAAGAAATTCAGAAAAAAGCAACCGAACTTGACGGTTATGTAGTACAATCATCTATTTACAATAGTGGCACTGATTATATTAATGGATCGATTATTGTGAAAGTTCCACAAGCGAATTTCCAATCCTATATAAATGAAGTGGAAAAAAATAGTATAAAAGTAATCGAAAAAAATATAAGCAGTAATGATGTCACAGAGGAATTTGTTGATCTTGAGTCTCGATTAAAAGCCAAAGAAGCAGTAGAAAAACGACTATTAACGTTAATGGACCAGGCAGAGAAAACAGAAGATCTTCTGAAAATATCAAACGACCTAGCCACTGTACAAGAGCAAAAAGAGCAAATCTTAGGGAGAATGAAATACTTAAAAAATAATGTCGACTATTCCACTGTTACCATTCAATTAGAAGAAGAGTTAGTAAAGGTCGGAAACATCAAAAATAGCGACTCCTTAAATACTTGGCAAAAAGCGAAAAGCCAGTTTGTCAGTACAATAAACGGGGTTATCTCCTTCTTATCAAGTGTAGTAGTACTCGCTATTGGATTATCTCCGATTCTAATTCCAGTTGCAGTTATTGTAATTGTTTGGATTATTTTTAGAAAAAAAGGAAAACAGCAAGAGTAATTTGAATATTCCTTATGCTATAATGGTATTAACTTCCTTGCACAGACGTTCGTTCCATGATTTTCATTACAATATAACTTATGAGGAGATTTACTAAGAATAATGAAAACAGATAAACAATGTCTTATACGGTGTGGAAAACTGGAAGATTCGGAAGCTATTTTGAACATACAGAATGCTGTGATATCTGAGAGTGATTATTTAATTACTACTGCTGAAGAATTTAATCAAACACTAGAAGACCAGCAAGCTTGGATAGTTAAAATATTGAATGATGATAGAGAAACGATACTAGTTGCTGAACTTGACAGTGAACTTATTGCCTTTATCGTGTTTCAAACTAATAATAGAAAAAGAATGAATCATACTGGCTCATTCGGAATGATGATAAGTAAAAAATACAGAAACAAAGGAATTGGATCATTACTTTTAGAAGCACTGCTAGCTTGGGCAAAAAAGAATCCAATGATTGAAAAAGTTAGTTTAAGGGTTTTCTCAACAAATTATCGAGCGATATCTTTCTATAAACGTATGGGATTTATAGAAGAAGGTCGCAAAATAAAGGAGTTTAAAATAGCTGAAAATGAATATGTAGACGATATTCTAATGTATAAAATGGTGAATTGATAATGATTGTATAGGAAAGGGGGGAAGGAATATCTACATGAATGCAGAGTTTAATAAAGAACTAAAGTCATGGATTATTGCGCTTATTAGTGCATTAGTATTCGTTTTTATATGTCGGAACTTTATCTTTACCCCTGTAAAAGTAGTAGGGCAATCCATGCAACCGACATATGAGAATCAAGATCGAATTATCGTTTCCAAAGTGGGGCAAATAAAGCACTTTGATACAATCGTTTTCCATTCACCGATTGAGAAGGAGGACTATATAAAAAGAGTAATCGGCTTACCAGACGATACCATCGAGATTCAGGATGACGCTCTTTATATAAACGGTCATAAATATGATGAGCCTTACTTACAGGAAAAAAAGAAACATTTACTCCCTAATCAAAAATTAACGGAAAATCTCAAGATAAAAGTACCAAAGGGACATATTTTTGTACTTGGTGATAATCGGCAAAAAAGTACCGATAGTCGACAACTTGGTTGTATCTCTGAAGAAGCAGTTATTGGAAAAGCAATCCTTCGTTTTTATCCAGTCATAGAGAATTACTAGAATATTTGAGTATAAAAAACAGCCTTGGCCGTGAACTTCACGAGCAAACAAGGTTGTTTTTATTTTATCCCACTCTTAACGGATAGTAAGACTAAGAAGGCCACCTCAAGCATATGAGAGTAGGTGGGAGATCAACTGTCCGTAAAGGTCCGATTGGTTCAACTAACCATCAGTGGGGGGATGAAAGAAAACCCCCACTGATGGAAGTTTCACTTTATATAGAACGAGTAGTAAATTCTACTACCATTGCTTTAGTAACCTTTTTTCTTGATGGAACAACACCAAGTCTAGCTAATTCATTCATTTGCTCGGTTACATCATTTATTTTATCAACCGAAAAATTCTCCCCAGCTTTACAAAGCAGTATCGCTTCTTCAATATAGGATTCACGTAGCTGATCTAATTGCTTAAAATGATTGACACGAGAATTGACTTGTTCTACATGTTTGGTAATTTCTTTATGTACACTCATAATCCTAACTCCTTACTGTTTGTATATTATTATTTTAATGGTTATTCTAGTAAAAAGAAAGGAGGACTTTAAATTACATAATAAAATTATTGTAAACTAAATATTCGTTATCCAAACAATATGCAAAACCATAACGGAAGAATATAATGCTAATGGAATAAATAGGAGAAAAATCCAGGTACGAGTATTTTTACTATAAAAATAGATTGCTAGGTAAAAGAGAAATAAAGATAAACAAATTTTTAACAAAAGGAATAAGAAAGGAGAAATTTCCCATAAGTGATTCATAATCGGATTTGATTCAGATATATGATTAAATTGGATTCCAAGAAAAGTGAATATACCATCGAGAAAATTTAATAGGCTTAGCAAAAGAAATAAAATCTTCAAACTACCACCCCTTAATATTATTCCTAATTATCCCAATTTAAACGAAAAAACACTATAGGTAATTGCATTCAAATTTATTAGTAATTCTTTTGTAGGAGTTTTATCATCATTACCGCGCATAATATCTCTTATGTGCGGTTTTTATAGAAATATAGTATACTAAACTTACTATTTTACAGATTAGGTGGCCATATATATGATTACAAAAGAAACACTGTCTTCTTGGTATGAAGAGGAATTAACCCTTTTTCGGACGGAGATGGATAATAAAGACTATAGTGGATTTACTATTGAAAATTATTTGCGCGATATTTATTTCTTTTTAGAATTTATTACGCGAAAAAAAGAAGAATACATCGATTTAAATACAGTAAAGAAATTACAAATAACGTTATTTATGAATGAGTTAAAAACAAAGCGGGCAAATTCATCTGCTTCAAGGAATAGAAGATTAACAGCGATTCGTTCTTTTTATAAATGTCTAGTAGATTATGAACTTGTGCAAAAAAATCCAGCAATCGATTTGGAGAGTGCAAAAGAACAGAAGGGAAAACTACCAAGCTACCTAGAAAAGGATGAATTAAAATCATTTTTTGAAATGGTGGAAAAAGTATCGCAAAAACAGCATCAACGACGCAATAAAGTGATCCTTGGATTAATGGCTTTTGCAGGCTTACGGGTAATGGAAATACATTCTCTTAATTTGTCTTCTATACATCAAAATAGAGGGATCCATGTGTTAGGAAAAGGGAATAAGTTACGATATATACCGTTACCGAAAAAGTTAATGGAAGAATTATATGTATATATAGAAGAAAATAGGATTTTTCCCATGAAAGGGCAGGAAGATGCACTCTTTATCTCCCGAAGAGGAAAACGAATTTCCAGAAGGCGGATTCAGGAAATTACAGAGCGAATTATTGATGAGATGTCAAAGGAATATCCACAATTAAAATGGAAGGAAAAAGGAATTTCCAGCCATAAATTAAGACACAGCTTTGCTACACATTTAGTGCGAGATGGTCGAGACATCAGGACTGTACAGGAATTGCTTGGTCACACGAATTTAAATACAACCCAAAAGTATACCCATGTCTCTGATTCCCAAAAAGAGAAAGCGATGGATTTAGAAATATCTGATTACTTATAAGGTTACTATAAAAATATTATGTTAACTAATTTATTATACTCATATTCGGACATTTGGCAGAATATATATAGTTATGATGAATGATAAAATGCAATCTCTATTTTTTACGGCAAAGTTAGTTCTGATAAGCTTGTAAATGAGGAGAAGGGATTCGTCCTGTCAATGAAAGATAAGGGAAGTGTTTTTCATGCCAAGTAAGAAACATTCAATTATCGTCCGTGCAAATGCGAAAAAAGTATGGGATTTTGTTCGCTCCATGAATAACTGGGCTCCATTGGTACCTGGATATATTAATCATCACATTATCAACGAAAAGGTTTCAACTTGGGAGTTTAAAATTGATATGGGTCTTTTCAAGAAAAGAGTAGAGATGGAAGTAACCATACTAGAATGGAAAGAGCCTTCCAAAGTTACCTTTCAGCTGCAAGGGATTAATGATCATTTTGATGGAAATGGCTATTTTTTGGTTGAAGAAAAAGATGCAAATCATACAAGAATGACTGGTTTTTTAGAGATTAACTCTACAGGTACTTTTCCAACTGTCACCAATAATCTCATGCAACCTAAATTAGAGGAAATAGCAGAAGAATTAACAATAGCAGTAAGTAAAACAATAGAGGGTTTATGATAATAACATTATGTAAACTTAAAGCTAATGACGATTCGATACATTGATGAAATCGTCATTAGCTTTTTTATCCCACTCTTAACGGACAGTAAGACTCCCCGCTCAAGCTTAGGAAAATACGAGGAAGATAGTGGGAGATCAACTGTCCGTGAAGGTCCGATTGGTTCAACTAACCATCAGTGGGGGAGGAAGGAAAACCTCCACTGATGAAAGTTTCACTTTATGAATTTTTTGTAAAGTTTAGATTGCTTAACTTGGTTAAATATCTTTCATCCTATATGATAAAGATTACTAATTATTATTGGAGGCTTATCATTGGAGAAAGCAAAACAGTCGAAGAAAAGTAAAACTCTTTTAGAAATTTTACTTATTTCCACCAAACTAGGACTTACCTCATTTGGCGGTCCCGTAGCTCATTTAGGCTATTTTCATGATGAATATGTGCGCCGCAGGAAATGGTTAGATGAAAAAAGCTATGCCGATTTAGTAGCTCTTTGTCAATTTCTCCCTGGCCCTGCCAGCAGTCAAGTAGGAATAGGGATTGGAATTATTCGGGGAGGACTGATTGGCGGAATTATCTCCTTTTTAGGATTTACGTTTCCTTCTGTGATCGCATTAATAATATTTGCTAGTTTGATAGAAGGTTTAGATATAGAAAATGCTGGTTGGATTCATGGCCTTAAAATGGTCGCAGTTGCTATTGTTGCCCATGCCATACTCGGTATGGCGAAGAATTTAATACCCGACTTGCAAAGAAAGACGATAGCACTCTTCGCATTAGTAATCACATTATTATGGCAAAGTGTCTTTTCGCAAATAGGGGTTATTATACTAGCATCTGTAATCGGTTATTTCCTATATAAGCAGCAATCGATCGAACAAAGTCATGAATATATTTCCTTTCCCATTTCAAAAAAATTTGCTAGTATTTGTTTAGGAATATTTTTTGTTCTTTTATTCCTATTACCAGTTATTCGAGAGATATTTGCTTACCCGTGGATCGCAATGTTTGATAGTTTTTACCGATCTGGCTCTCTTGTTTTTGGAGGAGGACATGTAGTATTACCTCTATTAGAGCGTGAATTTATTCCAAGTGAATGGGTAAGTGAAGAAGCGTTTCTTGCAGGATACGGTGCAACGCAAGCTGTTCCAGGTCCATTATTTACATTCGCCGCATATATCGGAACAGTCATTAATGGATGGGGAGGGGGAACCCTTGCGACATTTGCCATATTTTTGCCCGCCTTTCTATTAATCATTGGGGTGCTTCCATTTTGGAACACTTTACGCAAGAATCCTAAGATTCAAAGTGCTTTATTGGGAGTAAACGCTGCTGTTGTTGGGATCTTAATTTCTGCATTTTATCATCCAATATGGACTAGTAGTATTATAAATGCAACAGATTTTGCCTTTGCTGCTGTTTTGTTTTCGATGCTCGTCCATTGGAAATTGCCACCATGGATAATCGTTATTATGGGAGCCATTGGAGGAATGTTGATTTCTTATTTCCAACTTTAATACTATGATATTGCCTATGAACAAAATCAATT
>Ga0209463_1001649_pt1 | contig 13276 bp, 14 predicted proteins | sample AgamicMgSfrz_FD_187169 | JGI IMG/M metagenome (GOLD analysis project Ga0209463, IMG submission 187169) | Agave microbial communities from Guanajuato, Mexico - Mg.Sf.rz (SPAdes) (version 2) | ecosystem: Host-associated > Plants > Phyllosphere > Phylloplane/Leaf | place: Guanajuato, Mexico... | reverse complement strand
CATCTTGAAGGATATCGATAATATCCTCATAACTTCCTGGATCACGCATAATGAAACCATCAATTACCGCATTTCCTACATCCAACACGGAATCGATGGAAGTTTGTATAAGCCTTTCAGCGATAAGTTCCGAATGGTCTCCATCCCAATTATCCTGCCCCTCAAAAAGTCCAAGCTGCTTTTCAAGAAAACCTAATATTTGTTCAATCTTTTGGCGGTCTACAAAGTACATTTTTTCCAGATCCTTTCTGATCTAAGATGATATAGGGAATCATTGGTTGAATGGGCGGCATAGTCAAAAACGCTGTACCGAACCAACCTTATTCCTTGATAATACCATAGCTTCTCCCTTACTCTCAATTCCTTCAACCACACATTGCCTTTTCTACGGGAGTGCATTTCCAGACATACACTCCCCGATCCCATTTATATTCTTGCCATTTTCATTTAATCGATGAATGCCATTATTGCTGGAGCGAAGTTCTTCAGCCGGAAGCCCCGAAAAATGTCTGTTCCCCTATTGAAGTCACTTTGTTATGATGGAACTACAAATGTGAAGATACGAAGGGAATGATACTATGGAAGATCGCTTTTATTTATACAATGACGTCGTTGATTCAAAAACCCGGTTCATAAGCTTCATGGGAGAGGAATCAAGATTCGATCTGGCCATTACGGCAACCGATCGTTTCTATGGAAAGAAGCTTGTTTTAAATATGCAGAGTAACCGTTTCGCGATTATTGGGCCTGATGATTTGGAAGAGGAAGGCTATCTTGAGCATGCCTTTCAATTGTCGGAAGCGGAAGCCGAAGAACTTCGTCACTTTTTAATGGAAATCGTCTGAGTGCTGAAGTTTTTTAGCTTAAACGGGAAACCTACTGAGTGTAAGATCGATTACATGAGGGGGGATCATCTTGGACAAAGAAGAATACCACGATTTTTCCAATGTCGAAAAACAGAGGGATTATTTAATTCCTGAAGAATTTCCCGAAGGACCTTTTGGATCAGCCATAGCAAAAGATGAACCAGTTCAGAATAAAAATACCCCGTGGCAGGAAGGGCAACGATATCAAAGTGCCTTTAATTATGAAAATAAATCGTTACATGAGGGTATGCCTCGACAATATCCTGGGGCACATCCGACACATGATGATTCAGAAAAAGACGAACAGCCTCCATATAAAGGATATGGTAACGCTTAACATGGAAGGCCAGAGTGAATTCTGGCCTTTTTATTTCTTTATTTTCTTCACGACGAAATAAGGACAGCCAAAATTGCAGTATTCATATAAATATTCACTAAGCGTGCTTATTTTCGTATCAAAGGTGGCTTTCTGATTGGAATCATCAAAAAATCCACGCAGCCTCAATTGCCCGTAACCCCAATCGCCCACTATATAATCATACTTCGTTAAAATCTCACTGTATCTGGCTTTAAACGCTTCTTCGTTATAGCCTTCCCTTTCATCCTCAATTATTTCATAGGTCATGTTATTGATGTTAATCATTGTTTTCACCTCTCATATATACATTCCTTCTTTAAATTATAACTGATTCCCCATCAATTACTAAGCGAAAAATAGAGAAATATGTTCATCCTAAAGTTATGGGGGTGTTATTGATGAAAAAAACGATAATAACGATAGGTTTAAGCTCGATTATTGCACTAACCGGATGTGCTGATAAAGAAGAAGACCAGGGGCTAGGTGCAAAAAACAATGCCGGTAACCCAACAAACGTAAATAATCCAACTCAATATTATGATGAGGATTATCGTAATAATGACAATAAAAGTGATGATTTCGGTTTTACCCGCACAAATAGTGCAACCATTGACGGCCGTAACATTTCCAACAAAGCTGCTTCCATTGACCGTGAACAACTTTCTGATGTCATCTCTAAACTGAGTGTTCAAATTCCAAATGTCAATGATGCCGCTACCCTCGTTACTGATGAGGAAGTGCTTGTCGTATATGATACCAATGCAAAGGATCGGACGGAAACCGCAGACCAGGTTAAACGTACTGCCATGTCCGTCGTGCCTCGCTACTATCATGTTTATGTCAGTGATGATTATCAAACCCTTGCCCAAGATGTCGAGAACTTCGCTACAGTGAAATCCGGCAGCAGAGGGATTGACTATACGATTGAACAGACCATCAAAAGAATGCTGAAGTCGCCTCAAGGATACAAAATGAGTGACGGTGAAAATGAAAACGGCGAAATGGTTAACGATAAAAGGGATCATCACGATAACATCCATCAAAAAATGGATAACCGTTGAAAACAAAAGGACCGAATTTTTTCGGTCCTTTATTTCACTCTATTTCAATAATTCTTCACCTTTGCTCTGCTTATGTTTTGCCGCAGCATTGACCTGTTCATCCGCGTGGTAGGATGAACGGACAAGCGGTCCTGATTCACAATGGCTGAATCCTTTTTCCAATGCACGTTCTTTCAGTTCGGCAAATTCTTCAGGCGTGTAGTATTTCAGCACTTTTAAATGCTTTTTAGTCGGCTGCAAATACTGGCCGATCGTCATGATATCCACATTATTGGCCCTTAGGTCATCCATTGTCTCAAGGATTTCCTCCCGCGTTTCACCCAGACCCACCATTAAACTGGACTTTGTCGGGATTTCCGGATACAGTTCCTTGGCTCTCCTTAAAAGCTCCAATGAACGATCATACTTGGCCTGAGCCCGTACACGGTCGGATAAACTTCTGACAGTCTCTATATTATGGTTCAGGATATCCGGTTTAGCATCCATCAAAGTCTTGATATTTTCAAACACCCCGCCCATATCAGACGGCAATACTTCAATTGATGTAAATGGATTTTTGCGACGGATGGCACGGACCGTTTCAGCGAAAACTTCAGCACCACCATCCTTTAAATCATCACGGGCAACAGCTGTAATGACGACATGCTTTAAATTCATCAAAACAACGGAATCGGCAACACGCTCCGGTTCAGCCCAGTCCAATTCATTCGGACGTCCGGTTGTTACTGCACAAAAACGGCAAGCCCTTGTACAGATTTCACCTAGAATCATGAAAGTAGCCGTCCTTCTCACTGCCCAGCATTCGTGAATATTCGGACACTTTGCCTCTTCACAGACAGTATGAAGGTTTTTCTCGCGCATCATATTTTTTAAACCGAGGTAATTTTCGTTAGTATTAAGCTTTATTTTCAACCAATCTGGTTTTCGAAGAATTTCTTTATTTCTAGAAGACATGAAAATGCCACTCCATTCTATAGAAATTAACACACCCTACTTTAACAATAAAAAAGCATTTATACAAGTTATAGTTGGTTTCCCATTATTTATTTTTCATGTTTATTGCCAAATCAGCAAAACTATAAAAGATGGATGGACTGATGTCTTTTAATAACGGAGAATATCATGAAAGGAGCCTGCCCCGTTGAAAAAATTATTCCTTCTAACGATAACTTGTTTGTTTATCTTGGCACCAGGCCAAGTCGCCAATGCTGCCGATACCCCTGATGTTTATGCCGGGAGAATGGCGTTATATAAAAATATGGAGGCTGCCCTCCAAATCCCGTGGTATTACCTTGCTGGAGCAGATCAATATGAGCACAGCCTAAGGGCCGCACGAAGGGATTTAGAGCCGGCAAAAGGTTTTATAGGCATCCACATCGAGCCTTCAAAGTGGAGCGGGGCTCTCAATCCTGACTTAAACGATGTGAACCCGCTCACGATCACATTTTTTGATGGGTTGGGCCAGGATGGCAATGGTGATGGCAAAGCGGATATCACTAATGATACCGATCGATTGTATGCTTTTTCTAAGCATCTCCAAGCATATGGTGCAGATGAAGATAATATCCGGATCGGCTTGTGGGATTATTATAAACGCGATAAAGCCGTCAGCATCATTATGGGCAATGCCGAGATTTATAAGAAATACGGCCGGTTGGATCTACATGAAAAAGCCTTCCCAGTTCCAGTACGGACTCATTATACGTACTTGAATACATGGGGAAGCGCTCGCGGATGGGGCGGAAGGAGAATCCATGAGGGCACTGATATTTTTGCGGATTATAGCCTTCCCGTTCGTTCCACGAGCTATGGAATCATTGAAATGAAAGGCTGGAATAAATTCGGCGGTTGGAGGATTGGGATACGGGATTTAAATAATACCTATCATTACTTTGCCCATTTAAGCGGCTTCGCCAAAGGGTTGAAAGTCGGTCAAATCGTTGAACCCGGACAAGTCATCGGGGGTGTCGGCAGTACGGGCTACGGTCCTCCAGGAACTTCCGGAAAATTCCCTCCTCATCTTCATTACGGAATGTACAAAGACAACGGAATCACAGAATGGAGCTTTGACCCTTACCCCTATTTAAAATTGTGGGAAAGGAAAGATCTGGCCAAAAAGAAATAGTGAGCGGCGTGAATTTTACGCTGCTTTTTTTTGATTCGAACATAAACCCCTGAACTTGATGCATAGTTATTAGTAAAGGGGGCTAAAGCGTGTTCCGAAAAAGATTTCGAACGAAGAAATTCCGAAAAAAGGGGCCTCTTCCCACCCGAAAAGTATTTCTCTATTCATTTATCCTGTTCATCATATCAAGCATCATGACTCTTTGGTACGTGGACAAATCGATCGAACCCGTGATCATGAGTGTAGCCGAATATGAAATCAAACGGATTGCAACCGAAACGATTCATGAATCGGTTGATGAAAATATAGCCAAGGTTGACATGAACAAAATCATCACCAACACCAAGGGTGGTGATGACTCCAGTTCTTCCTATAGCTTCAATCCAGTCATATATAGTGAATTGCGGGCTAACATCACGAAGGATATTCAGAAGAAGCTTGGCATCAAACAGGGAAACCCTTTTAAAACAGGTTCAGCCAAAATAAATGATGAACAATATAAAAGTGTGGTGTATTATATACCATTTGGTGTCGTAACCGGGAATAACCTCCTTTCCAATTACGGACCTGAAATCCCAGTGAAAATGTCAGTCATCGGGAATGTTGAATCGGATTTGAGGACAAAACTGACAAACGCAGGCATCAATAATGTTTATTATGAATTGATTGTGGACTTTGATGTCAATATTCAAATCGTCATCCCCTCTTTCACGAAGGAGACCAAGGTGAGCCAGGAAGTGACAGTCGGAAGCCTGCTGATCGAAGGTGATGTTCCAAGTTATTTCAGTAACGGAAACGGTTCGGTTGCACCTGCCATCATGAAGGAAAACAAGGAATGAAAAAACCAGCTTTTCCTTGAGGTTAGGCTGGTTTTTGTATATCGAGACATTTCATGATGAGCAAATGCAGGTTTTTATTCAAGTCCACTTCGTAGGGCTCTTTTATCTGCTCTCCATCTTCTTCAAGTATCCTTATCATGGGGCGGTCTCCTATCCCTTCATTTTGAGAGGATACTACCCCTTTCCTCCCATCATTCAATTCGACGGATAGACCATTGGGATAAATGGCAACCGCCCTGCGGAAAGCCTCGATGATCGTATTGTCGAACTTTTTCCCGACTCCGGCATAAAGGACTTCCAATCCTTGATGCGGCAGCATGGCCTTACGGTAAACCCGGTTGGAAGTAACGGCATCAAACACATCGGCAACGGCAATGATCTTGCCGAAATAATGGATTTCATCCCCTTTTATCCCACGCGGATATCCAGATCCATCTAACCTTTCATGATGCTGATAGGCACAATTCGCAACTAAAAGTGAAACCGTATGAACATTTTTAATTAGATGAAATCCGTAATCGGCATGTTTTTGGATTTGTTCAAACTCCTTTTCCGTCAGCTTACCGGGTTTACGGAGGACTTTCAAAGGCACGAGCATTTTGCCGACATCATGTAAAATCGCTCCAAGCCCAAGAATTTCGAGATTCTTATCATTGATATTCAATTCCAACCCGATCGCCAAGGTATATAAGGTCACATTGAAGGAATGTGTGAAGATATAGTCATCGTATGTATAAACGTCGGCCAATAAAGTCATTAGCTCTTTATTCCTTTTCAGCTCGCCCATGATGTTCCGGACTATTTGATTCAATTTGACGTTAGCCTGCTCTATCGTGAATGATCCATCCAGGTTCATTTTATTTTTCATGTCCAGGAAAGTGGTTTCAATCGTATTAATGGCTTCTCTTCTAAGTTTCCCGGAAACTGGAGGCCTCGGAATAATGTCATCCGTCCTGGAATCTTGAATGTAAACAAAGGGGATATTAAGGGAAACCAGTCGATTGATCATCTTCTGCGTTAATGTAAGACCCTCGCACAATAGGATATGGCCCCGATCATTATAGATGTTTTTACCGAGCCTTACTCCAGGTCTTAGGGACTTTGTAATAGCTAGCCTCATACTTGTACTCCGTTTCCCCATTCAATATTTGTAATTCAAACCGATTCTTTCTTTTATAAGTTTTATCGGAGCATATTTTTATAAATGAATCTGTTGGAACATATTTATTAAAAAATATCAGCATTTACTTTTAAAAAATAAGGCCCCCTTCGGAAGAAAGAAAGCCCGCCTTTTCAAATCATTTTGATTAATGCCTCTTTACCAATCATTCCTGGATGTATGCCCTTTTCCACAGCCTCCCAGGTGACTGATTCAAGCGGCGCTTCCAATAACTCTTCAATCGATTTAACTCCTGTGGCCCTCCCTGCAAGGATTTTACGATCTCTCAATTTATCGTTCAGCAATCCAACATCTAACGCACCGCACATTATATACCCTTTTTCGGACGCGACAGCAAGTAAATTCGTTTTCGGCAGTCGGACAGAAATGGCTAGGAATGTATGATTATCAAGAATTATTGGGATCATGTTAATCAATTGGTTTCGCCCCTTCCTTCCCCATACTTTATGAAAAAAAGGGCAAAACCGTGATTTCGTATCAGGGGTTAGTGTATATTTTTTTCAGCTTCCATAAAAGGATATCCCGTAAGAATTCCGGCAGTAAGTATTCCTTGCGATTGGAGCGATGGATACTTGGAAAGAAGTGCCCGAACGTGAACATATCAGGTATTGCCAATTTATAGGACTTATCCGCCTGCAGTTTCTCTCCTTTTATAAGGATCCCTTTTACGATTCCATTCTCCATTTCGTTAAATTCTATTTGATCATAATGCATGACTCCCATGATTTTTCCGCGGAAACCGAAACCTTTCACCTGAATATGAGGCCACTCTTCATTTCTCGATTGCATCAAGATTTCCTTTAACTCATCCCCATCTACTTCAACGACGCAAGGATTTATGGGATGTGGGCAGATTCTGTGAATATCCCCTTTTGTGACAGGTCCCTTCGGAAGACCTTCGAGCAGAAGACCTGCATTCAAAAAGGAACAATCCGCCTGACTCCACTCCCTTAGGGCCTCCACAAGGATTTCCGTCAAAGGACTTCGTTTGAACCAATCATTATCCAGTGCCACCGGTAAGTCCACTGCAACCTGTTTTAGCGTTTTCCCTCCGGCCTGGTATATTTCTTCAATCCAAGACCGTTCATTCTCCAATTCCAAAAAGTCATTGGTATCATAAAGAATGGCTCTCTTCCGGCTAATTTTCTTTTCCTGATTGACCGTCATTTCCACCTGTCCAACAAAAAAACCATATTTCCCTGCCCCGCAAAGGAGTGTGTCATTGATCAATTTACCTTGGTGGAGGATGTGGTGGGTATGCGCGCCAAGTATAATGTCAATCTCCGGAAAGTCCCTTGCCATCCTTTCATCATCATGGATGCCCAGGTGGGAAAGGATGATGATTACATCCGCCTCTGTTTTGACCCTTTCGAGCTGCGCCTTTAACTCCATGAATGGTTCCGTTATTTCCCAGCCCATCGCAGAATAAAACTTTTGAAAAAAGGCTGTCAAACCTATCATCGCGATTTTGGTGCCTTTTGCCGTTGTATGTATCCAAAATGGAAGCGCCCATTCCGGCCTTTCATTATCACCGTAATAAATATTGGCTGCCAAGACCTTGAACCTTGCATGATCATATAAGGAGTCCAATGCATCATGAGGTAAAGTGATCCCTTCATTATTGCCGATGGTCACATATTGGTAGCCCGCTTCATTAAGCAGTTCAATATTTCCTTTACCCAACGTACCTTCTGTATATGGATGCCAGCGGTCCACATGATCGCCTATATCCAGTATGATCGCTTCTTCTCCCGTTTCTTGATGAAGTTGTCTTCTTTCTTTAAGAAACTTATCAATACGAGGCCAATTCTCAAAATGACTATGGAGATCATTGGTGTGATATAAATGAATGATTTCTGACATCATTTTTCCTCCTCGTTTATCCAGTAATGCCTTGGTATATAAGACGTAAACCAATGATTATCAGCACTATTTTCAACATATTTTCCAGCGACGCACTCTTTAGGCGCGTATTTATGAATGCGCCCAATTTAGCACCGAACCACGCACCCGGAATCAGGGCAAAAGCATATGGCCAATTTACATTTCCAAGGGAAATATGCGTAATCGAATTAGTGATGGAAGATAGAAATACCATGAACATCGAAGTCGCTACAGCCATATGCGGAGGAAAGAAGAAAAGAAGCATCATGACGGGTACCATTAAGGCTCCGCCGCCAATTCCAAATAACCCGGAGCTGAATCCCACGACAAAAGAAATAAGTACAGCTAACAGAGGGTGGTAACCATAGGAAAATGAATGTCCATTTTCGGTTTTATACGTTTTCACTATTTTCCCTTTTCCAGGCTTGAAAAGCATGGGCTTCAAACGATTTTTCACTAATAACACGATGGCCATGAAAACCATGAAAATTCCAAAGTACAATGAAAAAGCTTCGGCGTTAAGGTTTTTATTCACATGGGCCCCCATTATTCCACCAGGTGCACTGCCAATAAAAAAGATTAAGCCGGCCTTATAATCCACCACCTTATGTTTTAAATAAGATAGAGTGGAAGATAAGCCGGTAAAAATCATGATTACGGTTGAAACACCAACGGCGACCTGTGGAGTCAGCTCATCGATAATATTTGTAGATGTACCTAAATATAAAAGGGAAGGCACAATGATGATGCCCCCGCCCAGACCGACAAGAGCGCCGATTGATCCCGCTAATAATCCAATACCCACTAATACTAACCATACCATGAAAAAATCCGCCTTTACCTGTTTGTGAGGATATTACCTCTACTAGCTTGTCACATCATCTCATTATTCATTATATAATTCCTCTTAAAACAAACCAAGCTGCTTAGGAGCCAGCCCCTCATATTCTATACCAAGCAACTCAATCATTTGTTTGGCATTATCAGCTGCATCCCCGCCTGAGTTATTATTGAACAGGACATATAACTCCTTGGATTCCTTTTCCAATATCCTGATTTTCTTCACCCATTCAGTCAATTCCTGATGATTATATCGATATAGGTACCTGACCTCACGCCAATTATCTCCCGAAGCAGGCCTTTGCCAACCATGCAGGTTACGGCCATGAAAGCGTACCAGGGTTTTATCTTTATCGGTGGCATGCAGAACGACAGGAATGGATCCCTCACCAGCCTGCGGCTCATCGCATACAGTATGGATCCAGCCTTCCTTTTCGATAAAATCCAAAGTTTGCTGGACTACGTTGGGCCTGTACCAGCTTTGATTCCGGAACTCTATGGCAACTGGGATATCGCCCATTTCAGCTTTGCACCATCGCAGGTAATTCACATTTTCACGTTTACAATCAAACCATGGCGGAAACTGAAATAAGACCATCGCGAGCTTGCCGGACTTCCGATATGCTTCCAGTGAGTCGCAAAACGCCTTGAACATCTCCTTCTTACTTTCAAATGGGATTTCCCCACGTTGATGTCCTGTCATCCCTTGGTAGGCTTTAACGACAAACCGGAATGATGCTGGCGTCTCGGATACCCACTTTTCACTGTTCCTCTTTGGCTGGACTGCATAGAATGAGGCATCCACCTCCACAATGGGAAAATGAGCGCCGTACTCTTTGAGTTTATCACGTTGGGAAACACCTCCATGATATAAACTATCATGATCACCCCAACCGGTCACACCAATATAAATCATCTGCATCATCACTCCTTTGGGACAGGACCATTTCCTGACTTCTTCTTTTATTTTTTTTACCCTTATTGAGCCCTATCTAATCTTTCGTATAAGGGTGTGGAATATCGAAATATCAAAACAAAAAGCCTGCCAGTCAAACCCGGCAGGCTTTTGTATGAATGATTATTCTAAATCGCCTTACAGGCAGGCCAGTCGGTTATTATCCGATGGAGCCCTCCATTTCGAACTTGATCAGACGGTTCATTTCAACCGCATATTCCATTGGAAGTTCTTTTGTAAATGGTTCGATGAAGCCCATTACGATCATTTCCGTTGCTTCTTGCTCAGAAATTCCGCGGCTCATCAAGTAGAACAATTGTTCTTCAGATACTTTGGAAACCTTCGCTTCGTGTTCAAGGGAAATATTATCATTCAAGATTTCATTGTAAGGGATCGTATCAGATGTAGACTGATTATCCATGATTAATGTATCACATTCAATGTTGGAACGAGCTCCATCCGCTTTACGTCCAAAATGAACGATACCACGGTACGTTACTTTACCGCCCTGTTTAGAAATTGATTTAGATACAATCGTTGAAGATGTATTTGGCGCTAGGTGAATCATTTTCGCTCCCGCGTCTTGGTGTTGGCCTTTACCTGCAATGGCAATCGATAATGTCATACCGCGAGCGCCTTCACCTTTTAAGATGACAGCAGGATATTTCATTGTCAATTTCGAACCGATGTTACCATCAATCCATTCCATTGTTGCATTAGCGTCACAAACCGCACGTTTCGTAACCAGGTTAAACACGTTGTTTGCCCAGTTTTGGATCGTCGTGTAACGGCAGTAAGCATCTTTCTTGATGACAATCTCAACAACCGCACTATGAAGGGAGTTAGTTGTATAAACAGGAGCTGTACAACCTTCTACATAGTGAACGGATGCGCCTTCATCAACAATGATTAGCGTACGTTCGAATTGCCCCATGTTTTCAGAGTTGATCCGGAAATAAGCTTGAAGCGGAGTATCCACTTTAACGCCTTTTGGTACATAGATGAATGATCCACCTGACCAAACTGCCGAGTTCAATGCAGAGAATTTATTGTCAGTAGGCGGGATCGTTTTCCCGAAATGCTCACGGAAGATATCTTCATTTTCACGAAGTGCTGAGTCCGTATCTTTAAACACGATACCCAAGTCTTCCAATTCTTCTTTCATGCTATGGTAAACCACTTCAGATTCATATTGGGCTGATACACCGGCAAGGTATTTTTGTTCGGCTTCAGGAATTCCCAATTTATCAAAAGTCTGTTTGATTTCATCAGGAACTTCATCCCAAGACTTCTCTGATTTCTCTGATGGCTTAACATAGTATGTGATTTCATCGAAGTTCAGGCTCTGCATGTCGCCGCCCCATTGAGGCATTGGCATGTTGTAAAAATGCTCCAATGATTTCAAACGGAAATCAAGCATCCATTGCGGTTCATCCTTCATTCGAGAAATTTCTTCCACGATTTCTTTTGTCAGACCACGCTTTGAACGGAAGATGGAAACATCTTTATCCGCAAAGCCATATTTATAATCGCCGATATCAGGCATTTTCTTTGCCATAGCTCGTATTCCTCCATTTCAAATGGCTGAATTACAACAGCTCATTTTAATTTAATTATTCCTTCAATCCCTTTTCCATGGCTTTCCAAGCTAGGGTAGCACACTTGATTCGGGCAGGAAATTTAGAAACACCCTGAAGGGCTTCAATATCCCCAAGGTCCATCTCATCGTCGTATTCTTTTCCCTGAATCATTAAGGAAAAAGTCTCGGACATCGCTAGGGCAGTATCAACGTCTTTGCCCTTAATGGCTTGCGTCATCATGGAAGCCGAACTCATGGATATCGAACAACCATCACCATCGAATTTAACATCGCTGACCTTGCCGTCTTCAATCTTCATCGTTAAACGAATCCGATCGCCGCAAGTTGGATTATTCATATCGATTGTCATGCTTCCATCTTCTAGCATGCCCTTATTACGAGGTTTCTTATAGTGATCCATAATGACTTGACGGTAAAGTGTATCAAGGTTATCAAAAGACATTACTGAAATACTCCTTCGTTTTAACAAGCCCGGACACAAGCTTATCAATATCTTCTTCCGTGTTATATAGATAGAAACTTGCTCTTGCTGTCGCTGATACGTCAAGCCATTTCATTAATGGCTGTGCGCAGTGGTGACCGGCACGGACAGCAATTCCATCTGCATCAAGAACGGTAGCGACATCATGTGGATGTACGTCATCAATATTAAAGGTTATTACACCAGCACGCTTTTCTGCATCTTTAGGACCGTAAATGGTCAGCCCTTCAACTGCTGACATTTTCTCCATTGCATAAGCGGCGAGCTTATGTTCATGCCGTTCAATATTATCCAAACCGATTTCCTCCAAGAAATCAATGGCAGCCCCCATGCCGATGGCGCCGGCGATGATTGGGGTACCGCCTTCGAATTTCCACGGGAGTTCTTTCCATGTAGACTCATACAAACCTACAAAATCAATCATCTCTCCGCCGAATTCGATCGGTTCCATTTTTTCCAGAAGATCTTTCTTGCCATATAATGCGCCGATGCCTGTTGGACCGACCATTTTATGACCTGAGAAGGCAAAGAAATCACAATCCAAATCACGGACATCCACTTTTAGATGCGGCGTGCTTTGTGCCCCGTCGACTACCATTACAGCATTGTGATCATGGGCAATTTGGGCGATTTCCTTCACAGGATTGATAACGCCAAGCACATTCGAAACCTGCATGATGGACACGATTTTCGTTGCTTCCGTAATTGTAGCCCTCGCATCGTCAACGGAAATCGTGCCATCCTCCTGAAGCGGAATATACTTCAATACAGCGCCTTTTTCTTTGGCAAGCTGCTGCCACGGAATGATATTACTGTGATGCTCCATGTAAGAGATGACGATTTCGTCACCCTCTTTAATATTTGCACCACCGTAACTTCTTGCTACAGTATTTAAAGCAGTCGTTGTGCCTCTGGTAAAGATGATTTCTTCTGTAGAAGAAGCATTAATGAATTTACGTACCTTTTCACGAGCACCTTCATACGCATCCGTAGCTTTTGTTCCTAGTGTATGCACCCCGCGGTGAACATTCGAGTTATAGCCGCGGTAATATTGCTCAATCGCTTCAATCACTGCAGCCGGTTTTTG
>Ga0209463_1001648_pt1 | contig 13286 bp, 19 predicted proteins | sample AgamicMgSfrz_FD_187169 | JGI IMG/M metagenome (GOLD analysis project Ga0209463, IMG submission 187169) | Agave microbial communities from Guanajuato, Mexico - Mg.Sf.rz (SPAdes) (version 2) | ecosystem: Host-associated > Plants > Phyllosphere > Phylloplane/Leaf | place: Guanajuato, Mexico... | reverse complement strand
ATAAAAGAAAAAGATGGTGATTTTTGTTATCTTTACCCTCTTCTTCACTCCAAACGTTGGAGTAAGACGGAATACTGTAAACACTTGAACGCTGCTAGAAAAGTATTAAAAGAAGAAAAAGGACCAAAACCAATTATCGGAATTGATTTAGCGAAAAAACTATGTGAACTTTTTGATTATCAATCTATCAATGTAGAAGTGACAGCTAAATGGGAATTTCTTGCTGAAACGATTCCAGATAAAAACCGATTTGGATTCGCTTTTATAAGCACTGGACGTGTCAATTTTGAAGAAGAATATTGGTATAGACGAGATGCTGAAGAAGAAGAAATGATTGAAGGTGATCAAGATGAATTTGTTTATTATTTTTCGCTTGCTCATTGTCAAGATAAAAAACCTAAGTTAATTAAAATTGATAAAAAATGGTATGCCTATCATGAAAGAAGACGTGGTCATTTGCGATCAAAAATAGATCAAGAAGATGTAAAAATGATTTTTCGAAGCTATCATGATTGGAATTATAATGAACATTTATCAGCGAAGTATTCGCTGTATTACGAGTTAGTGGAAGAAGCGATCAAAGAATCTGCTTCGCTGAAAAAACCAAAGAAAGTAAAATAAAAACAAGACGCACTTTCGTCTTGTTTTTTTATATATATTTTTTGATAAGTTCGATCATACTTTCAATTTCAGTGTGATCGTTTGGTTCGGAAAGAGAGTGAAGTTGTTTGAGCATACTGAGAAGTTTTTCTTTGGCTCCAACAGATATAATATGACTTGGTCTGTTAGCTATTTCTGTTTGATGATTGCGAATACCTTGTACACCTAAAGCTTTTAATTCGTATATAATATCATTATTATTTTTTCCATTGATATCAATAAAAAGCTCTGAAGCTATTTTTCTTAATTCTTCTCGACTACAAAAAGCCAATGTTTTTAAACCTGCCATAAAAACTCTCCTTTTTAAGCGTATTTATATTAATTATAGCATATTTTGGAAATTATATATGGTATAATTAATATAAAAATGTGAGGAGAAAAAAATGAAAATTTGGGGATTTTTATCAATAGCTTTAGCTATTGTTTCAGTCTGTTTAGGGTATTTATATATTAAAGATATTTATGATTTTCTTTCATATGATTGGCACTACGGGATTATGGGATTAAATGTAATTGCAATGTTTTTTTCATTTCTTGTGAAAAAAAGAAGTTTAAAAGTCATTAGTTTTATGATGAATTTGGTTTTATTTTTCCTCCTCGGAATGGGTTCGGTTGTCTTGAAATTACTTGGAGGAGTTGGCTATTAAAAATAACTTTTTAAGGAGAGATGGAAATGAAAAGCATTCAAATTAAGGATGAAATAGTATTTGCTGAGGAAAGTATTGGTCAAAAAATTGAAGAAGAATTGGAAAAAACAATCACTATGATGAAAGAATTAGGATATAAAGTAAGGTATGAAAGAAAAAGAAGTATTCAAATTATATTTGAATATAGTGGAAAAAGAACTTTCATTATAGATATTTTTACTCATCCTAAAAAAAATATAATTTTAAATATCATGTTAGGCTGCGATATAATCAATTGTCCTGATATTGTTGAAAGATCGTATAAAAAACAATACGGTGCTAATTGGGATTGTAGTTCGAGGGAATTAAACGGTGATCTTATTACTCCTATTATCTTTTTGCAAACCCAAAAAACAAGACTATTACTAAACAAGTAGTGCTTTGCACTACTTGTTAAAAAAAAGACATTCCACCATATTAAAAAAGAAAGGCTATGCCTTTCTTTTTTAATATGGTCCAAGATCGACAATTTCTCCTTTTGGAAGCTGTGGGTTGAACAATTCTTTTTCAGATAAGGTTGAAATATATACTTCGATGCGTTCTTCTTCTTTTGTTTCCACTGGAATCCAATGAAGACCTGCGCGCATAACATATTTATCATCTTTAATTACACCAGGAGTTACTTCTTGTTTTGTATAAGACATTTTGCCTGTAGATGTGAAAATAGGGTTTCCGTCTTCGTCTAGTTTCACAATATTTGCAAAAACAGGTTGAAAACAATCTTGAGTGAGTTTTAACACATTATCTAAATCGGATAAAACAGATGGTATCAACAAATTTGTTGTTTTATCTCGTTTATACTGTGTATAATGAAACATCTCTAATTTGATATAGCCATGTATTGGACGCTCTTCAATTGGAAAAGCGACTGATAAAATTACACGCATGGCATTTTCAAATTGTTTGACGTCTTTTGGTTTAATTAATCTTTTTGAACCATCTCTTCCTGTCGCAATTTTTAATTGTGTTTTTACGCGTCCCCGAAAAGGAAATGTGACTTTAAATACTTTTTTCTTTTTCATTTTTCCACCTCTTATGTATAAAACATTCTTTCATTATACTAAAATTCCTGAAAAAAAACACACGAATGATTATTCGTGTGGATTCGTTTTTCTTGTATAATGGAAACATAAAGTAAGAAAAGGAGAATGGATATGAAACAATTTAACATAAATAAAAAAGAAGAAAAATGGGAAATTGAAATAGGAACACTAAGCGGTACGGAAGATGAAGTAGAAGATTACATTTGGGCATTGCAGCGTCAATTTGAAAATGCGATTTTGGGAGAAAAATATAAAAAACAAGGTTGGATTACACTTCATACGCATTTAGAATATGATGATTGGAGAAATGAAGAGTTTATGTTAGCTTTTACGGTTTCGTACGATTGGTTAATGCATGTACTAGAAGAGGAAGAAGAAACACTGAGATCTTTGTTGGAAACGGAACTACAAGAGCGAGAAATTTATGTGCGAGCAAAAAGCGAAAACGTAGTAATAAAAGAAGAAGAAATTGTAATAGAAAATAAATAAAGAGCGCCTAGGCGCTCTTTATTTTGCTTGGTTGAATAGCTTTTGTTCTTCGATAGATTTAAAAAAACGAAACGTGCTGTCAGCATTTATTTTTGTATCGTTATCTAATAAAAAGTGCTTGGTTTCTTCATCATATCCGACGATGGTTCTTCCAACAAATTGTTCTTTGAACAATTTGTTGTGATGATTATTTTTTTCTTGTGTAATCAGTTGAGCTGCTTTATGCATATCATTTGAAATTTTTTCGATAAATTCTCCGATTAAAAAATGGTCATGATCCGTAAAAAATGCTTTGGAACGGGAACGTTTTCCTGAGTAATACCTAAGAAGATGATTATCGCATTGGGAAGATAAAGAAAAGTTATCCAAAACATAATGAATGTTAAAAAAAAGTTTAATGGAAAACACAACATCAGGTGAATCAAAGAATGTCGTCTTAAAGAAGAGTGTTAATATAGGCTTTTTTTCGTCTAGATAACTTGCAAAAAACCGAATATTTTTCATAAATGTAAACGCCTCTTGTGACATTTCATTAATCCAACGAATACGTACTTGTTGAAAAAGTTTGTTCCATTTTAGATTCCATTTTTCCATTTGTTCCATTTCGCTTTCCCGCTTTCTCTTGGTATTTTTATCATTATACCAAAAAAAGGCACCGCTAGGGTACCTTTTTCTTAAGAGAAAGAAACAGTTGCGTTTAAAGATGTATATCTGCGACAAACACCTCATTTTCAAAGTAATCCTATCGTTAGAAAACGTAAGTTCCTTTGCGCATCGTTATCACCCTCTTATTAGTGGAAAGAATTTTTTCTTTCCTTAGTACTAGTATAACCATTTTGAACATTAATATACATTTTATAAAAAAAGAAATGCTCAGCATTTCTTTTTTTAATCAATGATGATTTGGTTGATCTCACGTAAAATATCTCCGCGGCTAATAATACCTACTACTTTCCCTTCATTATCCACAACAGGAATGCGTTTATAATGATATTTCGCTAAAATGGCTAATGCTTTTTCCATATCTTCGTGTGGTTGAAGTGTCATCACTTTTTGATGATGTTTGATCACATGAGACAAAGGTTCATGTGTACGTCTTTTTAAGGAATCAAGTAATTCTTCTTTTGGATTGTAAAAAACGAACGTAAAGAAATCATATACACTTTCTTCATTGGGATTAACAAAACGTAATAAGTCTCCATCACTTACAATTCCGACTAATTTGTTTTCATTATCTACGATCGGAACACCTCCGATTTTATGTTGAACAAGCGTTTCTAATGTTTCTTTTACGCTGCTATCTTTTTTTGCTACAATTACATTTGTTTTCATAAATTGAGATACTTTCATTTTTATCACTCCTTTACTTATTTTTCACTGTACTCCCTTTTTTAAAAAATGCAAGAATTGTTATCTAAAAAACCAACCGAAACTCTGTTTCGGTTGTATAATAAAGGTATTATAAAAGGAAAGAGAGTGGAAAAATGAAAAACTTAACCGTTCAACAAGCAGGAGATTTACTCGTAAAAGCTGTTCAGTATAAACTGGGTCACGGAGTAAAAGTTGTAAAAGGCGGATATCACGACGCTGAATATGAAATGATGATTGATAAAGGATTTTGTGTCACGATGAAAACGGAAGGAATCCGTATTGTTGAAGAAATGAACGTGATTTTAAAAGATGATCAATTTGAGTTTCGACCTTTTTCTTTTAATCACTACCTTCAAGGAAAAGCAGAAGAAACACCTATTAAATGGATTCAAGAAGGACCTTGGGTAATGATTCTTGAAAAAAAGTTAAAAGAAATTCAAGAATCTTACGATTTTTTTGTGAAACAAGAACAACAACAAAAGAAAAATCTTAGTGATTATTTTAAACAATTATTTCCAGAAGAAATAAAAGAATATGAAAAAGACTTATCTTTTTATCATCTTAAACGGGAATTGTTCAAATTAGGGAATTCTCCTCATTCAGGTGTAAAAGTGAGTCAACAAAAGAGTTATGGTTTTAACGGTGGCGGTACTTATGAGTTTGATCATTTTTCTATTGTTATCGATCAGATGACGATGAGTGTGGATGCAATAAAAATCGAATTGCGCGATCAATACAAAACATATGTTTTGTATGATGAAATCGTAAAAGAAGAACCTACGATTATATTGGAAGAAGACTATTGGAAACATGTTCTTATTGATTGTATGGAAAAAGCAAAAAAGAAAGTAGAAGACGCCGTTCGTCAGCAATATCAACACGAAATTCTTCATTTTACAAAAAAATATCGGTTGAAATCTTTCTAAGAAAGGATGAGATGTATGTTTTTCATTCGTCAGTTAACCAACTTAATGAAAATGGCTGTTTCTTATGACATACATGAAGAAAAGGGAATAAAAAAGAGAAATCATTCGGCAGCGACTATTCAACTTATTTGGGAAATGACTGATGACATTCAAATGCGAACATATTATTATCAAAACACTCATGGGATTACGACATTTGAAGTCATCGGGAAAGATGAAATTTTGTTTTCTTATACGGATTTTTTATCTCCTTTTAAAAAAGATATTCCCATTAAATGGACAAAAAAAGGTTCTTGGGAAAAAATTGTATCAACCAAAGTTGCAGAGTTAGAAAAAGAATGTCAAAAAATCACACATGTAAATGAAAAAAAACAAAAAGAAATCAAAACGTATTTTGATCATTTGATTCAAAAACATAACGTGTCAACTGGCGCATGCTTGGATTATCGACGATTATCTTATGTTGTGAATGAAGCCTATAAAAAAGGTGTAATTCTGCGTGAAGAACAGCGTCTAAAAGACGCTGATTTGCTGGTAGGAGAGGTGGAAGAAGGAATTTATTCAGATGACTATTTTTATATGGTGGTAATCAATCGTCACAGATATCCATACGTCGTAATAAGTGTAAAAGATCGGGTATATAAATGGCTACTATTTAGCAACATGATTACGCGAGATGTTCTCTTGGAATTAGAAGATCCATATTGGACCTGTGCGCTTGTTGCGTATGAAAAAGAATTATTTGAACGAATAAATATAAAAGAAAAAATAAATTAAAATCATGTTAATTAAATTGCAAAGTTGCCAACGGCAACTTTTTTTTCACCTGAAACAAAGTTTCAGGTGTATAATAACGCCAAAGGAAAAAAGAGAGGGGCAAAAATAATGTCATTTTTAAAAAAAATATTTGCGAAAAAAGAAAAAAAACTAACGGTTGAACATGTGATTCATGTATTGAAAAATGCAGCGGAACATAATGTGGATGAACGCTTAAGACATACAACAAGGGATGAAAATGATTTTTATACATTTAAAATTGAAAATGGTTTTAAAATCACTGCATTTAATTTAAAAAGCAGATTCGTTCATCAAAGCCTAGAAGTGGAATTAAGAGAAGACGAACATCGACTTATTCCTTATAGCTATAGTGATCATAAAGTTCCAGAAGAAGATGAAACTATTATCAACTGGACACATGAAGGACCGTGGGTAACCATAGTTGAGGAACAAATTCAAGCGCTAGAAAAAGCCTATCTTCATAAAATAAAAGAAGAAAAACAAATCATTCAACAAATTCTGCCAAAAGTCAATCTTTCGGTGACGGAACTAAAACTGTCGTTTTTAGAAATAAGAGAACAAATGAAAGAAGGAGAAGCAGAAGGGATTGTGCATGCTGAGAGAAGTGTGTTAAACATCGATGGTAAAACCATCGAACAATTTGTTTATAAATTCGATCACTTAAACATTAAACTTCGTTATAACGAACATGGTTATAATCAGGCGAAACTAACTCTAAACATAGAGGGAGAAGAAAAAATTATTTTGTTTGAAGAAAAAGAATATAGTATAAGAAAACCGCTGCAATTAAAAGGTGTTGCAGCGAGTGTCATGGACTATTATCTTCATAAAATAACAGAAGATGTTGAACAAGAACAAATGAATAAGAGAAAAGAGTCTTCTGATCATTTCACAAATAAATATCGATTAAAAACTTTCTGAACATTACAAAGGAATGAGGCGAAGGAAAAATGGAAACGAAAAAAGAATTATCGGTTAATCGCTTAATACGTGCATTAGAAGTAGCTGTGGATGAAAATTTAGATCATGAAATTAGCAGAGGATATACAAGGAAAGGACGAAAATATACGTATTCGTTCGATCAGTATTTTACGCTAACGGTGATACAAGAACCTTGGGCTGACAATATAGAGATAACTGTCAGTTTAAAAGATGATAAACACGAGTTTGATGCATGTGCAATGAAATTAAAGTACAACGTTCGAACAGATGACACGCTAATTATTTGGAAAACGGAAGGTCCTTGGCGTACGATCGTGGAAAAAAAAGTGAAACATATTGAAGATTTATACGACCATAAAGTAAAAGAAGCAAATGAAAAAGAACAACGATTAAGAAATCATTTTTCGCAATTAATTCCAGAAATAACGGAACTACAAGGTGAAATTGAAAAAGTAGAACCTTTTTCGGTATTAACAAAACTAATGGGCGGAAAAAGACAAGGAATTATTACTCAGCAAAAAATGAGAATACTTTATCAAGGAGATAAGGTGGAAGTGAATGAATATACGTATAAATATTTAAAAGTGTATATCGAAAACCAAAAAGAAGATAATGGTTATTTTGCAATTGAATTTAAAGATGGTTTATTTCAAAAACGAGTATATCTTAATTTAGAAAAAACTAAGATGGACAAAGGATTTTGGAATCAATTATTATTTTGCCAACTTAATGAATTAGAAAAAGAAATAAAACAAAAAGAAATGAAAAAAGAAGAAAAAGCTTTAGCACATTTCATAAGAAAATATAGTAGATAAAAGAGTTGCCATAGGCAACTTTTTTTTAACGGAAACATTGTTTCCGTTGTATAATAAAGGTACTAAATAAGAGAGGGGCAAAAGTGATGTCATTTTTTAAAAACTTATTTAATAAAAAGAAAGTTGAAGAAACCAAAGAAACGAATGTTTCTTTGGAAGAACAAAAAAAAGTCACTGTTTTTCGTTTATTAAATGCCATGGAACTTGCAACGGATCATCATTTGGGTGCTGAAATAAAAAAACAAGCGGCACGAAGAGGATATATTTATACGTACGATTTTGATAAAAGTTTTAAATTAACAGTAACAAAAGAATATTTAACTACATTTGATAGACAAATCGAAATAGAGGTGCGTTTAACAGATGATGAACATGAATACTATCCATGTCAATGGGAAAAAAATCTTGAAGAAATAGATGAAAAAACACTAATCCCATGGGAAAAAGAAGGTCCTTGGTGTAAAATTGTTGAAAACAAAGTGAAACAAATTGAAGAAGCTTATCAATATAAAATTGATGAAGAAAATCGAAAAGAACAACAATTAATGGATCATTTTTCAACACAAATGATAGGATTTAATCAACGAGAAGATGCAGAAGATCCTATCTCCACACATCGTTTAATTAGACTGGTTCGTCAAGCACATGAGATGGGGCTTGCAACAAAAAAAGAAACACAAATAAAAGGTAGAATAGGACCCGTTGATGTCGATGAATATAGGATTGGCTGTCTTTCTGTATATATGAGAGAAACAAGACATACATCTACCTATCTTTTGCTCAAAATGAAAGATGAAACTTTTGAAAAACAGTTATGTAGAGATTTTGTTGAAGAATCGGAGTCTCATGTTCCGATCGAAGAAGGATTTTGGAAAAATGCATTAATCTATTCCCTAGAAGAAATCGAACGAAAAATGGCAGATAAAGAAAAAGAGAAAAAAGAAGAAGCTGCTGAACATTTTAAAAGAAAATATCGATTAAAAACATTTTAAAAAGTTGCCTATGGTAACTTTTTTTTCAACTGAAACTACGTTTCAGTTGTATAATAAAAGAAATCATAGAGATGGGAGACCATGAACATGAAACCAACAAAATGTTATAGTGTAGCAGGATATGTCATTACAGAATTTGCTCAATTACAATACGGAATTGATAAAATGAAAAAGTTGCTTAAAACAGAAGAGAATGAAGAATCTATTGCACAGTATCAACGAGTTATTTCTTCTTTTGAAAAAGCGATAGAAGAAAGGTTGGATGATAGCTATTTACTATCCATTAACGAAATCCAAGGGAAATGGACACGATTTCCAGATGCTATTATACAAACGAAAGAAGGATTGTTCTTTTATCCAGCTGAACAAATTCTTCCGTTTGATAAAGAAGATCAATATCAGCAAATTTCATCTGTAGATAACGTGATCGATAAAATACCTTCTTTTCCTAAAATAAAAAAAATAGAAGAAATATTTGATAACGACGAAATTTACAGAATAACTTGTATAATAGAAAGCGATGAAGGAGAAAAACACTGTCAAATTTGGGCATCATTAGAAAAAGGCAATTATTGGTGCATTGAAAATGTGAATTGTGTAGGTTTAGACCAAGAAGATATTTATTTTGGTGCTAATAACACATTTAAAAAAGAAATCTTTCAACGAGTGCTTGAACGTAGATTAGAATTCATATTTTTGGGATATGGATATCTTGTGGCGAACAAACTTCCCATTATTGTGGATATATATGAAACCAATTAATTCATCAAAGAAAGAACATTTGTTCTTTCTTTTCTTTATGCCAATTTTCGGTAATTATTAGCAAAGTGAATAAACACGATTCCTTCGGTTACACTAAGATTGTAACCTACTAAACCAGGTTAACGCTTCTACAAGTGAGGTGAAGACGCATGGCAAATCGTAATAAATTAGTAGCTCCAGGATCAGCGGCTGCAATTGAACAAATGAAATACGAAATCGCTTCTGAATTTGGTGTGAACCTTGGCGCTGAAGCAACGGCTCGTGCTAATGGTTCTGTAGGTGGAGAAATCACAAAACGTTTAGTTCAAATGGCACAGCAACAACTTAGCGGTGGATTCAGCCGATAATAGTTAAAAATATCTTCTCTTCTGCGGTGAAACGCCCTCTCTTAGAGGGCGTTTTTTGTTTGCACGGAATAATACAAAAGAGGTGGAGAAAATGACGATTGATCAAATTAAACAAACAATAGAAGAAAACAAAAGTTCCTTATATCAACAACTGAAAGAAAAAAATGCGTATTCCATTGCGATGATCATTGCCATAAGTGACAATACAAAACTTTATCGATATGCACAAAATGGACATACCGTACATGAATTTTGTGAAATGGATCATACGCTTTTAAAAGGATATCATTACATAAGATGGACGGAGTTAAAATTTTATGATTTGATTTTTGAATTAATACATGTGGAAACATGGAAATCCTATTATGCCGTAGGCATAATAGAGAAATGGAAAAAGCAAATTAAAAACGTCAATCGATTAGATAAAGAACGAAAAACGGAAGAACAAATCGAAAAAGAAGCACTTAAAATGTGTTATGATGAAGACAAAGAACTAAAACATGCAATAAGCATGTATAAAGATGAACTCATGGAAAAAATCAAACATGAAGATGTGAAAGATATGTTTGAATTAGGACTAAAACAAGAAAAAATTAAAAAAATGTGGGAAAAAAATCGCATCAAAAAACTATTTTAACAAACGGGAAGGATGAGAGTGATGGAGCGAACGGAGATTAAAGGACTTTTAGAAAATGAGTATGATTTCTTTTATGAAAAAGGAAAAGAAAGCATTACAAGGATAATTGCGGGCTATATTATTCATAAAAATCTGTATTCGCACATTATACAAGGGGTAACTGTGCAAGAAATATGTGAAAAAAGTCTCGTGATTCATATGGATATGGATGCTCAGCTTAGACAAACATGCTTTAATGTGATGTTTGAAAAAATAGAAGTAGAAAAATGGAAATCATTATACGAACCTGAAAGCATTAGAGAAAGTAAAGGTATGATGGAACTGCTTAAAAAGATTTTGGAAAAAGAATACGACGAGAACATGATCCAAGCAGAAGCGATTAAAAGACATGTGCAACAAGATAGTCATGTAAGTAGAATATTAGAATCCATTCAAGATAGAATTTTACATGAAATTAAACAAGAGGAATGTTTACCCATTTTTCAACAAGCTATTCAAGAATCTGAAATGAAGAAACGATGGGAACAAAAAAGAATACGACAATTGGTTCAAAAAAATCGCCTTTAGGCGATTTTATTTTGTTCAATAAATGTTTTAGCTTCTTTAAACGAAGTAGCGATGTGAATCGGATTTTTTAATAAATATTTAAATTTGAATACACCTTCGCCATTAACAAGTAAAAAAAGAGGCGCGTTTGAAACATCTAAATCTTTTTTCACTTGTAAAATCGTATCAATATCTGAAACGCTTTGAAAACGTGCATTTTCAAATTTATAAGGGGTGGTTCCTTTTTCATCTACTACTTTTTGAACAATAAGTACACCATATTGTTTTTGTTTTGGTTTTTGCACACGTTTTTTTAACCATACATGAACAAATCGCTCGACACCGAATAAAAAGATCGCCGTTGTAAAAACAGGAATAGATAATCCGATTAATCCCATAACAGCACACGCAAGATATAAAGCACGGAAAACGGTTTTCGCGTAATAAAGAAAGTTGTTCATTGTGTCACCTCTTCTATGTATTTGTACTTACATTATACAAGAAAACGTATTCACCTTTCTAGATATGTTATAATAAAAGATAAAAAAGGAGAAAATGAGATGAAACCATATGAAAGAGAAAAAGATGAAATAGATGAGATTTTTGACCTTTTAAAAAAAATGAATAACGGAAATGCTATTGATGTGATTGAATGTGCAGATGATCTTTCTACTTATGATTTTTGGATTGAAGGTATTGAATATTTTCAAATACACGACTTGGTCAAAGGAGAAACAAGAAAAAAATGGGAAATGGTAGAGTATTTATCTTACGAAAACACCATTATTCATTTTAGAGATAGTGGTGTGGAATTAAAAAATGACTTTAAAATAAAAAGTTTTTGGGATCATATCGGGATGGACTATATTTATACGTATCAATATCCTTCTCCGTCGTTTGAAAAAGCGAAAGAAATTGTCAGTATGCCACAATATCGTGTTCGACGCATGGTGGATCCGAATTATTATATTGAATTTGATGAATATTTAAATGAAAAAGAAAGTGAACAACTAAGAAAAGATGTTGAACATTTAGTGTGCCAACATATAAAAGACGTGTTTCAAGAAACAACACCTTACTTTGAGAAAATGAATGATCAGATAAAAGAAATTATTCAGAAGGCGCATGCCTTCTGAATAGAAAAAAGCTTCGCTTATGCGAGGCTTTTTATGATTTGTGTGATCATCAAAAAGAAAAATCCACTAACAAAAAAGATCGTTGTGATTTCCATTTCTTTCACAAATTCTTTATACGAATTATGTATGTCTTCAAATACGAGAAAACGTGCTGCTCGAAGAAATAAAACAGCTCCTACTATAAATAAACAAACGCTTAAACTATAAAGAACTACCAATGATCATCATCCTTTCTTAATTTTTATTATTCTATCATAAAAATGAAGTCTTGTGACTTCTTTTTTTTAAATAATGCTTGATTGTTTTTCAAAAACCAGCATACTATGCCAAAAGAAGGTGATAAAATGAATAAAATAAAAAAAGAATGGGTTATTTATGGAATGGGCGTACTCACTATTTGTATGTTTTTTATTCATTAAATATGTAAAAAAGCGATCATATGATCGCTTTTTGTTATGAATGTAATGTATTTGTTAATGCGGGAACAATTTGTTTTTTGCGAGAAACAATGCCACTTAACAAAGCGGTGTTTTCCTGTAATGTTACATTAAATGCTTTTTCCACGAAAGAAACGTCGTTTCCTAACGCCAATAACATTGAATTATTATTTAAAATGTCGGTTATGACAAATAAAAATAAATCCAATTTTTCTTCTGCAGAAATAGAATCAATGCCTTTTTCTATTTCTTCTTTTCGGTCTAATATATCGTTAAAATCAACTGTATTCATTTGTGCAATTTTAATTGCATAGTTACCTATTTGAAACGTTTTAGCATCGAGAGTAAGTAATTCTTTTACCGATTTATTACGTACATTTGCGCCTGCTTTCAGTAATTCCAAGCCATAGGTTTGAACATCAACTTCCGCTATTGTCGCCAATTTTTTAGCAATGATTTCATCTTCTTTTGTACAAGTTGGTGATTGAAATAAAAGTGTATCTGAAAGAATGGCTGAAAGCATTAATCCTGCTATTTCTTTTGGAATATCAATTTGTTTTTCCTCAAATAGTTTATACAAAATGGTAGATGTGCAACCGACGGGCTCAATTCTCATATAAAGAGGGTCACTTGTTTCAAAATTAGAAATACGATGATGATCAATCACTTCTAGGATTTGAACATCTTTAATATCAATTG
>Ga0209463_1001647_pt1 | contig 13308 bp, 12 predicted proteins | sample AgamicMgSfrz_FD_187169 | JGI IMG/M metagenome (GOLD analysis project Ga0209463, IMG submission 187169) | Agave microbial communities from Guanajuato, Mexico - Mg.Sf.rz (SPAdes) (version 2) | ecosystem: Host-associated > Plants > Phyllosphere > Phylloplane/Leaf | place: Guanajuato, Mexico... | reverse complement strand
AGTTTGTTATCGATATTGGTCAGAACGCCGCTGCTGTCGAAGGTCAGCGTGAGCGTCTGCTGAGAAACTTTTTCATGGCCAGGCTGCTGACGGAACACGTAATACCAGGTATTGTTGCCGAACGGATCGCTCATCATCGGCGTACCCAAAGTGTAAGCAACCTGCTGTTTGGTCATGCCCACTCGCAGCTTAGCAATATCAGTGCTGGTGAGATAGTTACCCTGATTAATATCAGGACGGTAAACCACGCGCTCCAGAGTGGAACAGCCAGCAGTCATCATGAGAAGTAACACTGCAGCAGCAGTCAGCGTTTTACAGCGCATTTATACATTCCTTTTTTGGGCTCAACGCCTTTTAATCAGCGAATTTAGTGCCAGCACAGTCTGAACTCAGCCTGCGGTCATCGTGTTTCATTCAGGCGACAAGCTGTCGATAATAATAAACCTGACCGCAGTTGGAAACCTCTACAGAGCAAGCATATGACCGCAGGAATGTAAAAAAGTGCAGATCAGGCGGCCAAAAGCTCTTTCGCGTTGGCCAGTGTGTTACGCGTGACTTCGCTGCCGCCCAACAAACGTGCCAGTTCCTGCAGACGCGCCCGCTTATCCAGCGGTTGCATATGGGTTTCTGTCATGGCGCCATCGGTTTCCTTGCTGACAAAGAAATGATGATGACCACAGCCCGCCACCTGCGGCAGGTGCGTAACGCACATTACCTGCGTCGATTCGCCCAGCTGGCGTAACAGCTTACCGACGACGGCCGCCGTCGGGCCGCTGATGCCCACGTCCACTTCATCGAAAATCAGCGCTGGCGTATCCATCTTACGCGCAGTGATAACCTGAATCGCCAGTGCAATACGCGACAGTTCGCCACCGGATGCCACTTTCGCTAACGGTTGTAACGGCTGGCCAGGATTAGTGCTAACGCGGAAGTCGATACGATCGGCACCTTCGGCGGTAAGCTGCTCGGGATTGAACTGTACGGCGATCGTAAACTGCCCGTGCGGCATAGAAAGGGCATGCATACTTTCGGTGATCAGCTGCGTCAGCTCCTGCGCGAAGTGAGTACGCTGTTCATGCAGCTTCTGGGCACTGGCTAAGGCCGCCTGATGATGCTGCGTTACTGCCAGGCTCAATGCTTCCTGATCGCTTTCCTGCTGCGAGAGCAGCTGCTCTTCTTCCAGCAGTTGCTGGTGGAAAGCGGGCAGCGTTTCTGGCGTAACATGATGTTTGCGCGCCAGGTTTATCTGACGTGACAGACGCTGCTCAAGCTCATAAAGCCGGTTAGGATCGAGATCGAGGCGGTCGCAATAGTGACGCAATTCATCGCTCGCCTCGCTAATCTGAATTGCCGCTTCTTCCAGCATATTCAGCACGCCGCCCAGCTTCTCATCCATCGTAACCAGGTCGCCCATCATCTGGCGCGCGGTATACAGCAGGCTTTGCAAATTGCTGTCCTCGCCGTCCGCCAGCAAATGCAGCGCCTGCTGGCTGGTAGAAAGCAGCTGGCCGCTATTGGCGAGGCGCTTATATTCTTCGTCGATCTGCTCAAACTCGCCGGCAACAGGCGCAAATTCATTCAGCTCTTTGAGCTGATACTGCAACAGCTCGCGTCGTGCTTCGCGTTCCTGCATTTGCTGCTGGTGCTGCGCCAATGCGCGGCAGCTCTGATGCCACTGACGATAGTTAGCTGCCATGCTTTGCATCAGCAGCGGCTGATCGGCATAGGCGTCCAGCAAAGATTTTTGATGTTCCGGTTTGAGCAACAGCTGATGCGCGTGCTGGCCATGAATCTGGATCAGATGCTGACCTAAATCGCGCAGTTGAGAAAGCGGCACCGCAGTGCCGTTAATGAAACCGCGTGAGCGGCCGTCGCTGCTGATAACGCGGCGCAGCAGACACTCCTGACCATCATCAAGTTGGTTTTCCTCCAGCCAGCGCTGGGCTGAAGGCGTATCTTTCAGGTTAAAGCGCGCGCAGAGATCGGCACGGCTGGCGCCCTGACGCACCATATCCGCTTCAGCACGTCCGCCCAGGCACAGGCCGAGCGCATCGATAGCAATAGATTTACCAGCCCCGGTTTCACCGGTAATGGCGGTCATGCCACGTTGAAAATCAATTTCCAGCTCGCGAACAATAGCAAAATTACTGATGGTGAGTTGGGTCAGCATACGTGCCTTCCTGTACATAAACACAGACATGGTTTTTCGTACAGTATAATCTGGTTTTATATACAGTAAAGTGGTGCGTCGCGCTTTTTAAAATAATTTTTTCGACCAGCCCAGTTTTGAGCTCAGCGTATTGAAATAGCTGTAGTTTTTAGGGTGGATCAGGTTGAGATGGTAATCACTGCGGCGTATCAGAACATCTTCACCTTCCTGGATCGGCAGGGCGATCTGGCTGTCGCAGCTGATCTCCAGATCGTTACGTAAATCAGAAAAACGCAGGCGAATGGTGCTGCTGCTGTTAATCACCAGCGGCCGGGCGGAAAGCGTATGCGGGAACATCGGCACCAGTGCGATAGCATCCAGAGACGGTGTCAATATCGGGCCGCCCGCAGAGAGGGAATAGGCGGTGGAGCCGGTTGGTGTGGAGATAATCAGGCCATCGGATCGCTGAGAGAAGGCGAAGTTTTCATCAATATAAACTTCGAATTCAATCATATGGGCCACTTTGCCAGGATGCAGCACGACTTCATTAATTGCGGTACCGATGCGCGGTGCGCCTTCGCCGCGACAGACGCGCGCTTCCAGCAAAAAACGTTTTTCGCTGATGTAGTCGCCACGCAGCACATCATCCAGCTGCTGCTGGGCGTTATCAGGATCCAGGTCGGTGAGGAAGCCCAAATTGCCGCGGTTAATGCCAATCACCTTAATATCGTAACGCGCCAGCACGCGTGCCGCGCCCAGCATGTTGCCGTCGCCGCCGACGACGACCGCCAGATCGGCGCGTTGGCCGATTTCCGCCAGCGATCCGGTTTGCACATGCTCTAATGCCAGTTCGCGTGCAATCTGTTGTTCAACAATGACGTCGTAGCCTTTTTCGCTAAGCCAGCGCCAGAGCATTTCATGAGTGGTCAGGGCGGTAGGATGGCGGGGATGTCCAACGATGCCGATACACTGGAAATGTTTATTCATTATGCTGGTATTCCTCATGGGCAAATCTGCCCTGACATTGTGACTGGTTCCCTTGAAACCATTAATCTGATCCCCATAATAAGCGAACCAGCGAGATGAATGTGCAAAACGCGGAGAAATTCATGAGTAGTAAAGATCAGAAAGCACCAAACGAGCAAGTCTCAGACGAGATTGAAATGGAGCAGCAGCAAAACGATAGCGTGGAGACGGCAGAGTCTGAAGCAGACGTGGTGGATCCGCGTGATGAACGTATTGCTCAGCTTGAAGAACAGCTGGCCGGTTTGCAAAACGGCGTGCGTGACGCTCAGCTACGTGCCCAGGCAGAGATTGAAAATATCCGCCGCCGTACGGAACAGGATGTAGAAAAAGCGCATAAATTTGCGCTGGAAAAATTTGCTAACGAACTGCTGCCGGTGATCGATAGCCTGGAGCGCGCGCTGGAAGTAGCGGATAAAAATAACCCGGAACTGAGCGCAATGATCGAAGGCATCGAGCTGACGCTGAAATCGCTGCTGGCTGCGGTACGTAAGTTCGGCGTTGAAGTCGTCGGCGAAACCAACGTGCCGTTTAACCCAGACGTTCATCAGGCGATGTCGATGATGGAATCAGACGAAGTCGCACCGAACCACGTTATGATGGTGATGCAGCGCGGTTATACCCTGAATGGCCGCCTGCTGCGTCCGGCCATGGTTGCCGTCGCGAAAGCAAAAGGCTAAGGCTCTTTGCGCCGTGACGCAATGCCACGGCGCGGCTGCATCAGGGAAGATGCGGCGTCCAGTCAATTGGCGTATCGCCCTGCTGGCTGAGGATTTCATTGGTGCGGGAAAAATGTTTGCAGCCGAAGAAACCCCGATGTGCGGAAAGCGGCGAGGGATGCGGCGCCTTCAGCACATGATGCCGTTGCGTATCAATGATGCTGCCTTTTTTCTGCGCGTGCGAACCCCAGAGTAAAAAGACCACGTTTTCGCGTCGCTCATTAATCACGGCAATCACGCGATCGGTAAAGATTTCCCAGCCAAAGCGCGCGTGAGAATGTGCTTTGCCGGCCTCCACGGTTAAAACCGTATTCAGCAACAGCACGCCTTGCTTTGCCCAACTCTCCAGAAAGCCATGATTCGGGCGTTGAAAGCCGGGAATATCATTTTCCAGTTCCTTGTACATATTCATCAGAGAAGGCGGAACCGCAACGCCCGGCCGTACGCTAAATGCCAGTCCGTGTGCCTGATTAGGGCCGTGATAAGGATCCTGCCCTAAAATAACGACCTTTACATCGCACAGCTCGGTCAGACGAAAAGCATTAAAGACATCCTGCTTAGGCGGATAAACCGTTACGCCCGCCGCTCGCTCTTTTGCCACCATCTTCAGGGTCTCTGTAAAGTAGGGCTGCTCTTTTTCCGCCGCCAGCACATCATGCCAGGTCACCGTTTTATCCATGACGTTTTCCTTCTTCCAAATAAAACATCAGAGTAACGACTCTACGCTGGCGAGCAACCCCTTAAAAAAAATTGAAAATTTACAAAAATAATTAAAAGGTGAAATTTGATTTAAAACAAAAATTTAGATTCATACTAAAAGTGGGTGAGGGCTTTTTATTGACCTGGGTCAAAGTTGGTCACGCGGCGCATTGGTATATAAAACCCGGGATCTTATTTAAACGCAAACCTGACGCTATCAACGGCGTTAGTGTCATTACGCCTGGGAGGCCAATATGATTACAGGTATTCAGATTACAAAAACGGAAAACAGCGCACTGCTTAACTCTTTCTGGCTGCTGGATGAAGAAAAAGCCGAAGCACGTTGCGTCTGTGCAAAAAGCACTTATCAGGAAGATCAGGTCGTACCGGTAAGCGATCTCGGCCAGTTTGAATATCGTGAAGTACCGCTGGAAATGAAACCGCAGGTTCGTGTTGAAGGCGGCCAGCATTTGAACGTGAATGTTCTGCGTCGTGAAACGCTGGAAGATGCGGTTAAGCACCCAGAAAAATATCCGCAGCTGACTATTCGCGTATCAGGCTATGCAGTACGTTTTAACTCACTGACGCCGGAACAGCAGCGTGATGTGATTACTCGTACCTTTACTGAAAGTCTGTAAGCAAATAAAGAATAAATAAGGTATGGCCCCGTTGAAAAAATCATCGGCGAAACGGGTATCAAACTTATTGAAAAGTAATAATTTTTAAAAAGAATGGCATTAAAGCGCTCAGTCAGAACGAATTTTTATAGGGTTGAGCGCGAAAAGAGTGTCATAACCGTTATTATGGTTGCTATACCTTACAATAAAACCGCCGAAATCGGCGGTTTTATTGTAACAGGGTGCAATTATTCAGCACTTTCTTTACTGGCATCATTGCCTGTCGCTGCGCTGGCGGCTGGCTTGCGTCGTTTACCGATATTTTTACGGTCACGATGACGCACTTTAACGCGCGGCTTTTTCTCTTCTTCTTTTTTCTTCTCTTTCTCTTTGCGCTTCGCCAGCACTTTCTTCGACGGCTTGCCTTTCAGCTTTTGACTCGGCGCGCGCGTCGCCGGACGCAGCTCGTCAATAGTGCGCGCTTTCAGCGGTTCGCTAATGTAACGGCTGATTTTATCTAACAGCAGATAGTCGTGCGCTTCTACCAGCGACAGCGCTGTGCCTTTCTTTCCTGCGCGACCGGTACGGCCAATGCGGTGTAAGTAGACATCCGCCGTACGTGGCAGATCGAAGTTAAACACATGGCTGACATCGTCAACATCGATACCGCGAGCGGCAACGTCGGTAGCGACCAGCACGTTAACCCGACCATCCATCAGACGCTTCAGCGCTTCATTACGCTTCGCCTGGACCATCTCGCCTTCAAGATAGCTGGTCTGAATGCCCGCTTCGCGCAGCCAGCCGACCAGCTCATGCACGCGTTCGCGTTTACGCACAAAAACAATTGAGCGCGTCGCTTCCGGCTGCTTCAGCAGATGTACCAGCAGCTTAGTCTTATGTGCGACGTCATCTGCCCGGTAATACCACTGCTGGATTTTTTTGCGTTCACGACGCGAAGGATCGGAATCAATCTCTACCGGCTCATTGAGCAGGCGTTCGGCAAAATCTTTAATGCCATCGCCTTCCAGCGTGGCGGAGAACAGCATGGTCTGTTTGCGCCAGCGGGTTTCCGCCGCGATAGTTTCAATATCATGGGCAAAACCCATATCAAGCATGCGGTCGGCTTCGTCAAGGATCAGGATCTCTACGGCCCGACAGTCGAAGTTCTCTTCTTTGATGTATTGCAGCAGGCGGCCTGTGGTCGCCACCACGACATCCTGGTTTTCACTGAACACTTCGGCATGGTTCATATAGGCCACGCCGCCGGTAATCGTCGCGATGTCCAGCTGAGTATGTTTGGCAAGTTCCTGCGCCTGATCGGCAACCTGCATCGCCAGCTCACGCGTTGGCGTTAAAATCAGCACCCGTGGCGGGCCAGATTTTTTGCGAGGGAAATCCAGCAGGTGTTGTAGCGCGGGCAAAAGATAAGCCGCTGTTTTCCCGGTCCCGGTTGGTGCTGAACCCAACACGTCGCGACCATCCAGCGCAGGGGGAATCGCTTCTGCCTGAATAGCGGTAGGGCGGGAAAAGCCTTTATCCTGCAATGCGTCCAGCAGGCTTTCGTCAAGTTCGAGTTCGGAGAATGTGGTTGCGGTCATGTTCTACCTCAGTTTGGGGCGCTGATTATAGACAGATTGACGGCGATCTTCATCTGTTTGTCGGCAGTTTATCGCTTTTAACCCTTTCTTATTTCCCCTATGCTGACTCCGTTTTTGTCTTTGGTCCTGATTATGTCGCAATCAAAAAGTCAGTTACATGGCAATGGTTTTACTTTTAAACGTTTTTTTATCGCACACGATCGTTGCGCGATGAAAGTCGGTACCGACAGTATCCTGCTTGGCGCATGGGCGCCGGTGGCGCAGGCTACGCGCATTTTAGATATTGGAACCGGGAGCGGCCTGCTGGCCTTAATGCTGGCGCAGCGCAGCGCGGAAACGGTAGCGATCGACGCGGTCGAGCTGGACAGCGACGCGGCTTTGCAGGCGACGGAAAATGCTGCCCGATCGCCCTGGGCACAGCGCGTCCATATTCATCAGGCGGATATAACCGAGTGGGCGGCGCGTCAGGAACAACGCTATTCGCTGATTGTCAGCAATCCGCCTTATTTCACGCCAGGGCCAGCCTGTGCGACTTCTGCGCGCGATAATGCGCGCGCTACTCATACTTTAAACCATGAGAGCCTGCTGCACTGCGCAGAGATGTTGATTGGCGAAGAGGGGTTCTTTTGTCTGGTATTGCCGGAAGAGGAAGGGAGGCGCTTTACCAGCATGGCGCAAGCGCGCGGCTGGCATTTGCGTTTTCGTAACGACGTCGCGGAAAACAGCACGCGCTTGCCGCACCGCGTGCTGCTGGGATTTTCTCCGGCTGCTGGCGAAGTATTAGAAGAACGCATGGTTATCCGTGGGCCCGATGGGCGCTACTCGCCCACTTTTTGTAGTCTGACCCAGGATTTTTACCTGTTTATGTAGCCAGGCGGAATCAGTATTGTTGGCTCTGATTCCGGCAACGTAGCCGGATAATCGAGATTGAAATGCAGCCCGCGGCTTTCCTTACGCATCATGGCGCTGTGAATGATCAGTTCGGCGACCTGCGCCAGGTTGCGCAGTTCCAGCAGGTTATTTGAAATACGGAAGTGGCGGTAATACTCTTCAATCTCCTGCTGTAACAGGGCGATACGGCGGCTGGCGCGCTCCAGACGTTTATTGGTGCGCACAATGCCGACGTAATCCCACATAAACAGCCGCAGCTCATGCCAGTTATGCTGAATCACGACGCGTTCATCCGAATCATCCACCTGGCTGTCATCCCAGGCGGGCAGCGTATCGATACGATCGATATGCGGCAGCTTACCGAGCATGTCTTCCGCCGCCGACCAGCCATAAACCAGACATTCCAACAGCGAGTTTGACGCCATGCGATTAGCGCCGTGCAGGCCAGTATAGCTGACTTCACCGATAGCGTAGAGACCATCGATATCAGTACCGCCATGATGATCAACCATTACGCCGCCACAGGTATAGTGCGCCGCAGGTACTACCGGAATCGGTTCACGCGTTAAGTCGAAGCCCAGCGAGCGTAGCTTGTCATCAATCATTGGGAAGTGCGCGCGAATAAAGTCGGCAGGCTGATGGCTGATATCAAGATACATGCATTCGGCGCCAAGCCGTTTCATCTCATGATCGATAGCGCGCGCCACAATATCACGCGGCGCCAGTTCGGCGCGCGGATCGAAGTCGGGCATAAAGCGGCTGCCGTCAGGCCGACGTAAATATGCCCCTTCGCCGCGTAACGCTTCAGTTAGCAGGAAATTGCGCGCCTGAGGATGGTACAGGCAGGTAGGATGGAACTGATTAAATTCCAGATTCGCTACACGACAGCCTGCGCGCCACGCCATCGCCACGCCATCGCCGGAGGCAACATCGGGATTTGTCGTGTACTGGTAAACTTTGGCCGCGCCGCCGGTCGCCAATACCACGGCGCGGGCGCTGCAGGTTTCCACCCGTTCCCGATTGCGATTCCATATCCAGGCGCCCAATACACGTCGTGCGCCCGGCAGGCCCAGCCGGTCTGATAAAATTAGATCAACGGCATTGGTACGTTCTAAGATGCGGATATTAGGATGGCTCAGCGCCTGGCTTACTAATGTCGTCACCACTTCGCGGCCGGTCGCATCGGCGCTGTGCAGAATTCGACGATGGCTGTGGCCGCCTTCACGCGTCAGGTGATAGCGCTCTTCACCATCAGGCTGCGTTTCTTTATCAAAAGCGACACCATGCTCAATAAGCCATTCGACACAATGGCGTGCGTTGCTGGCAATGAAATCAACTGCATTACGATCGCAAAGCCCGGCTCCGGCAACCAGCGTATCTTCCACATGGGATTCGATACTGTCCATCTCATCAAAAACGGCTGCAATGCCGCCCTGGGCATAAAAGCTGGAGCCTTCGCTGACCGGTCCTTTACTCAACACGGTAACCTGCTGAGTTTGCGCAAGTCGTAGCGCCAGAGACAGACCCGCTGCGCCGCTGCCAATAATTAAAACATCACATTGGTAATCGGAAATATTGCTCATGGTGTTTATTTTACTAAACAATTGGTCGGCAGAGCATAAGCGGAAAACGGCGATTAAAAAAGCGTTAAAACGGTAACAGGCTACGATCTGACGCAATGTAATCCCAGGTTTTATCGCAGGGACTGAGGAAAGGAGGCAATTTTACGGCAAAATGTTTAATATGGCGAACAGGCGGCAATAATTCTGCTTTAGTGATGAAAATGTCATGCGCATCGGGTACTCTGCGGCTTACGTCAGGTAGCAATTAATGATGAAAAAAATGATGGCGGCGTACATTTTCTCAGCTTATTAAACAGCTCTGTTATGTAAAAGTACCCGGTGACGTAACAAAAAAGTGGTGTAACTGAACTATTTTCTTAAAACCAGTTCTAACGAGAGCTTGCTCATAAAGTGAGTGATTGCTGGTGGTTCATTTACGCGTGGAGAATGATTTGAGGAGACATTACCTCGGATGAGCGAGCAATTAACGGATCAGATTCTCGTTGAACGGGTACAGAAAGGAGATCAGAAGTCATTCAATTTACTGGTTGTACGCTACCAGCATAAAGTGGCGAGCCTGGTTTCGCGTTACGTACCGTCAGGCGATGTACCGGATGTGGTACAGGAATCTTTTATCAAAGCTTATCGGGCGCTGGATTCATTCCGCGGCGATAGCGCATTTTATACCTGGTTATACCGTATTGCCGTTAACACCGCGAAAAACTATCTGGTTGCTCAGGGACGTCGTCCGCCGTCCAGTGATGTGGACGCGATGGAGGCTGAGAATTTTGAAAGCGCCGGTGCGCTGAAAGAAATATCGAACCCTGAGAATTTAATGTTGTCTGATGAGTTGAAACAGATAGTGTTTCGTACCATTGAGTCACTCCCGGAAGATTTGCGTATGGCAATCACCTTACGGGAACTGGATGGCCTAAGCTATGAAGAGATAGCCGCCATCATGGATTGTCCGGTCGGCACCGTCCGCTCGCGCATTTTTCGCGCTCGAGAGGCCATTGATAACAAAGTTCAACCGCTTATCCAACGTTAGTGATAACGGATACAGGAAGGGTACTAAGGCATGCAGAAAGAAAAACTTTCCGCTTTAATGGATGGCGAAACTTTGGACAACGAAGTGATCTCCGCATTGTCTAAAGACGCTACACTGCAACAAAGCTGGGAAAGCTATCATCTTATCCGCGATACGTTGCGTGGTGACGTGGGCGAAACCGTGCATTTTGATATTGCTGCGCGCGTAGCTGCCGCTATCGAACAGGAACCGGTACGTAACGTGACCTCTCTGATCCCAGAGGCGCAGCCAGAACCTGCACGCTGGGAAAAAATGCCCTTCTGGAAAAAAATGCGCCCCTGGGCTGCGCAAATCACTCAGGTTGGCGTTGCCGCCTGCGTTTCGCTGGCGGTCATTGTTGGCGTCCAGCATTACAATCAGCCGCAGGATGCTGATCAGGCTGCTGAATCGCCGGTATTTAATACGCTTCCGATGATGGGCAAAGCATCGCCGGTGAGTCTGGGCGTGCCTTCCGACAGCTTCGACACCAACAGTTCAAGCCAGCAGGTGCAGGAACAGCGTCGTCGGGTAAACGCCATGCTACAGGATTACGAATTACAGCGTCGCTTACATACTGAACAGATGCAGTTTGATCCGAGCGACCCGCAGCAGGCCCAGGTTCAGGTTCCAGGAAATCAGTCGTTAGGAATACAGCAGCAGTAATGAAGCAACTCTGGTGTGCCGTTAGCCTTCTGGCTGGCGGCCTGTTTTATTCATCTATCGCCCCGGCGCAGGAAACTGCATCCGGGGCGTTGTTACAACAGATGGAACAGGCCAGCCAGTCACTCAATTATGAACTCGCCTTTATCAACGTCTCCCGGCTGGGTATTGAATCGTTACGTTATCGCCATGCGGTTATTGATAACAAGATTTACGCCCAGCTGTTACAAATGGACGGGCCGCGTCGGGAAGTCATCCAGCGCGGCAATGACATTAGCTATTTTGAGCCGGGACTGGAGCCTTTTTCACTTCCCGGCTCGCATATCGTTGATGCGCTTCCTTCACTGGTATATGCCGATTTCAAACGCCTCACCAGCAGCTATGATTTTGTGCCGGTCGGCCGCACGCGCATTGCCGATCAGCTGTGTGAAGTCGTGCGGATCGTCGCGCGCGATGGTACGCGTTACAGCTACATTGTCTGGCTGGATAGCGAAACCAGGCTGCCGCTGCGTATCGATCTGCTCGATCGCGATGGTGAAACGCTTGAGCAGTATCGCGTCGTCAGTTTTGCCGTTGACGAAGGCGTACGCAATTTAATGCAGGGGCTGGAAAAGGCTAACCTGCCGCCGTCCTTATCCGTACCAGAGAGTCAAAAAGTCGCTTTTAACTGGAAACCCAGCTGGCTGCCGGCGGGCATGAAGGAAATAGCACAAAGCCGTCGTGCGCTTCCTGCGGTTAATAAGCTTGTCGAATCAAGATTTTATTCCGACGGTCTTTTTAGTTTCTCCATTAATATCAGCCTGGCGGATAAAAGTAGCGGCACGCAGTTGTTGCGTACAGGCCGCCGCACGGTGCAAACTGCCACCCGCAATAACACCGAAATCACTATTATTGGCGAGTTGCCGCCGTCTACGGCAAAGCGTATCGCTGACAGCATCAACTTAGGTACGCCACGATGATGAGAGAATGGGCTACGGTGGTTGCGTGGCAGGACGGCATCGCCACGCTCCACTCGGAAGTGAAAACCTCGTGCAACAGCTGTTCAGCGCGCAAAGGTTGCGGCAGCGCCATGCTGAATAAGCTGGGGCCAAAAGATGCGCATGTCATGCAGATCGCTTGTGAAAAGCCGCTGCAACCCGGTCAGCGCATCGAGCTGGGCATTCGCGAAAGCAGCCTGCTGGGTTCCGCGTTGCTGGTCTATATGACGCCGCTGCTGGGGTTATTTATGCTGGCCGGACTGTTTCAGATGCTGTTTCATACCGACCTGGCGGCTGCCTGTGGCGCGCTGCTGGGAGGACTTGGCGGCTTCATCGTCGCGAAAGGGATTTCTCTGCGTTTTGGCGATCGCGAAGCCTTTCAGCCGGTTATTCTTAACGTCATGTTGCCGCCCGATGCACTGCGCGTTGAACCGGAAACGCGGTAAATTTCAGCCGGACGTTAGCTCATCGTCCGGCTACTGTTTTGTACTTTTTTCCGCCGCCCTCATGTCAAATACGCTATCATCCCGTTTTCCTTGCTTTATCTCCCGGCGCGATGATTCCACCACTCAGATATGTCGTGTACAATGCGCCATTCGGGCTGTCTCCGCCTGTGATATTCCACGCTCTCCTGAGGTTGCATCGCGAGAGTTTCAGCATTTGTAAGGCAGAATAACTTCCATAATGAAGCATATAAGAAACTTTTCGATCATCGCGCACATTGACCATGGCAAATCCACCTTATCAGACCGTTTGATACAGATTTGCGGCGGCCTGACCGAGCGTGAAATGGCTGCGCAGGTTCTGGACTCAATGGATCTGGAGCGTGAGCGCGGCATCACCATAAAAGCGCAGAGTGTGACGCTCGATTACAAAGCGCAAAACGGTGAAACTTACCAGCTCAATTTTATCGACACCCCAGGCCACGTTGACTTCTCTTATGAAGTCTCACGTTCACTTGCCGCCTGTGAAGGTGCGCTGCTGGTGGTGGATGCAGGGCAGGGCGTGGAAGCGCAAACGCTGGCCAACTGCTATACCGCCATTGAAATGGATCTGGAAGTGGTGCCGGTACTGAACAAAATTGACCTGCCGGCGGCCGATCCCGATCGCGCTGCGCAGGAAATTGAAGATATTGTCGGCATCGACGCCACGGATGCTGTGCGCTGCTCGGCGAAGACCGGCGTCGGCGTACCGGAAGTGTTAGAACGCCTGGTACGCGATATTCCACCGCCGGAAGGCGATCCTGACGGCCCGTTACAGGCGCTGATTATCGACTCCTGGTTTGATAACTATCTGGGCGTCGTCTCGCTGGTGCGTATTAAAAACGGTTCCCTGCGCAAGGGCGAG
>Ga0209463_1001643_pt1 | contig 13327 bp, 10 predicted proteins | sample AgamicMgSfrz_FD_187169 | JGI IMG/M metagenome (GOLD analysis project Ga0209463, IMG submission 187169) | Agave microbial communities from Guanajuato, Mexico - Mg.Sf.rz (SPAdes) (version 2) | ecosystem: Host-associated > Plants > Phyllosphere > Phylloplane/Leaf | place: Guanajuato, Mexico... | reverse complement strand
TATACAACACACCAAACATCCTTACGTCAGTCGCAGTCATTAACTGCTTTAACACCTTTAATCGATCTTTAACTTCATCACCAAACATATTTGCATAACGCTCTTCAATTGTCACAACTTTTGAATTGCCTTTTTTTTCGTCATAAGCCATTGTTTTTTTATAGAAAACAGGCTCTCCCATCTCACTTAATGCATCACGCATACTTCTTTTAATAGCAACATCAGAAGCAAAAATAGTCCCATCAGGTAATTTTTTTGGCTTAGAATCAAACCCAGCGTTAAAGTTTGATCTATAAGCACCAATCCCCACTACACCAGATACACGATTGTTTTTCATAAACTACCTACCCCTTTCTCTTCTTCACGTTCAGCATTTTCTTCTATTAAATCCTCCTCAGCTTGTTCTGCTTTAGATTTGTAAAATAAGCTATCGTCAACCAAACCAGCAGTAAAATAAACTTTATTATCTACAGTCAGCTTATTTTCCTTAAAGGTATGATAACTTAGAGTAACAGCTTTCAAAATTCTCCTGTGAGTATAGTCATTTGCACGGATAGTATGGTGGTAAGTTTCTTTCATCTTAAGTAATTCATCCATTAGCTTTTTTGTTGTTATGGCATCGGTTAACGAATCATACAGAGAAAATTTCTTCTCCTTAGACTTAGATTTACTCGCGTAAAATTGAGCTAATTGCCCAATAGCATAATAAAACGTATTTTCATCTAGTACCTCTTCATTCCCCATAAAAATCCCTTCAATTCTTTCTCTTGGCTCTACCAAAGAAATCACCTCATCCTTTCCAAATGTTAACTGCTTAATATAGGAGACAAGATTAATTAAATCTTTAACATCTTTCTTCTTCCAATCTTCTTTCATATTGGTTTTGGTGATACGTTCTTGAAAGATTCTTAACATTACGTTTGGAAACATAGGTTTTAGAGCTTTAACGTTACCGTTAAAAAAAGCTTTGAAGTAGTCGTGAGTTGAGGTAACAGCATCTTTTAAATCATTTGTTACTTTACCTGAGGAGACTTTCAGGTTGTCGATTGCATCTGCATCCAACACCCTATCGTAGAAGTTATCAAAAAAACCACTGGGACCATTGAATAGAACGTTTCTAATTTTTTTGAACAAGTTTCTTTTATCTTGAAAATTTAATTCATTAATAAACTGAAATGGTAGCTCGGGAACCACTAATTTATTTGAAATGTCGTTTCTTATTACCTGTTCAGCAAACACGGTGTCACCACTTGAAATAGCTACTTTCTTTCTAAATAGCACACCCTTCAGAGACTCATCAACAAACTCTTTTGAGAAGCGATAGCGATCATACAATCCAGATTTATATAATTGCATCATCTGTGTAGCACTAACTAAAAAGTTTATTTCTTCTCCGCGCCCATAATGCTTAAAGGTCTTTTTTTTATAATTATCGAAACTAAGCAAAGGCACAAAGCCATAAATGATTTTCTTACCATCTTCCTCTTTAACACTTAAACGGTCACTTTTTAAAAAGCCTGTGCTCATCACATAAATCGAATGTTCGAATTCATATATTTCTTTATTGGACATTGAAGTATTTTCAAAATCTATATATATTACTAAGTCCGCCTTCTTTTCTTTCTCCTTTACATATTGCATTAATTCTAGAACTGTCTGGAGAAAGGCTTCACTAAAATAAAGCTCACTTAAATTATTGTGTATAGAGCTTCGCAGATCTGAATAATACACCTCTGACGAGATATTAAATTGAGAAAAAACCTCTTCCTCCGTTAACACCCTTTTAAAGTTTCCTATAAACTTATCCTTTCGAGGATCCACGTAATGAGCGCTTATATTATTTTTTAATTGTAAAACTCCGCTCCCACTTCTTAAATCTGCTATCAACTTATCTATTTGACCTTGCCTAAAATCCATAATCGGAAAAATAGTTCTGTAAAACCACTTCCTACTTGATTCCCACGACTTATTCATATCTATTACGGTGGTCTTGTTATCAAAAGTATGAAACATTTTTTCCAACTCTATGTTTGTGGCCACAAATCGAAACTCTTCTTTCCCATCAACTTTCTCTTTTATTAATTTTCCGCTAGAATAAGGAATTTTATTTTTAACGCGTTCCATTTGACCGTTCTTTAATAAAAACAAATCTTCAAGAGTAAGATACAGATATAATGACTTATCACGACCTATGCTTTCCTCTTGCTCTTCTTTTATTTGCTCTAGCAGCGGAAACAGCTCTTGGTACAATAAGCTTCACCCTCTCAGTTAGATTGGTAACCCAATTCGGCAACTTACTTCTAGTGAGCATTTAACTGTTGGCTTAACCATTAGTAAAAATCAACAAATCCCGCTCCCATTGACGAATTTTTTTGTCCTAAACCTGTCATAATAGCAACATATGCTAACCATTGCGATACTTCATCTTGCTTCACTATTAAAGTAAACTTTTCAGCCACTAATCTGACCCCCTTATAAAGAATCTGACTCTTCTTTTCTCTAAAAATAATATCTTTTATAAAGTTGGGTCTTCCTTCAAATTCTTCTGCAGATTCAATTTCGTTAAGGCCTAATTTGTAGGTTTTTTCTTTTTTAAGGATATTTCTATGCAGGGCATCCGCATAAGTAATTGATCCATTATCTCTTGTTAAATAATCCTTTTTTGAAATGTTATATAAAACGCCACTTTTAACAATAATTTTGTCAATTGAATCAATTTCAGTTCTCCTTAATTCAGTACCGGTTATAAACATAGAACCTATTGATAGACCCTCATTCGAATATAGAAATAACTTTTTAACCTCTTTAAGAAGCGTTCTAACTTTAAAGAAGTACTCTTTTCCGGATTTATAAAATCCGTCTCTTTCAGTTGGCAGCAAAGTTGAAAATGTATATAGTTTTGCGGTTCTATCATAATGACTTTTCTTCATTTTTTCTGACTTATGAAGCGCGAGTTGAGACAGCTTGGCTATTTTTTCATTGACCTCCTGATAATAAATATCCTCTTCCAGTTGCACCCTAACTAAAATCTCTTCGATCTTCATATAGCACCCCTCATTTTACACATAGAATATTGTTGGTGTGTTACACAGGACTACACAGCACATAAGTGAAAAGCCCTCTGTTAAGGCTTTTGTTATTTCTAGATGGGAAGATTCAACACGTGAATTTTAGTTTCCTGCACCTTGTCAAAACTTCCTAAAAACATTTAATAAAAGACAAAAAATGTAGCATTAGAAATACTACATTCGATTTTATTATTATTTTTTTGACAAATTATATTCAACTGCAGCGGTTTTATAAGTAATTACATAGCTATCTATATTTCTCTTCATCTTATCAGAAATAGGATTCTAAAAAATTCTTTCAATGCCTTAAAACAAAAAAAAGAAGGAGTTTTACTTATTTATCAAGTATTTATGTTAACATCAGCCTTTTGCTAGGTTTTAAAAGAGAAAGCGGCAAAACAGGAGCGTAACATTGCCTTATTAATTTAACCTGCTTTTAGGTTTTAAAAGTGTCTGCGTCCGTAGTAGAGACAGGATACGCCTCCCTTACATAAGCAACCTGATTTCAGGTTTTAAAGATGGCCATTACCCCGCGTAACCGTTTACGTATTTTTATATTTAAAATTAACCTACTTTTAGGTTTTAAAGATTGCTATCATACCATTTATCTCTCCATAGTTCTTCATCAAATGTGACCTAATATTAGGTTTTAATGATGTTTGCGAATTTATCAAGTAGTACCCCTACAGGTGATTTCTATCATTAACTCGATAACGGGTTTTAAAGGTGTTTGCAAAAACTAGCGTATCTTCTGTGTTAACGGCTTTCAAAAAAACTGATTAATTAACCTACCATTAGGAATTATTTATAAATACTTATGGGCTAAGGGTAAAGTATTTATTCTACTTTTATTAGTGTTAATTTTTTTATTTTTTTCATCCACTCTTCCTTTTCCTTAATATAATAAGCGAAAATACTTAAGGAATGGATGATTTTAAAATGACAACAGAAATTAAATTAACAACAAGCTTAGCAGGAAATAAAAACGAAGAGTTACAACAAAAATTTAAAGAAAAAGGCATTCCTAGTTTTTTAAACGATGTTAAATTTAAGTTTAAAGATAATCTTAACGATTTAGAAGACAGAAATACACTGGTAGCTATTATTGCTTCCATCAAAGAAGTTATAGAAAGAGACTTCTTTTCACAACTACAAAAGCAGCAGTTGAACTACTTTAAGAAGTTGAAATTTCATACCTCTTATACAGCTGAGATGAAACGTTTTACGGGTAAAGACATTTCTCAAAAGACGTTTTCACGAATTAGATCACAACTTTATGATCGCCTCTTGCCTAAATATCAAGAGCGCATCAGTAAAGAGGAACTTGTTATTGTAAAGATACTTATTAAAAGCGGAAAACATACTCAAGAGGGCTACTCCGTAATAGACGGCAAATTAAAAGCAAGTGCTCATCGAGAAAAAGGCTATTATCGCTATTATGATTTAACTACTCTTATGGCCGAAATAGCAACAGTTCAATCTTTATTGAACTTTGCCGTAAAAAACAAACAGACAATGCAATATTTATTTGTAGAGAAGTATTCTAACTCAGCAAAAAACCTACTTTTTACTCCTACAGAAAAAGCTCTTAAAAATAAAGTTTTAAAAATAGCAAAAAAGTATAGTTTTAGTGCTGATGATACTGCTGAAAGCATTTCCCTTGATTCAATGTCTCACATATTTAATGTTGATCTTTCCGCAAAACAAGCAGAGAGAATTACAGAATTTAAGGAAGATGATATCTTGCAATTTGTTAGTAAGGAATTCGTTAGAGAGTTAAGTGATATTCAATATAAGCTCAAAAACTCAAGCTATCAAGATACTCATTATGGCAGAGCATCTGAGCCCCTAGGCGAGCTACCCAAACCAAAAATTGCAAAATCAATGACAGCAAATCTGTTTCTTAAACGTTATAGCAATGTTGAACTTGATAACAATGTTAGAACAGGCGATTTTAAAGAACTAGCTAAAGACTTTTTTAAGCTTACGAGAGAAATTCACGTTCCATATGATAAAGACTATAAACTTAAAATTAAAGAACTTGGGAAGTATGGAGCCAAATCTGTATTCATAGCACATCGCAACACATTAGTAATTGATTGTAAAGATACATACTTTTACTCACGCTTGTTAGGAAATCAGATAGATAAAATGTTAGTTGATGCAAATAACTTAAAAGAGAGTTTCTATAGCGAAACCCTTGCGTTTAGACACATTTTAAATAGCTATAAACGAATTATTTCGCAAAATATTAGAAAATTATCTACTAATGAAGAATCGGTTCGAGAATGGAATAGCAATTCAAAGTATAATAAAGATTTTTATTTTCAGCCTACTGAAGCATTTGCTAGCTGTTTCGAAATCTACTTATCAAAATTCAATTTAAAAAACCCTTTAGTAAGAGACAACAATAAATTTAGCGAAGACGTTTTCTATACTCTTAATTCTGAGTTTATAGACTCAATAACACCTTTCTTTGACAAAGCAATGGAGACTTTAAAAGAAAAATTCCCTGCATCTGATACGAGAACCTACTTAGGTGAAATTAGCGACGAGGAATTAGAGTTTATGTTTACTTATATTCCAGAGGAAGTGCTTGCTGAGCCGCAACTGTCTTTATTTTAATAATTATTTTGTTACTTACTTTATACTTATACAAACTAAAAAGCCGTCATTATATTGACCGGCTTTTCTTTTTAGATAGAAGCTCGTATACGTTTTTGTCTATCCATTAGTCAAACAGTTCATTCAGCAATCCCCCATCTGAATCACCTGAACTAGGCGCCGCTGCGTGAATATGGCCCGCTAATCTACTAAATGGCATAGACTGTATCCATACTGTCCCTGGACCTGTTAACGTGGTGTTAAAGAGCCCATTACCCGAGAATGCTATAGATTTAATACCCTTTACCATTTCAACGCTGTATTCTACATCTTGAGTCATTGCTACTAGGCACCCAGTATCAATTTTCAAAACTTCTCCTGGTTGAAGTTCTCTTTTCACAACCACACCACCAGCGTGTATAAAAGCTGTACCATTTCCCTCAATCTTTTGTAAAAGCATCGAATCTCCCCCGAAAAATCCAGCTCTTAGTTTTTTAGTTAACTCTGCACTAATTGTTACATCTTTAGTGGCACAAAGAAACGAGTTTCTTTGACAAACAATTTTTTCTCCATATTCACTTAAATCAAGCGGAAGAATTTCCCCTGGATAAGGAGCTGCAAATGCTACTTTTTTTAACACTTCGAGTTCATTAGTAAAAGTTGTAATAAACATACTTTCGCCAGATATCATCCTTTTACCCGCACTTAATAATTTGCTTCCAAAACCCTTTTCTTGTTCAGAAGCATTTCCGAATAAAGTTTCCATACGAATACCTTCATCCATCATCATAAAACTGCCCGCTTCCGCAATTACTGTTTCATCCTGATTCAAACCCAAAACTACAAATTGTATATCATCACCTACTATTTGGTAATCTATTTCGTGACTTCTCAAAGGAAGAACACCCCCTAAGTTTTAAACCCTTAGAAGATATTTACTTTTGGTTGTTTGTCAAACACAATATTGAATTTACAGGCTTCTTATAAGAAACAAAAAAGCCTCCTAGTCTAAACTAGAAAGCTTTTTTAACATTTTTTTGTTTTTCTGCCACTAATCCCATTAAGGTAGCGATCCTTCATCTTCTAATATAGGTTTAGCTGAGTTATGATCCCATATTGCCCAATCTCCACTTTCCATAATTTCAACTCTTATATTTCTCATATCTGTTTGTACCACTATTTCATTCTCTGCTTTTCTTTGAAACGAAATCATCTCTGAACCTACTACATACGAATACTCAGCAAAAATTTCATCTAACGCTTGAGAAAATACACTATCGCTTATTGAATGGTTTTCTCTGTTACTATAATCGAATTGAGTCTTATTAAAAAGAACTACCTTTTCTCCACTGACTTTAATTCCGTTTTCTATAAGTTTATTACCGGTTGCAATATCTGTAATAGCCCATTTTTTCCCATCTTTTGATTTAAATAAAACGTAAACAGTTTTGGTATTAGTTACTACTTTAAAACCATAATCTCCGTCCCTATGAACTTCTTCCACATAGGAACCTATTAAATCAGGATAAGTTGAAAAAGTCTTATTTAAAACTTCCTTTAAACGCGATTCTCCAATAATGTAACCATTTGAGTTATCATAATTATATTCTTTTTGAGGCGCCTCTTGTTCCGTAGTAGAAACATCATCATTTTGCGCTACGCCAGCCTTTTCAGATGATTTACTTTCACTTTTAGTGCCTTGTTGTGTATTTGGATTAAGTTCCCTTGGTTTAACAGTACCATTAGCAGTGTCCGGCATTTCTTCAGGCTCAATATCCTTATCAGATGTATTCGGCATTTCTTCTAGTTTTACTTCATCCGGATCAATTAACCCATATTTATCCAAAGAACCTTTCTTAATTGCATTTAACCCCATATAAGTAGATACATCATCCACCATATAGAATTTCCCACTATACTTTGCAACAACAAGCATTTTACTAAATTCGTTATTTACATCTCCCTTGTAACTGCAAATCATCCAAAATATTTGATGGCCAAAGTTGTTTACTTCTTCTCTCTTTTCTTTAACCAAGTCATTTGTATCTATTATTTGAAAGTCACCATTTTCTCTAAAGTTGTAAGTTTTCCATTCTTCAATGAAACCTTTTACCCCTTTCTCATTCGGCACTTCATTAGAACCTTCAGTATGTCTTAGAAGTTCAGCAACTTTTGAAACATTCTCTTCGTCAATATAAGCGAAGAAATCTTGCATATCGCTAATTGCCTTTTCACTTGACAGCTCTCCATTTCCTTTTGTTTTAACAGCAGAAACATTTTTATTTTCTTCTGTGGATGTGTTGGATTTATTCTCTTCTTTTAAAACCTCTTCTGAGTTTGAACTACAAGCAGTCACACCTAAAACTAATGCAGAAGCAATTAACATAGAATACATTTTTTTCATAAGTTTCCCCCAGACAGAATAATTGGTTTACTGAACTAATGGTTATATCTTATTCACTTCATCACTTACTTTTGCTTTTTCATCAGTTTGAGAGCTACAAACGGCCAACGAAATAATAAATGACGAAGCTAATACTAGCAACCTCTTTTTCTTCATAAATAACCCTCCTATTCAAATATTTTGTATGTATATGTGTATATATTACCACGTATCTTTCCTCTTTACATTACAAATCATTACTTTAGTTATACTCACTTACGCAGTATACTACCCCCTCCCCTATTTTATAACTCTTTTTTTGTTAATAACTTTAATAGAAATGTTTTAGATGAGTCTTAAAGCGTATTTAATACCTAAAAAATGTATTATATTAAATCTTTTCCCTTAAATATTTTACACAAAATACTATTTATGCATTAATATATATTTACAAGAAAAATATAGTAGTTTAAGAGGAGAAAAACATTATGACAACAGTAAAGAAGGAACTTACTCAACCATTTCTAGGAACTCCGAATGACACAAATACTTTTCACTTTATGGATGAAAAAGTGACAGTTCTTGTTTCTGGTGAAGTCACAAACGACAAACTTGTTATTCTTAATATTAAAAAGCCAGCTAACTCAGGACCACCTGCTCACATTCACAACAACGAACCAGAAATTTTTGTAGTATTAAAAGGTACAATGACATTCTATGTAGGTGATAAAGTAATTGAGGCTAAGGAAGGTGACGTTGTTATTGCTCCTAAAGGTATTAAGCATACCTTTATCACCGGATCAGAGGGAGCTGAGTTTAACGTTATTGCTTCCCCAGCAGGATTTGATAGCTTTGTTAAGGCATTAGGTACACCTGTTAAAGCAGACGCCCCTATGCCTAAAGTAGAGCCAATTACAGAAGAACAAATGATTGGTTTAATTAACGCGTCTATTCCATATGGTATTTCGTATCCAGACATTGAAAAAGAAATTTCTAAAAAATAATATATTTAAGAAGCCTCAGTCCAACTATTGGATTTGAGGCTTTTCTTTTTCATATTAGATTTACCTATTCCTGCATTCTTACCCACTATTACTTTTTCTACTTTTTCTACTTTTTTAAAACAAAATTAGAAAAAACAGAGTATATTCCACAACAGAAAAAAAGTTGCAATAAACATAAACTTAAAATTCTTTTTTTACTTTTACAAGGAGGTTTGTAATTATGTTTTATATTAACAACTACATACCATATAGCTCTAGTCAGAACCAACGCCTTATTGATCAAGCGAACAAAAGGCTGAACACCGGTTTAAAAATAAATTCAGCCAGTGAAAACGCTGCAGGTTTAGCTGTATCGAATAGGCTAACATCTAAAATTAATGAATTGAAAATTAAGTTAGATGGTATTGATCATTCCTTATCTAAGTACTCCACTAAAAGCAATGCTCTAACTACTACGGATGGCATTCTACGCCAAATAAAAGATTTGATTAACCAAAGCAATAGCACAACCGACTCTGGTGTTAAGTCATCTATTCAAACTCATATTAACAACTTATTAAAAAATGTTAATGACATTGGCAATAATACTACTTTTGAAGGCGAAAAATTATTTACTGAGGGTGTTTTAACATTTGATAAATCAAACGGATCTACCGGAGGAGTTGTAGGTATTCCATCATCACAGGAACTAAAACTAGATAAAAATCTAACAATTGAAATGGATTATTTCTTGGATGAAAACACAACAGAATTTGCAATGCATCTTCTTAATAGCTGGGGAGATAGTGGTACTTCAACCGCTAACTTTGTGTTATATCTATTTGGTACTGATAACGGGAGCAACCCTAGCAAGGCAGGAACTATTCAACTTTACGGTAACGCCGATGGAACCTTTCAAAAAACAAGTGGTTCTACAAAACTAAGCACGGGTCAATGGTACCATATCGCCATAGAATATGATTATCAAAAAGGCGGACAGTTATATGTAGACGGCGATGCCATAGGAACTAGAGTTGGTAGCGGCTTATTAAAAACAAATGATGATGAACTGTATTTATATTCACCGGAAGCTTCTATGGATAACGTTAGGATTTACAACCATTCATTAACTCAATCTGAGATTAATAACAATATGAATGGACAAGTTACCAATAATGGTTTAGTAGGAGAATGGTTATTTGATGACCCCTCTACTTCTTCCACATTTAAAGACACAAGTGGAAATAACAATGATGCCGTGAAATATTCAATGACAGGTTCCACCTCACAATTAACTGATTTCTTAAAAATTACTAATTTAAATGCACAAGACCCAAGTGCACTTAAAAATATCGAGAGAGCTATTTCTCTAAATTCAAATGAACAAGCAAAGGTTCAAAAAGATATGGATGTGTTAAATACAGAAAGTTCTTATTGGAACAAAAATCTTAAAAATTACCAAACTGCTTATTCTAGAATAATGACGGATGACGAAGCTAAAACATCAAGTTTATTAGCACAGGAGCAGCTAAAGCAACAACATTATTCTGAAATTCTCCAACGTCAAAAAACTCAGTCTCAAACTCTTTATTCCATTCTGTTAGGTTAATTTATACAATAATAAATAAGCTATAGAGCTATGAATTAATTACCCAAAAAGCCCCCTATCTAATTTATCGGGGCTTTTTATTTTGTGTTGATAAACCACTATGTTACAGGTTTAAAAAACTTTATTCCTTTTCATATTGACTTTTCTTGAAAAATTACTATTTTTATTTACAATAATTAACTTTCGGAGGAGGCACTGCTATGAATTTTATAGATAAACACAGAATATACAAAGCTATTTTAACCACTTTAACCGCTACCCTTTTTCTCCCTATTGCTGTTGACCACATCCACGCAGAAGCAACATCTCAAGCAAGAACTATCGAAAAGCCGGATGCAGGAGATCAAAGAGTCATCGTGACATACAAAAATAACATTAGCGAAAATGCCAAAGATCAAATTGAAAACACTGGGGACGTACAACAATCGTTTAAACACGTTAATGCTGTTTCTTTAGAAGTTTCAGATACTGAAATGAAAGCTTTAGAAAGTAACCCAAACGTCACCGCAGTAGAAAATGATGATATTGTTAAAATTAAGGAGACTAGCTCTCAAATTATCCCTTATGGAATTAACGCTCTTAATGGGACAAAATCTTGGGAATCTGGTTTAACCGGAAAAGGAGTTAAAGTTGCTATTATTGACTCAGGAGCTGATATACACAGCGATCTTAATATCGCAGGTGGTAAGTCCTTTGTAAGTTACACAACGTCTTATATCGATGATAACGGCCACGGGACACACGTAGCTGGAATTGTAGGTGCTAAGAATAATTCTTACGGTGTCGTTGGTATTGCTCCTGATAGCGACCTATACGTTTTAAAAGCACTGGATAGTACGGGAACTGGATACAATTCAGATATTATTAAAGCTATTGATTGGTCAATTGAAAACCATATGAATATTATTAATATGAGCTTAGGAGGATCTGATGAATCTTATGCTTTCCAACAAGCAATTGATAAAGCTTACAGTAGCGGTATTTTAGTTGTAGCCGCTGCAGGTAATGATGGAGCTCCAGTAGAATATCCGGCAAAATATAATCACACAATTGCTGTTTCTGCTACTGATTCATCTAATAACCTAGCTTACTTTTCTAATAGGGGTCCCGAAATTGAAGTTGCTGCACCAGGAGTTAACGTTATTAGTACTTATAAAGGAAATACATACGCTTCTATGGATGGAACTTCAATGGCAACTCCTTACGCAGCAGGTGTATTAGCCCTATACAAACAAGAATATCCTAACGCTACTCCAGATGACATTAGAAATATGGTACATCAAAATGCACTTGATTTAGGAGCACCAGGACGAGATTCAAGTTATGGTTACGGCTTAATTCAAGCACCTATTATGAATAGCGGTTCTTTACTTGCCTCACCTAAAAATTTTAGAGCATTAAATGTAACGTCTGTTTCAACTATCCTTTCGTGGAATCCATCCTCTGATGCCACTTCTTATAAGTTAACTCGAAATGGTGTAACGATCTATGAAGGCCCAAACACTACTTATAATGACACTACTTTAACTCCACATACTTACTACCAATATAAATTATATGCTGTTAAAAACAGCGTACTATCACCTACACCAGCAACGACAGGAATCATTACCTACCCTCTAACTCCTCCTTCTCCTGCTAATTTTAAAGCAACTAATGTGACTGGTAATTCCGTATCTTTAAATTGGAGTACCTCTAATTATGCCACCTTTTATGAATTAAAACGAAACGGTGTAACAATTTATAAAGGAAGTAATTTAAGCTATACAGATACATCAGCAAAACCCAATACTAGTTATCAATATCAGGTAATTGCCGGTAACTATGGCAGCAGTAGCTCACCCTCACAAATTAGCGTTACCACTATGCAAAACACACCTTTAAATGCTTATACTTTTTCTACATATAGCTCATATAAAAAAGGTTCTTCTGTTTTAATAGGTGTCTATTCAAGATACAACGGTAACATTTCTGCACCTTGGGCAAGGTTTGATATTGTTGTAAAAAGTCCTACTGGTACAGTTTACAAGAATACTCATTACACAAACCAGAATGGCGTATACACAATTAGCGTACCTACTACTTGGAAAAGTCCGAGTGGCAAATATACTATCAGTGTACTAATGAGTAAAGCAGGCTTTTTAGGAACCTCTAAAACAGCATCTTTCTATGTAAATTAATATTATGCCGGTACAGTAAAACCTCAAAACAAAAAAAGCTGAATAATATCAGCTTTTTTTGTTTAATTAATTATGTATGATCAACTTTTAAATACGCTACTGTCATCCCTTCAATAACATTAGTTTTTGAAGTAATTTGTTATTATCTAGTTTCATTATATTTTCTGTAGCTTGAGACTTCAATTCATTTAATTCAATGCTATTTAAGGTTTCTGGTATCTTTATTTCTCTTCTATTTTTAAAAGAAATCTCAGCGTCATTTAATGACTCATACTCTACTTCACTAATTCGTAAACCTATTTTTTTATCGGTTACTTTTTTCTTGTTTGCTTTTAACATTTCAAAGTAACCCTCTACTTTCCCTATATGCTGCTGTTTATGGATTTTCTCTTGATATTGTTGAAACTCAATATTATCTGAATACATAAATGTCACCACCCAGTCATATATAATTGTTCACCGTATACTTATGAAGATTTTAAAAGTCAAGATTTTGGTAT
>Ga0209463_1001642_pt1 | contig 13330 bp, 13 predicted proteins | sample AgamicMgSfrz_FD_187169 | JGI IMG/M metagenome (GOLD analysis project Ga0209463, IMG submission 187169) | Agave microbial communities from Guanajuato, Mexico - Mg.Sf.rz (SPAdes) (version 2) | ecosystem: Host-associated > Plants > Phyllosphere > Phylloplane/Leaf | place: Guanajuato, Mexico... | reverse complement strand
CTCTTTTTCATACGATACTTCACTCCCATTACGCGATCGGAATTGTAAAATACTTTCTCCATTTTCAAATGCTAGCTGTTCTCCAGATGATACTTCACGAAACTCCAATTGCATTTGCCCTAAATATAGATACAACCCTTTTATCTGTTTTTTTACCCTTGTAAATATCTTGTTATATCAGTGTTTTCCTTCATAACCTTTTCTAAATGTTTTATATCTTTTTCTACAAAGTGGGGCAAAGGTGGGGCGTAACTAAGAAAAAGGGGGCAAAAGAGCTGGGTTTTCATTCAGCTCTTTTTTATTGAAATTCTGGGACAACATACACTTTCACATAAACACCATTCTTCATTGCAAACTGCTCTAAAGTTTTTTGCCTGTATTCCGTTACGGTAAAAAAATGAACGATTGGCACCTTGCCATTATACTTCTCCTTATAATAAATAGTAAATTCACCATACCTTTTAAGCTTTTCGTTATTTACAGACATCATCTGAGTCCGATCTATTTCTACAGCATTTAAAATCCCCTCTTCATCTCGGAATTTTACATCTGGAATAATTGTCTTCTTTTTATCATCTATTTTATAACGTATAGGTGTTTCTATCTGCCAGTCATCCGGACAAAACAGATAGAGCCAAGCTTCATTTCTCATTAGGCTGTGTGCTAATCGAATTGTTGGTACTATCTTTTCTGTATCATCAAATAGCGCACGCCCTTTTTTATTTAAGTAATATACATATTCTTTTTTATACACTGTACTATTAACGAACGATCCCAAATCCTTTAATATACGGTTTGCATTTCTGATGCCACCTAAATCATGTATAGCCATTAAATGCCTACGTGTAGCAAATTTCAGCTTTCTAATCGAGGTCAGAATCATCATCTGACGATTCAATTTGATGTGTGTTTGTATGTTCATGTTTCTCCACCTCATATTGTTTTAGTACATCCCACATCGTTTCATTAGAAATATAAGGTACTTGAATTTCTGTTAATCTATCCGTTTTAAACAAAGCGCGTCCAGGTATACTTTTAATTGATTCCAATCCACATTCATCTATAACTACTTGAGAAGCTGTTTGTGTCGGTAATCTAAATCCAAGCTTCGCATCTGAATTTTGCTTGACTTGTCGCGGTAATGTATCTCCAGTCGGATATTGTGTACAAAAAATCAACCTGAATCCAAGTGCCCCGCCAATCCTCGCTATATAAGAAAGCATTCTCTGACAAGCAATTAATAACTTTTGCTGCTCTTTGCTCATACTTTTATCCGGGCAAAGTTCAGCACCTTCATCAACTATGACAAAATGTCGTTCTTTTATATTTGTTTCTACAACGTTTGTATAGTGCCTTTCCTTCATATAGCACATTTTTTCTTCCATCTTTTCAAGAATTGTATTTAAAACTTGAAACGCTTGAATCGGCTTTTCCGCTATAGATTCAACTTGCTTTAAATTTTGATATGGCCCGAATTCTAATCCGCCTTTTAAATCAACAATGTATAAATGCGTATGGTCTGATTGTGCTGTAATAAGAGATGTCATTACATTCTTTAAAAATACGGTCTTCCCCATACGTGTTAAACCACCTAAAGTCATATGTGGGGTTTTATCAAAATCATGATAAATCAATTCTTCTAAGCTTTGCCCTATAGGGACAAGCCATTTCCCTTGTTCAACTAATGTTTCGGACCATCTCCACTTATTAGGTATGTCTTTATGAAATACTCGAATGCTTAATTTATAATTATCAAAATGAATCCGAACTGGTTTGTTTAACCCCTCACTCACAACATCCTCAACTTTTTGAATAATTTTACTCGGCATACCTACAGGTAAAGTGTAAATATATGTTGTGCTGCGATCATCATCAATTTGTTTTTGGAACTTAGGATAATGCAACTTATCGTCCCTTTTAATAGCAATCCCACTCACCTCGAAAAAGACTTGAATCTTCTTTTTATCATCATCTTTTCGTTTGAACTTATCACTTACTAATGCATAAGTTAGTGCTGCCGTGGGAACCAGTAATAACTCCAACATAAACATTTCCCCCTTACATATCCTATAAGGATATCATTGCACTCTTTTGGCATATGACGGGACAAGGCTTTCTTTATACCTTCTCTGTTATCCCACCCTTCCATATTGTATTCCTTCATAGAAACACCATTAGCACATAACGTAGAAGATATAAGAACGAGCCTGTGAGCGTTGTGTACAAGGTAATACGTGGAAGCCAATGTGGAACACTCTTCCCCATTTTTTCTGCTGCCTTCATCGCGATTACTGACAAGCCTGTTGCTGTCCAAATGATTACCGCTTCCCCTGCAAGAGTCATGTTTATTCCTCCTCTTCCTTTTCACGAAAGGCAATACCTTTTCTCGTTAGGACGACATCATAACAATCCATTAGAATTTCCCAGTTTAAAACATCTTCTTCCTCTCCATATAGATCTTCTTCTAATACCTGAGACAAACTGAAATATCCTTTATATTCTTTTCGATCATAAACTTCATGGCTTTTCATGTGAGTTAAAATTGATTCTGTCTCTGCTCTTGATCTGGATTCATTGTACATTGAGCGTAATTCCTTTGACGGATGAAGATATGAAGTTGTGTTCAGATGATTATACTGCCAACGCATGTAATTCTCTCCCTTCTTGATGTCCTTAGTTCCACTTGGTATTCCTCGTGGTCTTGATATAGGTATATGAACTAGAAGCAAATACATTGCCTGTCCACCTTAAATTTATTTTTTAAAAGGACAAAAATGATTTCAGACGAATATACATATAGGAGGTGGTATAATGCTCCATAGTAATTTGAAACAAATTGTAGATGAGAAAGGATTAAGATATGGATTCATTGCGAAGAAAGTAGGCATAGCAAATTCCACAATGACAAATTTATTACAAGGTGGATCGCCTACGCTTTTAGTAGCAATTAGAATAGCAAAGGTTCTTGAAAAGAAAGTCGAAGATATTTGGTTTGAAGAAAACATTTAATACAAGAAGGTGGAATCTTTCATGAAAAAAGGACAACAAATTGTATTATGTCCACAATGTGGAGGGAATAAGGTAAAGAGTCCTGCATTAGCATTCAAAGAAATGCTTTGGATAGCTGTATTTTCATGCATTACCATTATTGGAATACCTATTGGAATAATTTTATTTTTCGTAGCTTTGAGATTTAAATATACAAAAATGAAATTAAAATTCAGATGCGTTGAATGTACACATGAGTTTCGAGTTGAAGAGAGTACCTTTAATGAATATATCAAGGCCATTAGTTGATTTCTATTCCCAATAAAAAATTTTGTCCATTTATATAGGGGGAACTATTATGAAGGTCATTCGATCTATTTTTAACGCATATCGTATATTCGGTAAAATATTGAAACCTGTATTACGCGCATTGAATAAGAAGTAAATTAAAAAATCATAGAAATAAAAAAAGAACCGTCAAAATGACGGCTCTTTTTGTTTACAAAATTATTCTTTTGTATAGAAGTATTTAAGTCCTTTAGCATCTAACCATGCTGTTGCTCGATCTAGTTCATTCCCTTGGCGATAATTTGTCTCAAATCTAACTAAACCTTGTTTATCGCCACAAGAAATAATACGAGACTCATATCCTAAAGCATCCATCATTCCTAACATTTCTGGTACTAACGCTGTTCCAAATTCATACGTAACAACTTTATTATATTTATTCACTATAATCTCCACTCCTTCATCTTTTTGACTCGTTTGCGTTAATTGTGATTTAAACCATTCAACTCTTCCCTCGTCTAACATTCTGTGCGGGCAATATTTTCCGTTTCGCTCTTGGTGTGTTTTTACTTTAGAAATCGGAATATTGAATGTATCCATTAATTGACGAATAACTTTGATAGCATTTAGCTCTGCCTTTCGATATCTTTCTCCACCTGATTTTGAGTAACAAATTTCCACACCAATACTATGACGGTTACCTCTACCATAAGTGCCGTCTCCAGCGTGCCATGCATTTCTGTTAAAAGGAATTAGTTGAATAGCTTCCTTATCATCTACAGCTACATGAAATGAGGTTCCAGTGCTATTGTTAGCAACATTATTACGCTCATTTATAGCTGGAGCATCATTATACGTGTTGTGGAATGTAATTTCTGTCGGATTCATTTCATATGGGCATAAAACCACATATCTACTTTCTGGAACTAACATTTTTTTAATTTCCATTACTTGATCTCTCCTTTTCTCTCCTCTTGTTTTTGTTTACCACCCAAAATCTCAACTGCGTTTGTTAAAGCTTGTGGGAGTGGAATGCCCATTCGTCCAGCATTTTCTAAAAGTGAAAGCAACTCATTGCCCATGAAGAAGAAAATAGTCGCTTCACGAATAGCACTGTTACTTCCCAGTGCTGAATCTAGTTGAGCGGCCGCTCCGACCAAAAGAAAAAGCACCACCTTTTTGGCGATGCCTTTGAAACCAACTTTACTTTTTAATTCTCCGTTATATCCTGCTGCAATCATGCCAGTTAAATAATCAATAACTGCCATCGTCACTAAGATTTTCAATGTTGCATCCCATCCTCCCAAGAAATACCCACAGAAGCCACCAAACGTAGCTATAAATGCTTTCAATAATACATCAATGCGATCCATCTTTTCCTCTCCTTTTTAAGCTGCAAAATAACTTGAGTCCATTCCAAATATTTCTGCAATATCTTCCTCACTTCTATCTTTCAAATAAGATTCAGTTGTGGAAATATCAGAATGATTAGCGAGTGATTTTAATTTCTCAAGCGGTACCCCTTGAACTTTTAAATTATCTAATCTACTATGACGGAAACAGTGAGGATTAATTTTAAATTCCTTCCCTTCCTTTTCGTTCAGTATCTTAGCAAATATGTCGCACCAATAATTAAATACACTCTTGTTCAATCGTTTTCTCTCACCATTCTTATACACACGCACAAACAAATCTGGAATAGTATCCTTACCTCGCTGATTTATATATAAACGAATGCATTTCTGCACCCGGTGATTGTAATATAGTCTAAACTTCTTACCGCGTTTCCCTCGTACCACATTTGTATAATATTGTTCTGTCAGCCCTTCTTTTTGAACCTGGTATACCTCATTCTTTCTAGCTGCACTGTAATAAGAAAGTGCTAAATACGTTGCTAACATATATTTTTCTTGCTCAAGTAATTCATCGATTAACCAATTAATCTGATCCTCAGTAATAAATGTAATTTCTCTAATCGGGTTCTTAGGTAAACCACGTACCCGTGAACCTACATTAAATTCATAATCATAGTCATCATCATCTGCACAAAACTCAAGTGTTGAACGTAAAGCGCTCATCAATCCATTTACACGTGCATTAGACATTCCCATCTCTTGAAAAATAATAGATAAGTTTCGAATGTCTTTACGTGTTAATTCAACCAGATTTTTATTTTCAAAGTGTTGATGTATTAGAAACAAAATAATTCGCAAATCCCAATTGTATTGTTGTAAAGTGCTTGCCGCTTTCCCTTGCGCTTTCTTTTCAATGAGAAAATCTTTGACTAGATTTTTATTTTCTTGGCTAACATGCTTTTCATAAATTACTTGGTCTACTATTCGTTTCACACTGATCATCTCCTCAAAATAAAAAGAGAAGTGAAATCACTCCTCTTGATTGATGAATTGAATTAAAGCCCTATTTTATACAAAATAAAAAAGCCTGCTTATGCACGCTTAATCTGTAATATTTAAATTAAAAAGCTCATTGCAATATGAAAAGTACTTCCACTTTGAACACCATTCACGAAAATCCCACCATCTTTTCTTACTGTAACTTCACAAAAGTTTGTATTCACTCCTCCAGTTATCATAATAGTTGGAACCGCAATGTCTTGAACAGGTCTACATCCAACTGGAAGTGTAGCAAATACTGTTGCGTTTTGCGCATTTCGAATAGAACCAATTACATTAACGTGTTCTCCACTTCTTTTATACTTCAAAATTCTATCAGGAACATTCTCTACACCAGTTGTAGGAAGGTTAATCCATCCTGTATCATACGCTTGTCTGATTGTGCCATCAGTTCGAAATTCTACTCGTTTGGACCAATCCCAAGAATCACCTTGTTCTTTTGTAGAAGGAGCAAATATCAGCTCTCCCTGTGAACCCTTATGAATAACTGATTTAAAAGAACGACTTCCTAGCACAATTGCGTTATCAATCTTAAATTCAAGTAATCCATTTATGATGTCGCCAGCTTTCTTAACAAGGTTTGTGTCCGCTTGCAGGTTAAATAAATTACTGGCAGGGTCATAGTTAAATATCCCCTTGTTTGCTGCATCAGACCATGCATACCACCTATCCAAATTGTCTACTCCTGTAGTTACCGTTGAAGATGAACCGTCTTTTGTTAAAAATCGTAATAGCTTACCGTGGACAAATCTAAGGTCACCTATCATGGTGTCTCCGCTTTTCTTAACAACATCCATAGCATTTAATTTCTTCTGTAACTCGTCCAACGTTTTCTTAATAATCTCAAACTCTGAAATATAGTTTTCGATTTTAATATTTCCTTCTTTCACATCACGTCTTAATGTAATACGAATGTCTGGTGTACTCATTCGTTCTGTACTTTTTTCCATAACAAAATAAGCTGTCCAATCATCCGATGTGGAAACAGCTTGCGAGGACAATGTGTATGAGAATACGCCATTCTTTGCATCAACAATTTCAGCATCGTCTCGAACGAACTGTCCAATTTGATTAATCGCTTCGTACTTCACTGCATACCCTGTTAAATCAACAAGTTGCCCCTTTTCTCTTACGTATACTGTAATCTTCAAGCCGTTTTTATCATTTTGTCTCGAACGAATTGTTTTGGTAAACACAGGATCTGCTAAATCTATAATAATTTCCTCATTTCGCATGACTACACCTCTCTCTAACTATTCCTTTTCACGCGTCTAGGCGGTCTTCTTTGACGTTTTACTTTGTTCCTGTGTTTTATATTTCCTTTAGGCTTTATTGGCTCTAATTCTTCGATTCTAGCATCTGTTTTGGCTACATACTCCTGAAATGCTTTAACAGTCTGCGCAATCATCCCATATAAGCCAACACCATTTTCTTTTGATTCATCCGGAAGCACAACTCCATAATGAGTTGTAATATCATTTGTTGTAAGGATTGGATCTCCTTCTTTACGTTTCATACGCATATCATACAACTCGGCTACTTCTGTCTTAAGGTTGTACTGTTTAATTTCCCAGCCCATTACCTTCTCTAACGCATCAAATTTAATATCACGTATATTTGTTTTATATTTCTTTTTAGAAGATACTTTAAAATCTGCTGCTAAAACACCGTTGAAATAAGTTCCCCCAGCACTTTTCACTTGCACATAGGTACTTTCAAAATTTCTGTTGTTCCGTAATAAGATGTTCTGAAATACGACGTCACTATCTCCACCGGGTGTCAACTTCAAATCAACAACTCGATCTCCATTTTGGCGGAAATTAAACCCTTCTTTTGCAGTGAAATAAGCACCACCTGTTCTACTTTCCAGAAAAAGATTATTTTGGCTTCTCAAAGAAGCATAGGATGCTTTTGACTCTAGTTCTAGGCTTTGATCCGCTCTTAGTTCTGCATGTCCATTTTGATTAAACGCAAGGGCCGCTGAAAAATAGACTCTGTTTGGATCACCATTTAGGTATCCATTTGATATTCCGATTCCTCCTGACTTGGGAGAACCTTCGAGTTGGTAAATTAACACTGCACCCTGCGTTGCTGTTATATCATTGTTGCCACCTAATACAATAGTGGGTTGCATGATATTACTTTGATTTATATAATAGCCCATGAAAATCCGAGTGATATACGATTCCATCAGCCTAATAAACTGTTTGGAAATAGAGACATAATTAGAATCATTGGCAGTTCTAAGAGTAGTTCCTGTTATTTCTCCGCCTCGAATCAAATTTCCATTCAATACTCCAGTTGTAATAAAATCCGCAACAATACGCCCATCTTTTGTCATTGCTATTTCATACGGACCATTTACCCCGTTTGATGAATAACCTAACCCGTTTATGTTCCACTGCCACACTTTTGAAGCTGTCATTTCATTTTTTGTATCCATAATTAGAATTCGGTCTGGATATACACGAACATTTCCACCAAATCCTGAATTGATTAGTTTTGTTGCATTTTCTTTCGCTGCACCAAGTAAAGATCCTGGCATATTTGATAAATCTTGTTGAATTTGATCTACTTTACCCGCCATGTCTGTAAAAGATTCTTTAAAGTTCCCAATGGTTACATTGATATATTCCTTTTTAATCGGATCATATTTATACGCAATGACTTTTGCTTGAATATCAATACCGTCTTCCTCATGTTTAACTGTAACAATATCTCCCATCCAGACACGCTGCAAGATTTTATATTCTTTATATTCCTCTGTTTGAGACAACTCTTGAAATTCAACCTTATATGTTGCTTTCGGTTGATCTACCATCTGAATATCAAACATAGCTTTAGCGGCTTGACGTAACCTTTTATACGCTTCTTCTACAGGTACTGCGTCTTCATCATTCGCATTTTTACCGATAGCTGCCTTTATATGATTAAATTCAATAACTCGTATTCTCGGATGCGGATACTTATTAATCAGTGGGCTATCTACATATTTTTCTGGTAATAACAATCCGTCAAACCCTTGTGGCATAATTCTGGTAGTAGGGCTTTTCCAGTCCACACTGCCTTCATACCCTAACAAATCTTTTTTATGCCTTATCACTACTCCACGGTTAGATCCTCGGCTTTTCAACATCTTTACATCAAAGTTATCTCTTTTTAATTCCCCGCCCCATCGATTTACGAATGAATTATCTTGGCTCGTATCCAACATTGCTTCAACAGGATTCTTTCGAACAATACGTGCGGTGGATATATTTGTTACATCAGAATAAAAAGTAAAAGGATGCTTATATTGACAACCTGATGACAACCTAGCCATTGCCGCACTACCATTTGTGGGCTGAATAAATATATCTTCAATCAAGTTTTCCGTTAAATCATAAAAAATATGGTAACAAACCGCTTTGATTTCTCCCATACTCACTTTAGGAGTTACCACGCGAAATAACTGATCCCCATCAGGAGTAGGAACTTTTATGATGCTCATTCCGTCAATCTTCGTTCCATATGGAGCAAATAAAGGATAATTAAAATTAAAAACAAATAAACCGTTGAGTTCTTCCTCAACAGTTGCACTATAAATATGTTTATCTAAAACACCAATTCCGTTATGCGTAAAATCTGTTTCATTTGGTTTATATAAAGTAATCATTATTTATATCTCCATCTTGGTTGAATTGAAATAAATTGAATAGCACCTGACCACTCTATTTTATTTTCTCCTATTTGGAATTCTGGAAAACCACCAATCATCTTATCATTCATTGATACTGTGCCACTGTATGCCTCTAATAATTCTGAATCTATTACAACAGAACCATTTACATCTTTAATCTGAAAAGAAACATCATTAATAAAAATTCGAAATGTACCATTCCCAGCAACGAACAACATTGGAGTTGATTCCATTGTACCTGGATTATAAATAGATCCAGGAGTACTCAACATTATGTTTGCATCTTCTGTATACTCAAACGGATCAAGCGTAAAGTCGACTTCAAACTCACCATGTTCTTCAATTTCATTTGCAATATCACCTACTACAACATGTTTAATTTTTCGATACACATCATCATCTGTAAAATATAGTGTCTTGCCATTCATCAACCAAGCCTTCATGCGCCGAACTAATGGCTTAATATTCTCTTCTTCAAGCATATTGAACTTTATTTTTAAAGGGACGTCTTTAAACGCCCCTTTTTTTGTAAGTGAACCATGTCTACCCGGCACTTCAATATGTTCTACTTCCTGTTCTGCTGTAGGAATAACAGGGCGTTCTACCATACATATTCCATAGTCACTTGCTAACTGATTATCGATACCTATGTCTAGCAATTTAAGTCCTCCCTATTCCTATTTTTACATTACGGCCACGCTCAGCAAACCAATCATTTGCTTTTTCAAACATGCGATCAACATCACGTTCATTATTAATTGTGTTATAAAAATTAATTTCTACAGGACCGCTATCAATTTGTTGAACAATCGGTTGAACTGCTCCTGTTGCTAATGCTGACAGATTAGAAGCGATGTTATCTTGTTTGTTTATCCCATATAAATTCAACTTTTTAAAAGTATCATCAACCATGTTTGAAATATTATTAAGTGCGGATTGTAACCCATTACTTTTGTTTGTCTTTTGGTTTGGAGCATTATAAAAGTCTCTAAAAATTTGCTCTCTGAAACCAGATATTTTTTTACCAATTTCTAGCCACTTATTCGAATTGTTAAATTCTTTTAGTATATCTTGAGCTGGGTCTCCTCCCTCTAGTATGCTACGAATATACCGCGCAATAGGACTATCGTCTTCTACTCCATCAAGAGTGAACTGTTCTAATTCTTTCCCAACTGCTTTTAATGCATCTCTCATATCCATTGGTAAATGAGTAATCCAATCATTAAGATAATCTCCATCATATAAAATTGCTTCAAAATAACTCCGAAGAGGATTGTTATTCATCATGTCATTTACAGTGGAGCTATTGAAAGTATTTAATGTTGTTTCTAATACTGAATATACTGAATTCGCTAAGTTTTTAGCTGCTGCAAGAACTGTTGAAATTGATTGTTCCATACCAACAGCTAGCCCCGCACCAACTTGTTTACCAACCTGATCCCTCATTTTTCGAGATGGACTATGGATGTCGAAGAAGGAAGTAAAACCATCAAGAATATCGTTACCTATAGACTTCACCTTACTTAACACTTTACCAGCCATGCTACCTAGACCATCTATCAATCCACTTATGATATCTTTACCTATCTTAAATAGATCGATTTTTCTTAATGTGTCAACGATTTTCGGTACAATATCTGTTACAATTGTCGAACCTAATTGCCCTACCATGCTGACAATCCCTTTTATTAAAGCCCAAATTAGTTGAACACCAGCTTCAAGGATTTTAGGTAGATTCTTAATTAACTCTCCTGCTAAAGTAACAATTAGCTTTAATGCGGCTGCAATTAATTCCGGTATTACCTTTACAATCCCAGCAATCAACATAAGTAAAATTTTCACACCAGCTTCAATTATCTTCGGCAAGTTTGCAATTAATGTGGATGCTATTTTGACAATTAAATCTAATGCTGCATTAATAAGCTGTGGTAACACTTTTACAATTCCATCAATAATGGCCATTAAAATCTTTACACCGGATTCAATTATTTTAGGTAAGTTTGTTAATAAAGTATCCGCCACTTTGGTGATAAGATTTATCGCTAAATCAATAAGTTGCGGTAGCATTTTAATGATTCCGTCTATTAAGCTAGTTAAAACCTTAACACCAGCTTCAATAATCATAGGTAAATTCGCTGTAATGGCTTCAATTAAAGTTGTAATGACTGTAATAATTGCTAAAGCAATCATAGGTAAAGCTTGTGTGATTCCTGTAATTAATGAGACTAATAAATTTATTCCCATTTCAATTAGCTGAGGTAAAAATGACATAATTCCATTAATAATAGTTTGAATAATCGTTACAGCTATTTGGATTAACTGAGGGAGCATCTGCATAATTCCGTTTATTAAGGTTAGAATCAATTGAAGTCCTGTTTCTATCAGTGTAGGTAAGACTTGTACAATTCCAGAAATTAAAGTTTGAATGATTTGTATTCCCATTTGAACAATCATAGGGAGATAGGTAGCAATCATCTGTGAAATTGTGTTTATAATCCCAACAATGGCTTCAAGCATAATTGGAGCCGCTACAACCAAACCGTTCACGAGGTTTGAAATCATTTGTGATCCCGCTTCAAGAAATTGCGGTAATACTGTTGTTACGAAATTAGCTATATTGGTAAAAATATTTGTTATGGTTTCAATTATAATTCCGGAGTTTGCATTCAAATACTCTGCAATGGCTGGCAAATAACGAGATACAGAGATAAGAACACCGGGAAGCCCACCAATAATTGCTCCCGCTATAGTAGGACCAATGGTTTTAAAAATCTCACCTAACTGACTAAAATCACCAGAAAAAACAGCTTTTACTGCATCAAAAAGATGAAGACAAGCTTCACGTATCTTACTAACTGCCAACCCTATTATTTCAGCCGCATTTTGAAAACCTTTTGGTAAATGAGTAATCCAATCATTTAAATAATCTCCATCAACAGCCGTATAGAATAGATATTTACCTAGTGAAGATAATGCGTGTCCAAAGTTTTGAACACTTTCAATTACATTCGTAATGCTATTTCTAAACCCTTCATTGGTTTGCCATAAATTTCGCATCCAAATAATCAATCCAGCAATGGCTGCCGATGCGGCTATCACTCCACCTGCTACTAATGCAACTGGACCAGCAACAGCCCCAATACTTACACCCAATATACCAGCTATACTGGATAAGGTGACAAATACTGGGGCTAACGCCATACATGCTCCAACAAGAATTCCGAGCGCAGTTACAATTGTTGTTATAGCTGCTGCTAATGCTGGATGTTCTGAAACAAAGCTCGCAAAAGCACTAATTACATCAGCAATGACTCCCAAAACAGGTTCAAGTGCCATTTTTAAGTCGTTCATAGCTTTTTGAAACTTTACAGCTGGGCTGGCATCCATTTTCTTAATCATTTCATTTAGCTGTTCTTGATTCTTGTTTAAATCTATAACTTTATCTTGAGCGCCAATAAGTGTATTGGTGATATTCTGGCCTTGATCTTCATACATCGTTCCGAAAAGCTTAACACCAATCTCATTTCGCTTTGTTTCATCTTCAATACTAGCCAATGCTTTAGCAATCTCTGTCATGGCGGCCGAACCTTCTTTACCGCCTTTAGCGACAGATTTCCCCCACTTTTCTAACTGATCAGCCGAAATTTTAGTGCCTTCAAGAGCTTCTTTCATAGACTTGTCGACACCTTGACCAAATTCAGCCGCTTTAACACGACCTTCTTTTAGTCCATCTAAGAGATTATCAATCATTTACATTCAACGTGATTCGCAAGGTCACGCCCGTTCTCTATGAACTGCTATACGTCACCGTATAGATTAGACTATATCTTCAACTACTTGAGTTGCTCCCCGTTTCGAGTGTCATATGCTTACACCCTACGTCTTTCGACTAGTCGTTGCACGTTCCTTAATTAAAAGGCTTCGCTCAGTATTGTCTCATTTGAGAGTTTCACTGAATTAA
>Ga0209463_1001636_pt1 | contig 13392 bp, 14 predicted proteins | sample AgamicMgSfrz_FD_187169 | JGI IMG/M metagenome (GOLD analysis project Ga0209463, IMG submission 187169) | Agave microbial communities from Guanajuato, Mexico - Mg.Sf.rz (SPAdes) (version 2) | ecosystem: Host-associated > Plants > Phyllosphere > Phylloplane/Leaf | place: Guanajuato, Mexico... | reverse complement strand
CGCTGTCTGCCACGCGATTAATAATAGACCATACCTTTTTCATCGATTCACTTCGTATGACCATATCATTTGACTGCTGTTCCCGAAGCTCTTCCACTTCTAGCTGATATGTTTTCATTTTCACTTCAAGCTGCTGATAATCTTCTTTTAAGCGCTGAAGCTCTGTTAAATCATGCGAAAAGCTGATTACTCTTTTCATACACTGATGTTCATCATACACGGGAATACCGGTTGCCATTACCACTTTGCCCGTTTCTGTTTTTTGCATCAGCTGTACTTCTTTCTTTTTCTTTAACACTTCAATCGTAACGGAAGGTGAAAATATCCCGCGGTCTTGCAATTCGTATACGGTTTGTCCGACTAACTCTGACACGTCATACCCGTATATATCACGGCAGTTTTGACTCGCTCGTAAAACAATCCCTTTTTCATCAGTGATGACGATATTGTCGTTAGAAGCATGCAAAATAGCTTCAAGCTCTCGTTCAATCATCTCAGTGCAGTACTCCTTTTTATTTAATCTGATTTTTCAAATATTTACATCTTCTATTTTATCAGTAAACTCGCTTATTCAACACAAAAAGCTCCTTTAATAGGAGCTTTTTGTTTAAGACAGCTGCTTCATTTTTTGTTTAAATAACGCTACTTTAATCATAAAATAAGTGATGTTTTCAGGTAATTCTTCTTTGATTGGTTTTAACTTTTCATCGCCTACTGAGGAAGCAACTTCTAAAATAAGCTGTTCGTCCTCATCTGAAAGAAAAGGTGACCAGTCAATTTCTTTTTCTTCTTCTGCGCATTTGAACAAATGATTTTCAATGGTAATGCGGCTCAATTCACGTTCAGCAGCAATTTCATCTAACGATTTTCCTTGCTGAAATAGCTCATACGTCATTAAGTGAGAGCCTTCTTTTGATGAAGCTCTTGCTTTTTTCGGAGCAGGCGCTGATACTTCTCGCTTTCGCTCTGGATTTTCTTCACAAAACTGTTTGATTTCAGTCGTGAATCGTTCTCCGTACCGCTCTTGTTTTTGTTCTCCGACTCCTTTTACAGTGGCGAACTGTTCAAGCGTTACCGGAAGTTTTGCACACATATCATGAAGAGTATCGTCTGAGAAAATAACAAAAGGAGGCACGCCCGCTTCGTCTGCCAGCTGCTTTCGAACGGAACGCAAATGAGCAAACAGCTCGTCATCTTGGACAATTTGCTTCACTTCCATTTGTTCTTTTCTCATCACTTTTTCCGTACCAAGAAGCACGCCTTTTCCTTTAGCCGCTACGGATAAAGTAGGAAATGACCCTTGTCCTACTAAAATGAACTGCTCGGAAATCAAATACTCAATAAAATCGCTCACTTCTTTAGCCGACCGATCGCTCATGACACCGTACGTTTTCAGTTTATCAAAACCAAAATCAACTACTTTTTTATTTCGAGAGCCCGTTAACACTTGAGCAATCATCATTTTACCGAAACGTTCGCCCATACGAATCATACAAGACAATACTTTTTGCGTATCGACCGTTACGTCTATTTCCACGCGATCATCCGTACAGTTGCTGCAGCGGCCGCACTCATGCGCTTCACTTTCTCCAAAATAATGAAGGATATACGCTTGCAAACAGCCTTCTGTATGACAGTAGTTCACCATACTTTGCAGCTTTTCAAGATCTTGAATCTGCTTTTTAGGATTCGACGTTGACTGTTCAATTAAAAAGCGCTGCACGCGAATATCTTGAGGTGAATAAAGTACGATACACTCACTTGGCAGTCCGTCACGACCAGCACGTCCTGCTTCTTGATAATAACTTTCCATATTTTTCGGAAGCTGATAGTGAAGAACAAAGCGAATATTCGATTTATCAATCCCCATTCCGAAGGCAGACGTGGCTACCATTACCTGCACATCATCTTGAAGAAAGCGGTTCTGCTCTTCATCACGGCTGTTCCCATTCATACCAGCATGGTATTTTGATACATTAACTCCTGACTTTTGCAATCTAGCATGAAGCTCTTCAACATCTTTACGCGTAGCAGCATAGATGATTCCTGCTTCTTGGTCATTTTTACGGATATACTGCTCGATATAGCTGATTCGATCCTGGCCTTTTACCACAGCGAACGATAAATTTTCACGTTCAAACCCCGTCATCACCGTGTACTCTTCGTTAATATGAAGAGCTCGGCAAATATCTTCACGTACTTGAGGCGTCGCAGTAGCCGTCAGCCCCATCACAATCGGAGCGTTAGACAGCTTGCTGATCAGTTCATTGATGCGCAAATAACTCGGTCTAAAATCATGCCCCCACTGTGAAATACAGTGCGCTTCATCTACCGCTACAAGCGGGATAGGAAGCATTTGAAGCTGCTCTAAAAACTGCGGAGACTCCAGTCGTTCCGGCGCTACATAAAGCAACTTATATTCGCCAAGCGCGACTTCCTCTAAGCGCTGCTGCACCTCCGTGTGCGTCAGCGAGCTGTTAATATACGTAGCTGGAATACCAGCTGCGTTCAGCGTGTCGACTTGGTCTTTCATCAAGGAAATCAACGGAGAAATCACCAGTGTTGTTCCTTCCAAAAGCAACGAAGGAATCTGATAACAAAGCGATTTCCCTCCTCCTGTTGGCATAATACAAGCGGTATTGTGCCCTTCTAAAACATAACGAATCGACTCTTCCTGTCCTTTTCGAAATGAATCATAGCCAAAATAGGACTGTAAATGTGTTAAAGCTTGTTCAAATTGCAAAATTGCGTCCTCCTTTAAAATAAGTAGAAATAGTAGCTGAGGGATTATTAATCGAGGATAAACATTACAACTGTTCTTCCTATTCTAACAAAAAATTAGCTGCTGTGTTATTTCTAGCATAACTTCACACAAAAATATATGTAATGTAAAAAGCAAGTACTTTACAAAGACACTTGCTTTTTACGGTTTAAAATATTTTTTTTGAAAAGGTTCTATTAAATAAGGCTTATATAAATTTTCACTTTCTTTATACTGACTCAATATATCATCGTAATTGGTTTCAATATATGCTATTCGACTAAGAACATCTTTTTCTAAAGTTAGAGAATCGGGCGACACCACACATTTTTCTAAACCAAGAGAATACGCTAAGTCAAACACTTTAAAACGATACCCTAGCGCCACACACGGAACGCCTGCTGCTAAAGATAAAATATTTGCATGAAGCTTAAAATTAATCGTCATAGTGTAACGGGATAAAATAGTCATCAGCTCTTGTTCTTTATACAGCTTTTCATCCAACACCACATGTTCTGGATCGTTAATTTTATCAAACAATCTTTGACACGAAGCTTTATCACTTCCCCAAACAAGATAGATAGCTATTTTGTACCCTTGTTGAATCAGTTTTTTACACGCGCTTGCTAGCGCGTCTTCTACTGCTAGCTCATTTCCTCCATATAAACGGTTATACGTAGTTCCCCAGTTGACACCAATGATTTTTTCTTTTTTATCAACTACACTATTAGCACTTAACAGTAAGCCAGGATCTCCAACAATGCGTATTTTTTTAGAATCGACTCCTATTGCTTCTAACGCTTTGATGATTGCAAAAAACATGAAGAGAAAGAGGATTGTAAAATGGAACATCACAAGTATTATGAGAAAGAAGAAAAAGGTTTATTAACTGAATTCGATGTAGATCAATTTCCTGCAGTACCAGTTTCTTCGTCTGTGATTCCTAATTTAAACGATGCTATTGCAGAAGTCGAAGTTTGTGTTGACGATCGCTCCGATCGAGTAGCATTAGATGCTACAATCGAGTGGCAACCAGAGGCCCTTAGTCTTTTAGGTCTTATCCTTACTATTCTGACTACTATCTTAAGTACACTTGGAGTTACTATACCTTTAGCTATACCAGGTACCTTTAGAATCTGGCGTAAAGGCTCTACAGGAACTGTGTTAATTTCTGAAAAAACAGACTCAAGTGGAATTTCAGCAATATCTGTATTAACACCTATAACAACTGGCACTCTCGGTCTCGGTATCCTATTTGAACGCATTACTACTTCTATTCATGCTGTAGATACAAATCCTCCACTTGGAGAAAATGAATATTTCTTAACAATTGGCTTAGGTCCATTTAGCCTTGATTTAGGTGGTTTAGCCCCTGATATCACTGCTATTCTTGCTCCGCTTACTACTATTGATATTGACCGTAAGAATGTGATTAGCTACACATTTACAGCTTCAGAAATTGAAGCTAACTGCTAAACAGACAGAAACATCTATTAATCTAGATTACAAATAACTAAATGCTTTTACCTCTGCTCTTTAGCAGAGGTATTTTTATTATAACTATCAATAAGCAAAGTATCGCATATGTAAAAATCCCCAAATAAAATGATTCGATTATCAATTTAGAAATCTTAAATGTTTTTAATATATGGTTCATTTTTTCATAGAAAACCTTTTTCTATAAACTTATTTCTTATTTTTTCGATCAATACATATTAAACAAAAAACATCAGCCTATATCCTAATCAACTTTAAATATTCTCCCCCTATTAGACAAGCATATTTTTATATAATTAAACCCTTGTCCATTGCAAACCTCTCACCTTCTGCATTTACTATACTAGAAGGTGCAAACCTTCAAATTCAAAATGAGGTGAAAACATGTCATATTATTACAAAAAATATTTAAAAGGTAGTCCTGACAACGATCGCAGACACCGCTGTAATAATGATTGGCATAGACATCACTGCAAAAAACGCTGCGACGATGATTGTCATAAACATCACTGCAAAAGACACTGCGACGATGATTGTGAGAGACCAGATTTTGATGATAGACCTGCGTTTGGCACAGTAACAGGTACAACAACAATAACAGGTACCGCTGTAAATACTCCATTAACATTTACTAACCTTCTGTCTCCAAGTGAGAATGTACGAGTTATTCCTAGTGGAATAGAAGTTTTAGAAAGCGGAGAGTATTTTATTTCATTTACAGCATTCTCCACTTCTGCTCCAGCTACTTCAACTGTTACGTATACAATTAATGCCGGAGGCTTTACTCAAACTGTTACTTCTTCTTCCGGTACAGCCACAATATCACTCCTGCGTCATTTAAGAAGAGGCGATACGGTAACAGTTACAGCAACGGTAACAGCCGTACCCGGAACTATTACTACCATCAATGCCGCTCTCACAGTCGCAAAAATCTCGTCGCGTTTTTCCAAAAAAGATTTTTATTAATTGCTACGGCATTTCTTTCCCTCTTATGTAATAAGAGGGCTTTTTTATTCTTTATGTAACCCTTTCCTAAAATTCTTTTTCCCGTTTCGCTCTTTTTTCCTGTATAATAAGTAGTAAGAAAGAGGTGCTTATCACGAGACATCCTGTAGAAACGATTTATTATTTAGAAAATCCTCAGCGTGATATTTCAACGTATGCTTCGACAACGCAGTTAACGGTTGAATCTGTTGTGAAAGATGTGTTTGGTGTGGCTTGCGTAGCAGATATTAAAATTATGCTTCAATATAATAAAGAATTCCGCAAGAGCATCAGTCAATTACACAATGCAATGGACGATGATCTTACGTTGGAAATGGTTTTTCGAATTGCGTCAAAAGAAGATTTGCTTCGATTCAAAAAAAGTTTGCTTGAAAGCAGTTTAGATGACGCAGAAACGTCAATAGACTGTCCATTCAGCGCGACCATTCAATTGCAAGACGGTCGTTATACGTGGAATGAATCCACTTCCGTGTACGAAAAGCAAAAAGAACGTCTTTCATCTTAAACCTTTATTTTTATGTATGAAAAAAGCCTGGCTCTTAACTACTTACTTAAGAGCCAGGCTTTTTTGGGAGTTTGTCCTTTATTTGCATGGTAAAGTGGAATTTCACAGGTGAAATTTAAGAAAATAAACGCGGAGTTTTTACTTTAGCATTAAAAAATAATAATGCGGTAATCATTGTCACAGCGGTCTTTACAATGATGTTTTTTCTCATGACATGGATTACAGTCATCACATTTGTGGCATTTTTTCTTACAGGAACATTTGCTGTGACCATAGTCGTCACATTTATGGCATTTTTTCTTGCAAGAACATTTGCTGTGATGATGATCCTCACAATTGTGGCATTTCTTTTTACAACATCCCATTCTGCTATCATCTCCTTCTTTCTTTGTCCCTATCAGTATATGAAAAAGAAAGAAATGTGCACGGGTGCCTGTCCTATATTGAGGGGTTTTTCAAAAAATGTGCGTATGTCTGTTGCTTAAATTTCATACAGAAAAAGAACTCTGTAAGGTAAAAGATAGGCGCGCTAAAACATTATCCTTCTTATTATTCACCAGATTCCCCTCAAAAATAACAGCGCTTTCCCCTCTTCTTCTATGTTAGATTATTCATTCAATTTCATGAAATAGGTTTTATCACTTCCAATAACGTGTATACACAAACCAAGGAGACAAGTTACTTAAACTTCTCTTCATTACTCAACGTATTCGAGAAAGTTGTCTATCATACAAGGAGGTTTTTTGAAATGGTAAATGTAAAAGTAGTTGAAAATGGCGTACAGGCAAAAGATACAATTGAACAATTTTTGCGTGAAGGATTTACAAAAGACGAAGTTTATTTACTTGCACACCATCAAGATCGCTCCGAGGATTTAACAGCTGCAACAAATACAAACAACATCGGTCTTTCTGAACAAGGTGTTTTTGATGCGATTGCGAATGTATTTCGTTCTCGAGGAGACGAGCTTCGTGCCAAAATGCGTTCATTAGGATTATCACAGCCGGAAGCTGAACGCTATGAAGAAGAATTAGATCACGGCAAAGTAATCGTCGTTGCATCAAAAGTTGCTTAATAAAAAAGCCCTACAGCAGGGCTTTTTTATTTTTGTCTTCCTCCCTTCTTACCCTTTCATTAAAGAAGTCATTCATACATATGATTATGAAGATAAGAGTTACTGTGAGGAGTGATATATTTGATTATAGGAATTGAGTACACAAAACATGTGAAAAATGGATTAGTCGTTAAAAATATTCCTTACAAGATACACGATAAACCTTGTGATGAAGGCTGCTGTAAAAATCATAAAACGATAGGCGTCAGAGACAAATTAAGGGTTAATTGGCTGTTAAATGTTTTTATGCCTAGCAAAAATATAACGGTATTTGATTATAAATATTGGTCAGAGGAATTAACTTCTTTATGGAGAGAGCATCGGAGAAAAACGATATAATACACCTGATAAAAAAATCTCCTTAATGAGCAAGGAGATTTTTTCTATTGACTTTATCTTCTAGCACCAACCTATTTATCAAGCGTTTCAACAATTTTTATACCTCTAGATGTTGGTACCCTCACCATTATAAATTGCTGAGTATAATGCTTTTTCTTCCACTCATCATAATCAATTTTATATATAACATTTCTTAGCTGTGTTTATCCTTTTCTGCTGACGGTAATAATGAAGATGCATAAACTACGCGTAAAGGGTGAAAAGTTATGATTAACGTCATTGAGACACTAATTGATTATATAAAGAACTCTTCTACAGATGATACTCCCCCTCGCCCACATATCGGTGAGACTATGGGATGCTGGTTGTATTTTACTGCTTTAGCGGAAGAGATACCTGCCTTAGAGACTTGCCTTAATACAACAACCAACAGTGAACTGCTTAAGCTTACTCAAGACTCAAAAACCCTGGCTGAATCTCAGATTGATACACTAAAAAAATTAATGATTAAAGAAGGAATTCCACTTCCTGAAATACCGGCTACCAAGCCGAAATCCGACCCTAACAGTATTCCATTAGGAGCAAAAGCCACGGATTCTGAAATCGCTAACTTAATATCTGTAAAAATTGCCTCTAATATCGTCATGTGCAGCACGAATATGGGACAATCTATCAGAACCGATATTGGATTAATGTGGTTGAAATTCCACACTGAGAAAGTCATATTAGGATCAAAAGTGAAAATTCTAATGCAGCAAAAAGGATGGCTCAAAATTCCACCTTATTATTATCCACCTGGAGCCCCTCATAACTAATTGAGGTGTTCTAAGATAAGAAACCTAAATAACCTTACATCTAACACATTTAACGAGGTGCTTGACCATGGATTTCCCTACAATTCATACAAATTTTTGGGACGCGGTGATTGGTGTTCCTGTCGTATTAATCGTTACGCAGCTGATAAAATGGCTTTTTCATCCTAAAAAACAATATGTTCCGACTATTGCTTTAGCTGTCGGCGTGCTCTTTTCAGTATTTATTAGTCATCCCCATCATATTATTGCCGGATTGTTTATGGGATATTTTTATGGATACGCCGCAATTGGCAGCTACGCCGGTCTTAAAACAACGTGGAGAACAATTAGAAAAGATAAGTCACCTTATTCATCAGACTAAAAAACCAGCGAAGTATTCGCTGGTTTTTTAGTTTTCATTACTTATTTCTTCTGCTCCTAGCTCTTTGGCTAAGTGAACAACCGATTGATTGATTTTCCATACGTAATAAATGTTATGCAGCAGCTGTAGATGATGTAAGTTTCTTGATTGAACGGACGTATCAAAATAATCTAAAGATTGTTCAATCTTTTGCCTTACATCTTCAAGTGTGTATACATACGTCCCTCGCTCTCCTCGTAAAGCTTTTTCAAGCTGAGTGAAGTTGCTTGCCACTTTCTCTTCCACTTCCTTTATTACGCCATGAAATTCCACTTCTTTATAAAAAGACTCGTTTCTAGTAGAAGATGCTACCAAATGCTTGGCGTAATAATTAATGGCGGTAAAAACGGTCAAAAATTGCTGAAGACGTGAACGGCCAACGAAACCTTTGATAATAGGATCTGAATCGACATGAAGCTGTTTTAGCTTTTTTTCTAATTCCATTCCTTTATCAGCTAAATTGGCAAATACATACTGCTTCGTAAAACGATGCAAATAAGTTTGCACAAATTCTTTTAAAGCCGCTACGTATTCTACTGAGGTGTCGGTTATTTTATCTCTTGTTCTTTTAGGAAACACAAGAGCAGATACGGCTAAACCAATTCCAACTCCTACGACTGTATCTAATACGCGAGCCAGTAATAAACTCTCTGAAATTCCGCCAAGAAGTATGTCATACATAAAGGCTAGCATCATGGTAATCCAAAAGCTCATAAACGAATACGTAATAGGAAAGAAATAAAAAGCCATAAACACACAGATAAAAAGCAGCGTTACTTCTAGTATTCCGGGGGAAACATAGCTTGCGACAACAAAGCCAACAGCTGCTCCTAAAAGCGTTCCTACGCTTCGCTGTACAGCTTTTACAAACGTACTTCCTATCGTTTCTGTACCAAGAAGCACTAAATAGCCTGCTAAGAGCGCCCAATATTGGTGCGATGGAGACAGAAAAGAGCCAAATATTAATGTCGCAACAGCAGTGATGACCGCTTGAATAGACTTTTTCGTAGACGGTTTTAATCCTGTTTCTTCTTCTTTACTCTCATCGTCTTCTTTTTCTTCCGCTTCTTTTTGAGGCTGTTTTTCTTGCTTCACAATTGCTTGCTGTAGCTCATAGGCCTCATCAATCACGTGATTTGATATCGTTTCGATACGGCGGATTAAGTAAAGCCAGTCTTTATACCTTTTGTCTTGAGGTTCGAGTTCACTTAATTTTTGGCGCAGCTCTTGCAGATGCTGAGCTGCATCTGTTAGTGAATGAGTAGGGTTTTCATTCAATACCTCTGCTTCGCGAATCGATTCCACTAGCTTTAACAGCAGCTGCTGAATATCAAAATGATTAAATGCCTTTAATTCACTGAGTTTTCGAATTGCCGGGGAATATGTCTGAAGCAGCATCACTGTATCAAATACATAAAGGCGCATTTGTTCAGCTGTTACGCCAGGCCATATGTCGTGGGGATCTGTATTTCCAAGCTCTTCTGATGCTACACGGGCATACTCCGCTAGTTTTTTAATATTGCGGTTATATTGTTTGATTTGAGCCGGTTCAATTTGTTTCTTTTGAATTAACTCAATAATTAAATCAAGCACCAAATTCACTTGAATATGAAATGATTTCATTGAAGACCTCAGCACGTTGGCAGGCCGGTCTTTAAAGATAACAAAATTATAGATAAATGCACAGCATGCTCCTACTATAACACCAGCTAACAGCCACGGCAGCTGAGAAAATATGACGTGTAAAATAGAAGCAAAATAAAACGACATAAAGGCTACCATCGACAGAGAAAAGTAGCGGATACCAAATTTCTGTAAATAAAAAGACAAAAATACCAACAGAACAAGAAAAATATTTTCTGCTTGTCCATATCGTGATAAAAACGAGCCAATTCCGAGAGAAACGGCGCTGGAAAGCGCTACTAAGCCTGTTGTCACTTTTTTTGCTTTTGTTGTTTCATCATTCACAACCAATATACCCATCAGGCCGATTACGCCTGCTAAAATAGCAGCGGTAATTTGTGAGCTTCCCGCTGCTTTTAATACGATCAGCATAATAACGACCGCTGTAATGACGCTGATCGTAGCTTTAGAAGCCGTTTTGAGCCTTTTTCGTCCAGGGTCTGCAGCAACTAAGCGGCTAAACCAATATGAAAAAATAAACACCCTCTCCTTTCGTGCTGTAGAGTTCTTTGTAGAAAGAGTAATATTATTACTTATACCCTTTTTTATTCTTTTCTATCGTATGTAAGCACGTTTTTACACTATAACATTGCGAAGGACTAAAGTGCTAAACAAATGCTTAAAAACACATCTGTTTTCTGTCAGATGTGTTTTTAAGCATTAATCAGTACTTACAATGTAAGTGAAGAAATTTCCCACCCGTTTGTTAACGGATTTCTCTTTAAAGTAAAAACCATCGTAGTCTTTTGAGCCCCTTTATCTTCGTAATAAATAAGGCAATCTACGGCGATTTTCTCTTTTGTTTTATACTTTTTTGCATGAAATAAGTCCGTTTTATAATAAATAGTGGAGATACTATGCAGTTTTGCCCATAGCTTATGCTCTTGCTTCACGCGCAAAATCGGCTGCATTAAGGCATCGTCATCTTGCTTTAATCCTGTTAAAAACATATTTACGACTTCTGCCGGCTCAGCTTTTAATGCATATTCATCAAGCTTTCCTCCTGCTTTTAATACCATTAACTGATGACCTGGATCCACATTTTGAGACTTGTGAGTCGTACTTCCTGCAAAATGAATGCAAAAATGACCGGGGAACCCATTGTCAAGCGCACCGGCTCCGTGAGGCATTCCGTTCATGGAAGCTGCAAGCATTTGACCTTTAAACGGAATGAGAACAGCTCTTCGATTCCAGCTCCATTTCCCATTATATAAGTGCTTCATTATTTTCGTATCTTGACGTGTAAGTGGCTGAACATCTGCATGGTGTGAGCCTGCTCTTCGCTGCACATAAAAGTAAAAACCCGTTTCTACATCGATAACTTTAAATTTTTTCCCCTTTGGCAGTAAGCTTTCTACACGTTTCCACTTTAATACTTTTCCTGTGTCACTTACTGGAAAGTACGTAAGGTTTTCTTCTGCTTTCATCTTTTGGGGATGCACAAAAAAACTAATAAGCATAAAGACTAAAATCATTAATTTTGTCATTGTCTACCCTCATTACCTTGTAGTTTCTCTATGTAATATGCGAAAGTACACATACAATTATAAATAGAAATTTTTACACGCTAAGCTCATGGAAAATAATACAAAAAAGAGCTTGTGAATCCTATACATTAAACGGTTCATTTTATTCATACTAACAGGTGAAAGCGAGGTATATGATATGAATTTCACTTGGATGGTTGGACTTTTAATGCTCATTCAACCTCTTTCTACACAAGACCACCTATCTATTACTCATGACGGTAAACCAATTGAACGGATTGAACGGGACAAAGTGGCCGTGCCTCTTCTTCCTGTACCTATGGTTGATCATGATCGATACAATCTTCTTCTAAAAGAATTGGATAAAAAAACATATAGAGAGCCCATAAATGCCCGCATTGATAAAAGCGGACAAATTGTTCCTGAGCAAGCGGGTGTCAAACTATATCATAAAGATTTTGCGGAGAAATTTTATACTTATTTTTTTAACGGCGGTACGTCAACATTAGAAATCCCGACGCTTCCTGTTCCGCCTCGCGTGGATAAGGAGCTGCTTGCAACGATTCGAATTAAGCAAATCGGTCATTATCATACGGTATTTAACCCTCATAATAAAAATCGTTCTCACAATATTTCTCTTGCGGCTGAATCACTAGACAGCAGCGTCATATTTCCTGGGGAAGTTTTCTCTTTTAATCAAACCGTCGGAAAAAGAACGGCAGCAAAAGGGTATATGCGTGCGCCAATCATTGTAAAAGGAGAGTATTCTGAAGGAGTTGGAGGAGGAATTTGCCAAGTTTCTTCTACCTTATTTAACGCCGTCGATAACGCTGGCGTAACGATTACGCAGCGTTACTCACACAGCCGCAGTGTTTCCTACGTACCTCCTGGGCGAGACGCTACCGTCAGCTGGTATGGACCTGACTTTCACTTTAAAAATACGTATAGTGATCCTTTGTTGATTCGAGCGCAGGTACACGGAGGAGTCGTAAGCGTGGCCGTTTACTCTACTGATGCGATTGAATATAAGCCTCGCCGCGTACCTTGGGCTTCTATTGATCAATTGCCGAAAGAGAAAAAAATTGAATCGCATGTTGATACTGAGCCTGCTGATTAATCATCTCTTCCAGCTTTTTATAATGAACATAAAAAAAGCCTAAAGGATATCCTTTAGGCTTTTCAGTGATATAATTAGCAGCCGTAGCCGCCACCATAACCACCGCTATAACAGCTACATCCGATAATTACTAATAGAATAAATAATACAACTAATAAAGCGAAACCAGAACCAAATCCACATCCAGCATTAGACATACAAGCACTCCCTTTCAACGTGATTTTCTGTTGCTAAAACAAAGAAGGTTCAAACATGGGGTGTTTCTCATGGATAGCTTATTGTATGACTGCCTAGACGTTTTGGTTTGTTGTTCTGCTCATTTTTTTAAAATCGGGCTTGTTTTCGTCTTTACAACTCGGAAAATGTAATTCCGTAAAAGTAAAGCTCATTCCCACTCTTCCTTTAAAATCGCGTAATAATATTCATCCCACCATCCTTTGTCAGTTGGGATACATTTTTTGAAATACCCTTCTCTTCTCATCCCGATTTTCTCCATCACTCGATAAGAAGGCGTATTCTCGGGTTGACAAGTAGCAATAATGCGATGCAGTTTCATTGTGTTAAAGCCATAGTCCACTATTGCTTTTGCCGCTTCTGAAGCATATCCTTTCTGATGATAGAGAGCATTAAATACCCAGCCAATTTCATAAGTATGGTCCCCAAAATAGT
>Ga0209463_1001635_pt1 | contig 13397 bp, 10 predicted proteins | sample AgamicMgSfrz_FD_187169 | JGI IMG/M metagenome (GOLD analysis project Ga0209463, IMG submission 187169) | Agave microbial communities from Guanajuato, Mexico - Mg.Sf.rz (SPAdes) (version 2) | ecosystem: Host-associated > Plants > Phyllosphere > Phylloplane/Leaf | place: Guanajuato, Mexico... | reverse complement strand
TTTCAGAAGACTTAGTAGAAGAAGTGGGCCGTCTATACGGTTATGACCACATTCCAGTTACATTACCTTCTGGAACGATGACTCGTGGTAAATTAACATCAGCACAAACGAAACGTCGTAAAGTACGCCGCTTCTTAGAGGGTGCTGGTTTATATGAAGCAATTACGTATTCATTAACAAGCGCTGACAAAGCGAAACAATATATGGTTGAGCCAAACGAAAAGGCGCCTGTAGGTCTTGCACTTCCAATGAGTGAAGAACGTAGCCAACTTCGTTTAAGCTTAGTACCGCAATTACTAGAAGCAGTTTCATACAATGTCGCTCGTAAAAACGACAGCGTTGCTTTATACGAAGTAGGTTCTATCTTCTTACCGACAGAAGAAGGAGAACTTCCGAAAGAAGAACAACATCTTGCAGGTGTTATGACAGGTCTTGCTCTTCACCATGCATGGCAAGGTGAGAAGAAAGTAGTAGACTTCTTCGTTGTGAAAGGTGTACTAGAAGGACTATTCGACGTGCTTGGCGTTTCAAATCAAATCACATATGCACCAGCAAAACGTGAAGGTATGCACCCAGGCCGTACAGCTGACATCGTATTAGATGGCGAAGTAATTGGTTTCATCGGTCAATTGCACCCAGAAGCAGAAAAACAATTAGATGTGAAAAATACATTCGTATTTGAATTATCTCTTGTAAAAGTATTCGGTGCAGACGCTGAGGAAACTTACTACTCAGCAATTCCACGTTTCCCATCTATGACACGTGACATGGCTGTTGTAGTAACAAAAGAAACAAAAGCTGGTGAAATGAAGCAAGTCATTGCTGAAGCTGGCGGAGAACTTCTGAAAGACGTAACACTATTCGACTTATACGAAGGTGAAAAAATGGAAGAAGGCAAGAAATCACTTGCATTCTCTATGACTTACTTCGATGCAGAACGTACATTAACAGACGAAGAAGTAACAGAAGCACATAACCGTGTATTAACAACGGTAGAAGAGAAATTCGGTGCGGAGTTACGTAAGTAATTAGAAAATTGCCGGATTCATTCCGGCAATTTTTTTATTGGATTGGTTGTCGGACGCTGTCGGTAAGTCGATATATTACAAAAATCGCTCATATATTTTCCGACACCTTGCATCTTTCTCTCGAATGTAGTACATTAATTTTAGTTTAACAAAATGAAAGACGATGATAAGGAAAAGTAGTATATACTATAATCCAAAGCGAGTCAGGGACGGTGAGAGCCTGATGAGGCGGTATATGTGAAGAACACCTTGGAGTTGCTAACCGAAATTGAATTTTGTATTCAAGAGTAGACTTAGACGGGAATCCGGCCTGTTACAAACCGGGAAGTATGTATTACATACGAGTTAAAGTTGGTCTTTATGACAAATTGGGTGGTACCGCGAAGTTTAACCTTTCGTCCCTTTATGGATGAAAGGTTTTTTTGTATTTAAATATATGAGCAAAGGAGAATTTCACTATGGAAAACACATTAGTAAAAAGTCTGTATAGAGATACAGAAAAGTATGCAGATCAAACAGTACAAGTATCAGGGTGGATTCGTAACTTACGTGATTCAAAAGCATTTGGTTTCATCGAATTAAACGACGGTAGCTTCTTTAAAAGCGTTCAAATCGTTTTCGATACAGAATTAGAGAACTTCAAAGAAATTGCAAAACTTCCACTTAGCTCTTCAGTTAAAGTAGAAGGTAAAGTAATTGCAACGCCGGGAGCGAAGCAACCATTTGAAATTAAAGCAGAAAAAATTGATATCGAGGGCTTATCAGATTCTGATTACCCACTTCAAAAGAAGCGTCATACGTTTGAATACTTACGTACAATCGCTCACTTACGTCCAAGAACAAATGCATTCTCTGCAACGTTCCGCGTACGTTCTATCGCAGCATTTGCGATTCACCAATTCTTCCAAGAGCGTGGATTCGTACATGTCCACACACCAATCATCACTGGTAGTGATACAGAAGGTGCTGGCGAAATGTTCCGCGTAACAACGCAAGATTTAAATAACCTACCAAAAGGTGAAGACGGAAAAGTTGATGAGTCAAAAGACTTCTTCGGTAAAGAAACAAACTTAACAGTAAGTGGACAGCTGAACGCTGAAGCTTATGCATTAGCATTCCGTGATGTATACACATTCGGACCTACATTTCGTGCAGAAAACTCAAACACAACTCGTCACGCTGCTGAGTTCTGGATGGTTGAGCCTGAGATTGCATTCGCTGAACTAGGTGACGTAATGAACCTTACAGAAGATATGCTGAAATATGCAATGAAATACGTATTAGAGCATGCTCCAGAAGAAATGGAATTCTTCAACAGCTTCGTTGATAAAACAGTTCTAGAGCGCATGAACAACGTAATCAACTCTGACTTCGGTCGCATCACATATACAGAAGCAATTAAAGTGCTTCAAGAATCAGGTGCTGACTTCAAATACCCAGTAGAATGGGGAATTGACTTACAAACAGAGCACGAAAGATACTTATCAGAAGAAATCTTCAAACGCCCTGTATTCGTAACTGACTATCCGAAAGACATTAAAGCATTCTACATGCGTTTAAATGAAGACGGTAAAACAGTAGCTGCTACTGACCTTCTAGTTCCTGGCATCGGCGAATTAATCGGCGGAAGCCAACGTGAAGAAAGAATGGACGTTTTAGTAGACAGAATTAAAGAATTAGGTATGAACGAAGAGGACTACTGGTGGTACTTAGAACTTAGAAAATACGGCGGTACAAAACACGCTGGATTCGGTCTAGGTTTCGAGCGCTTCCTAATGTACATCACTGGTATGGCTAACATCCGTGACGTAATTCCATTCCCAAGAACTCCAGGTTCTTCTGAATTCTAAAATATGAAAAAAAGCGAGAGGATTTCCTCTCGCTTTTTATTTTACATATTGTATAGTTTATTCCCTCGTAGCAAAAAGTAACGCGAAGGGGTGAATATAAATGAGTAAAAAAGTGAAAAAAGATCATTCAAGATCGGGCCTAGGTTCTCCAGAAGTTGAAGGACAAGGAACGACGACACATGAAACAGGTTCTCATAAAGTATCTTCATCAAATAAGAAGCAGAAACGAAGCTAACATAACAAAGGAGAGTCTTAAGGGCTCTCCTTTGTTATGTGTTACATCTTATTATCGTTAATTTCTTTTGTAATCTTATTTATGTCTTTGTCTAATCGATCTAAATAGAAAAACCACAGTAAACTTATGAACACGTAATAGATGGCCATCACGCCAAGATTATCAGATATATTTTCGAATGTGGATTTAGTAGTGAAAAAAGCTCCCCAAATGATAGAAATAGTGAGGTAAGAAAGTGGGCCTACGAGGTGTACGAAAGCATATAGTACCTTTTTAACTTTTACAGCGTTCATATGAAAAACCTCCTTTTTCTAATCATACATTCAAGTTCTTCACAGAAGTGTTGTAGTTTTGCTGGATTATGTATTAACAAGCGTGCATCGTGTTTCCCAATAAATCTTCGAATCCGAAAGTTTAATAAGAAAGATCGACCATAACGCTCTATTAAATCGTTGAACGCTGGTTGTTCACTTAGTAGCTGAATGTTTTCTCTAATTTCGAACTGTCTTTCGTGTGGATCGCCTAGTAAAATATTTAGAATCATTTGTAGAAGTAGCAATGTAGATCTCCTCCTATGTTAGAATAATCTGTATATTATAATTATAACAAAACTATAAGGACAATAGTAGGATGAAACAAAAAACAGGAGTTTGTAGGCTCCTGTTTTTGTCGATACTATTTTAATAAGCGAAGCGCCTTCTCCGTATTAGCGAAATGCAGTTTCACAAACTCGGGTAATCGTTCTTTACCAAGCTTTTGAATTAATTTAGCAGCAGCGATATCAACTTGTTTACCAGCACCTTTCGGAAGTGGCATACCAGCTTTTTTACTTAGTTCGTCAAACTGTTTTACGAATGAGTAGCGAGCTAAAATAGAAGCAGCGGCTACTGCTAAATGGACGCTTTCACCTTTCGTAGCGAAATAAACATTTTCACGCTGTACCTGTTTTTGTTTTGCTAAATATTTATAGTATGTATCAGGTTGTGTGAATTGATCGATTAAGACGCCTTCAGGTTTTGTAGGTGCCATTTTCGCTAATAAGTTTGTAATAGCTTTATTATGTAGCAAGGCTTTTAACTTACCTTGGTTGTTTCCTTTATCAAATAGCTCGTTATATTTTTCATTATGAAGGACAAGAGAGCTGTAAGGAACAACGTGTAGAAGTTGTTTCGCAATGGCAGTAATTTGATCGTCATTTAAGTTTTTAGAGTCTTTTACACCAAGTTCTTTTAGTAGTGGAATTTGCTTCGCATCCACATATACAGCAACGACTGTCATCGGTCCAAAGAAATCTCCCGTACCAACTTCATCAGACCCTACAATAGACATTGTACTGATGGAAGTAGGCGGCGCATAACGATGGGAATCGACAGATTTTTTTACAGCTGTTTTTGGCGCGTGAGAGACAGTTTGCCAACGAGAAGCTTCTGCTTCAGCGCGGCCTCCTTGGAACATTACTTTTCCAGATTTATACGCTGTAATCGTGCAAGATGGCACCTTAGCCATAAAGATACCGCCTTGCGGAATTTTCGGGGTAAGCGAATGTTTATATTGTTGTTTCATGTCTTCAATTACTGTAGAATTTGTTTGAATTACGATAGAATTTGACATAATGGTCGCCCCTTTTTTTATATTGTTATTTTTATCATATCGGATTGTTCTTTCTGTTTCCATATTATGAAGGTTCATGGTATGATAAACTTTAGGATTCTGTACGTGATTGGAGGCCGGTGAGTTGTCACAACAAAAGGGAAAGAAAAGTCGAATTAATGTAGAAATCTATGGTCAACAATATTCAGTTGTTGGCGATGAAAGTACAAGTCATATCCGCATGGTAGCAGCGATTGTGGATGATAAAATGCGCGAACTCAATGCCAAGAATCCTTCGCTTGACACGAGTAGACTAGCGGTATTGACGGCGGTAAACGTCATACACGATTACATAAAATTAAAAGAAGAACATGAGAAATTGAAAGAAAGTATGACAAAAAAAGGAATGGAATAACATGATTGATATTATTATCATTTTACTGCTTGTTATGGGATTTTTCCTCGGCTTACGCAGAGGGTTTATTCTGCAACTTGTGAAGTTAACAAGCTTTATTATCGCATACCTTGTTGCATACTGGTACTGTAAAGATTTAGCGCCAGCACTTGCGAAATTTATTCCGTATCCATTTGATAAAAACGTATCTGTTCCAGAATGGATTGATGCAAATAATATTGAGACAGTATTTTATCAAGCGCTTGCGTTTATCATATTGTTTATTATCACTAAAATTGCACTTTCATTACTTGGTAATTTGTTAAATATGTTTGCAGAAATACCGGTTTTAAAGCAAGTAAATGCGTTTGCGGGGGCAATCCTCGGATTTTTAGAAGTATATATTATTTTGTTTGTCTTAATTATCATTGGAAACATACTTCCGATTGAACAAGTACAAACACCATTACAAAAATCATCAATTAGCAAAATAATTGTAGACGATACACCGATTCTATCTGAAAAGGTGAAGGAACTATGGCAGACAGGTAGCAGAGTATAACTTCTCTTTTTTCGGAAAGAGAAGTTTTTTTCTATGAAAGAAAGGCGGGGTAATGATGAAAGTAAATAAAAAACAAGTTATCAAATTATTAGAGACAATCGGGCTTTTTATGGAACTAAAGGGTGCGAATCCATTTAAAATATCTGCATTTCGTAAAGCGGCAGCAGCATTAGAAAGTGACGATCGTAGTCTTTCTGAAATTGAAGATTTCACAAAGATTCCAGGCATCGGAAAAGGAACAGCAGCCGTTATTCAAGAATATATAGAATCGGGAACATCTGAAGTATTACAAGAACTTGAGAAAGAAGTACCAAGTAGCTTATTGCCGTTATTAAAACTACCAGGTCTTGGTGGTAAGAAGGTAGCTAAGTTATATAAAGAACTTGGTGTTGTTGATATGGAATCGCTAAAAGCTGTTTGTGAGGAAAATAAAGTACAGGCTTTAGCAGGTTTCGGTAAGAAGACAGAAGAGAAAATATTAGAAGCAATCGATCAAGTAGGCTCTCGTCCAGAGCGTTTACCAATTGCGATGGTATTGCCTATTGCCGGGGAAATAGAGGAGAAATTGTCGAATATTGCTGAAGTAATTCGTTTCTCTCGCGCTGGTAGTTTGCGCCGTGTTCGTGAAACAGTGAAAGATTTAGATTTTATCATTGCAACGACAGAACCAGCAGCGGTACGTGAGCATTTACTACAATTCGATAATATGATTGAGGTAATCGCAAGTGGGGATACGAAAGTTTCTGTTCGTCTTCAATATGAATATGATATTTCAATCGATTTCCGCTTAGTAAAACCAGAAGAGTTTATTACAACACTTCACCATTTCACAGGATCAAAAGACCATAACGTGAAAATGCGTCAAATCGCAAAAGATAAAGGCGAGAAAATTAGTGAGTACGGTGTAGAGAACTTAGAAACAGGTGAAGTGAAAACATTTGAGACTGAAGAAGACTTCTTTGCTCATTTCGGTCTACCATTTATTCCGCCAGAAGTGCGTGAAGATGGAAAAGAAATTGAATTAATTAAAGAGTATCCGAACTTAATTCAGTTTTCCGATATACAAGGTGATTTACATATGCATACAACTTGGAGTGACGGTGCTTTTTCTATTGAAGAAATGGTACAAGCGTGCCGTGCTCGTGGATATAAGTTTATGGCGATTACTGATCACTCGCAATACTTAAAAGTAGCGAATGGTTTAACGAAAGAGCGTCTTCGTGAGCAAGCGAAAGAAATTGAACGTATGAATGAAAAGTATCCAGACATTACAATTTTACGCGGAATTGAAATGGACATTTTACCAGATGCCTCGCTTGATTTTGATGATGAAGTATTAGAAGAATTAGACTATGTCATTGGAGCGATTCACTCTAGCTTCTCACAAGACCGTGAAACGATCATGAAGCGTCTGCGTACTGCACTTGAGAATAAACATGTCACAATGATTGCTCATCCGACAGGACGTCTTCTCGGGCGCCGTGAGGGTTATGATGTAGATACAGATTTATTAATTGAACTCGCAAAAGAGACAAATACAGTTTTAGAATTAAATGCGAATCCGAACCGTCTAGATTTAAGCGCAAAATTATTAAAACAAGCACAAGATGCTGGTGTAAAAGTAGCGATTAATACAGATGCTCATACACTTGAAATGTTAGAAGATATGGAAACAGGTGTAGCAGCAGCACGTAAAGGTTGGATTCAAAAAGATAACGTGATTAACACATGGGATATTGAACGTTTATTAGACTATATTAAACGTAATAAGTAACACAAGGGGGACCTGCAACATGTTAGAAAGAACGTTGCGTGTATTAGAATACAATAAAGTAAAAGAACAATTACTTGAACATACAGCCTCTTCACTTGGCCGTGACAAAGTGAAGCATTTAGTGCCGAGCACTGATTTTGAAGAAATTGTAGAAATGCAAGATACAACGGATGAAGCAGCGAAAGTTATTCGTTTAAAAGGTAGTGCACCATTAGGTGGTATTACGGATATTCGCTCAAATGTGAAGCGTGCAAAAATTGGGAGTATGTTAAGTCCAAATGAATTACTTGATATTGCGAATACGATGTATGGTAGTCGTAATATGAAACGTTTCATTGAAGATATGGCTGATAACGGTGTCGAGCTTCCGATTTTAGAAACTCACGTCGCTCAAATTGTATCTTTATATGATTTAGAAAAGAAAATTACAAATTGTATCGGTGACGGCGGTGAAGTAGTGGATAGCGCAAGTGATAAACTGCGTGGGATTCGTACTCAAATTCGTACTGCGGAAAGCCGTATTCGTGAAAAGTTAGAAAATATGACGCGCTCTTCAAACGCGCAAAAGATGCTGTCTGACTCGATTGTAACGATTCGTAACGAACGTTACGTAATCCCAGTAAAACAAGAATACCGCGGCGTATATGGTGGTATTGTTCACGATCAATCAGCTTCTGGACAAACGTTATTTATTGAACCGCAAGTCATTGTAGAATTAAATAACGCACTGCAAGAAGCTCGTGTGAAAGAGAAACAAGAAGTCGAACGCATCTTATTGATGTTAACAGAAGAAGTGGCAGTAGAAGCTGATATCGTTTTATCAAACGTAGAAGTAGTTGCGAATCTTGATTTCATTTTTGCGAAAGCTTTTTATGCAAAGCGAATTAAAGCAACGAAACCAATCGTAAATAACGAGCGTTATATGGATTTAAGACAAGCTCGCCATCCGCTAATCGATCCAGAAATTATTGTGCCAAATAACATTATGTTAGGTAAAGATTTCACGACAATTGTTATTACAGGACCGAATACAGGTGGTAAAACAGTTACGCTGAAAACAGTTGGTATTTGTGTTTTAATGGCGCAATCTGGTCTTCACATTCCAGTAATGGATGAGTCAGAGATTTGTGTGTTTAAAAATATATTTGCTGATATCGGTGATGAGCAATCGATTGAACAAAGTTTAAGTACGTTCTCCTCACATATGGTGAACATCGTTGATATTTTAGAAAAAGCTGATTTTGAAAGCTTAGTTTTATTCGATGAATTAGGTGCTGGAACAGACCCACAAGAAGGTGCTGCACTAGCAATTTCGATTTTAGATGAAGTATGTAATCGCGGTGCTCGCGTTGTTGCAACGACGCATTATCCAGAATTAAAAGCGTACGGATATAACCGTGAGCAAGTTATTAATGCGAGTGTTGAGTTTGATGTAAATACATTAAGTCCAACTTATAAATTATTAATCGGTGTACCAGGCCGTAGTAATGCCTTTGAAATTTCGAAACGTCTTGGATTATCTGATCGCGTTATTGACCAAGCACGCAACCACATTAGTACAGATACGAATAAAATTGAAAATATGATTGCGAAGTTAGAAGAAAGCCAGAAGAACGCAGAGCGTGACTGGAACGAAGCAGAAGCACTTCGCAAACAATCTGAAAAACTTCATCGTGAATTACAACGTCAAATCATTGAATTTAACGAAGATCGCGATGAACGATTATTAAAAGCGCAAAAAGAAGGGGAAGAAAAAGTCGAAGCCGCAAAGAAAGAAGCAGAAGGCATTATTCAAGAACTTCGTCAATTGCGTAAAGCACAGCTTGCAAACGTGAAAGATCACGAGTTAATTGAAGCGAAGAGCCGTCTAGAAGGCGCAGCACCAGAGCTTGTTAAGAAACAAAAAGTAAACGTGAAAAACACTGCGCCGAAGCAACAGTTACGTGCAGGTGATGAAGTAAAAGTATTAACGTTCGGTCAAAAAGGTCAATTACTTGAAAAAGTAAGCGATACTGAGTGGAGCGTACAAATCGGTATTCTGAAGATGAAAGTAAAAGAATCTAACATGGAATACATTAACACACCGAAGCAAACAGAGAAAAAAGCAGTTGCAACGGTAAAAGGTAGAGACTATCACGTTTCATTAGAACTTGACCTTCGTGGTGAACGATTTGAAAATGCAATGGCGCGCGTTGAGAAATACTTAGACGATGCCCAGCTTGCAAGCTATCCTCGCGTATCAATTATTCACGGTAAGGGGACAGGAGCACTTCGCCAAGGTGTACAAGATTACTTGAAGAAGCATCGTGGTGTAAAAACCTTCCGTTACGGTGACATGGGCGAGGGAGGCCTAGGCGTAACAGTTGTCGAATTAAAATAGAAAACAACGAAACAAAGGGGAAACCATTATATGTTTATGGACAAACTTGCAAAAGTATTGTTAGCTTGTTGCGGAATATTTTTGGTGATTGGGGTTATTTATTTAGTTGTTTTTGCGAAGTGAAAAAGCGTCAATCGTGGCAGAATGATATTGCCATAGATTGACGCTTTTAATATATGTGAAAAGGAATAGAACATGAAAATCAACCAATACATAAGCGAAGCAAAATCATGCTCCAGACGTGAAACAGATCGCCTCATTAAAGCTGGACGCGTGGCTATTAATGGTGAAATATGTACGCACGGTGCACTTGTGAGCGATGGTGATGTTGTAACGATTGATGGGCAAGTTATTGTAAAAGAAGAGAAAGAAAAGGTGTACATAGCCTTTCATAAACCAGTCGGAATTACTTGTACAGCAGCTGATCATATTGAAGATAATATTATTGATTATATCAATTATCCAGAGCGAATCTTTCCAGTTGGACGATTAGATAAAGCATCGGAAGGACTTATCTTATTAACGAATGACGGCGGCATTGCGAATCGAATTTTACATGGTGATCATGAGCACGAGAAGGAATATGTTGTCACAGTCGATAAACCTTTTACGGACTGGTTTATTGATGAGATGTCCAGCGGTGTAAAGATTAAAGATGGAATGACGAAGCCGTGCAAAGTGACAAGAGTCGATCAATCAACATTTCGTATTGTTTTAACGCAAGGAATGAACAGGCAAATTCGTAGAATGAGTCGAGCTTTCGGGTTTACTGTAATAAAGCTAAAGCGAGTACGCATTATGAATATAGAGCTAAATGAGCTTGAAGTTGGAAAGTGGCGGAGCGTTACGGCTGAAGAGTTAGAAATTTTAATAGGGCAGTTATAGGGAGGGAAAATTTTCTCCCTATATTTTTTTTGTCAGAAAAAATAAAACTATTGATTTTTTAAAAAATAGCCCATATAATAAAAAGCAACAAGTTTCGACAAGATATTTTATAAAAGTAATGATGAGGACATGAGTTGTATTTTACGATTCTCAGAGAGGGAAGCCTTAGGCTGTGAGCTTCCTAATACGAAAAGACAAGCTTACCACCTCTAAACTTCAAGAGTGAACTGCATACATGATGCATTGTAATTCTTGGCGGATAAAACCGTTATCAATTTACACGAGCTATAAAATGAGCTTATTTCGTTATAAATTCATTTTATTAGAATAAGGGTGGAACCACGATTTCAACACTCGTCCCTTTGTTAGGGACGGGTGTTTTTTGCGTTCTTTTACGGGGAAGTATGCTTGAAAGAGGATATGTAACGGATTTCAATTCAGAATATTTTGTTAATTTATCATTTTAGGAGGTTAGTAGAAATGAAATCATCTTTAAAGTTTTCAGAGATGTTTGCAATAAGTTTAATGTTATTTGCACTGTTTTTTGGTGCAGGTAATATGATTTTTCCACCAGCGTTAGGGCAAGGTGCTGGAACGGACGTATGGATCGCGCTGTTTGGTTTTATCGTAACAGGCGTTGGACTACCTTTATTAGGAGTAATTGTTATAGCTTTAAAGGGAGATATTAATGAGCTAGCAGGACGTGTACATCCTATATTCGCACTTGTTTTTATCACTGCAATTTATTTATGTTTAGGCGTATTCGTAAGTGTGCCGCGTACAGGAACAGTAGCTTATGAGATGAGTGTTGCACCGTTTTTACCAAGTGAGATAGCTGGTCAGTCATATCCACTTGTTATCTTTACACTTATTTTCTTTGCAGTCACTTTCTATTTAGCTTTAAATCCTTCGAAATTAGTGGGTCGTATTGGTAAGGTGCTAACTCCAATATTATTAGCTGTTATTGCAATTATCGTAGGTAAAGCACTTATTACACCAATTGGAGAATTTGGTGCACCGACAGAAGCGTATAGTGCTCCTCTCTTCAAAGGATTTATTGATGGATATTTAACTTTAGATGGACTTGCAGCACTGGTATTCGGAAATGTTGTAATTCATGCGTTAAAAGAAAAAGGCATTACAAATAAAAACAGTATTGCAAAAGTAACAATCTTTGCAGGATTTATTGCAGCGCTTGGTCTACTACTTGTGTATTTAGCACTTGCTTATCTTGGAGCTTCTAGTGTGTCACTTGGAATGGGTGCAAACGGAGGAATTATTTTAACAAATGTCGTGAATCATTTATTTGGTAGCTACGGAACTTTATTATTAGGGATCGCAATTACAGCAGCATGTTTGACAACTTCTGTAGGTATTGTTGCAGCTTGTGGTGATTACTTCTCTTCCTTATTACCAAAGCTTTCTTATCAAAAAGTCGTTTTCATTTTCTGTGTATTAGCATTTATGGTAGCAAACCTTGGGTTAACTCAGTTAAATGCATTAGCATTACCAATCTTAATCGCAATTTATCCAATTGGAATCGTACTTATCGTATTATCACTTGTTGAAAACTACGTTCGTCTTCCATTAGCGATGTATGTGGGCGGGATTGTAGGAGCATTTGCAATAAGTTTCTTTGATGGATTACACAATGCAAACCTTCAAATTGCAGCGCTAGCACCTATTTTAGATAAGATTCCATTATATAGTGTAGGAATTGGTTGGTTAGTTCCAGGGATAATCGGTATAGGATTTGGTTATATAGTTTCTAAGTTTCAAAAGCAGGAAATTGCTGTAGAGAAATAGAGAAAAGAGACTTTCTATAACAGAAAGTCTCTTTTTTTGTAAAAAAAGCAGCATATAGAGAAATTCAGATATTAAAAATTTTATACGTAATATAGTTGACAAAAAATTTATGAGTAGGCTAAGATTGACTTAGTTGTGGAAATATTGGAAGGGAAGTGAGGGAAAAGGGGTTTCTATAACTATAGTGTTGTTATGGGAAGAGGTGAAAGAAGAGGAGAAGAGATAGTTTATTTTTTTTGATTTGCATTGAGAATGATAATCAATAAATACGTTTTATCATTTTTTCTCAGTTTCTATGCCTTCGTATAAGGAATAGGGTGAGATATTATTTTTAACATTAAATGAGAATGATAATCAATAATACTTATGTTACATAAAAGAATGCTAATTAAATAATAGGTAGAAGAGATTATTTTTTTCTTATAAATTGAGAATAATTATCATTTTCAAGAAGTGAAATAAAAGATAACCAAGGAGGAAACAAGAAAAATGAAAAAGGTTTCTGTATTACCCGCTTTTATTATAACGTTCGTATGTATGCTAGCTTTTCTTGTAATGCCATACGGGAATGCTTCAGCAAAACTAGCTGATGGTACTTACGATATTAATTACGTAATTCAAAAAGCGGAAAATGATTCAGCTTCAATGGCAAATGACTATTTTGAAAAGCCGGCAAAATTAATAGTGAAAAACGGTGAGATGAGAGTACAAGTTCCGATGAATCATAGTGCTTGGATTACAGAATTTAAAGCACCAGAGAATGGGAATTTTGTTGATGCGAAAGTTGTTAGTAAAGATGAATCGGCAGATAAAAGAACAGTAGAGTTTAAAGTAGATGATTTATCCAAACCGGCAGCTGTAAAAATTCATGTTGTTGTACCAAATGCAAACTA